>SDBU01004311.1_pt1 | contig 17525 bp, 11 predicted proteins | sample 2277071 | NCBI WGS metagenome assembly SDBU01 (sample SAMN10397929, study PRJNA504765) | marine sediment metagenome | isolation source: marine sediment core GS08_GC12, 126 cmbsf | place: Arctic Ocean: Gakkel Ridge, Loki's castle | collected 2008 | reverse complement strand
GACCCGCGCCAGCAACCACCAGAGCCGGTGGAAAGCCCGTAAAACGGCCTCACGACACTGACCCGCGCCAGCAACCACCAGCTTCAGCCGGTGGAAAGCCCGTAAAACGGCCTCACGACACTGACCCACACCAGTAACCACCAAAGCCGGTGAAAAGGCCCGTAAACGGGCCTCACGACATTGTCAGTGGCCCGGCTGCAAGCCACACCAATACTACTATCATAGGTCCCTCTGGCCACCTAGGCACTGCAAGACCCACGGCGACCCACCCGCCCCCTGGCGATGCGCCATCGCTGCCCCCCCCCGGGCGCGCACAGCGGAGTTGTGCGTGGCACCCACGTGACGGTTAGGGCAGCCGGAGAATCACGTTGGGCCGCACGAATTATCGGACAGCTTCAACGGGGCAGCCCGTCAACGAATGGATCCGTGGCTCTCTCAAGCCACGCTGGCCAGCAGGGAGGCGACCTTGTCCTTCAACACGTCAAAGTCGACGGGCTTCTCGAGGAAATCGGTCACGGGCAGCCAGGCCTCGTCGACGTCGGCGTTACTGAAGCCCAGCGGGAACCTGACGTTCACCGCCGTCAACATGAGGATCAGGGCGCCCTTGAGCTTGTCGTGGCGCCGGATCGTCCTGGCCAGCTCGAACCCCGCCGTGCTGTCTTCGGGGAACATCACATCCAGCACGATCAGGTCGGGCGGCCGCTGCTCCATCCTGGGGATCGCCCGCTGGGGGTCCATTTCGATCTGGACGTCGTGGCCCGCCCCGCCGAGGACCTTGGCCGCCGCACTGGCGAAGTCCTCGTCGTCGTCAACGATCAAGATATAAGCCATCGCATCTCTCCTCACTCGCCGCCCTGTCCGTCGGCCGGCGGCGGAAACCGAAGCTCGAACCGGGTTCCTTGCCCGGCCCGGCTCTCTACTCGTACGGCGATCGCGTGTGCCTGTGCCACTTCCCGCACGACGGCCAGGCCCAGACCCGTCGATTCCTGGTTGTGGGCCTGGGCCCTGCTGGTGCGGTAATACTCATCGAAGATGCGGGGCAACTTCCGGGCCTCGATCCCGATGCCTTCATCGGCCACGCTGACGACGGCCCCGCCCCGGGAGTCGGGCCGGCATCGCACGCGCACCCGGCCGCCGGGATGGGAGTAGTTCACCGCGTTGGCCAGCAGATTCGCCAGAAGCATCTTCAGGTGGTCTTTCACCCCGTATGTCGTCGCGGCGATGAACTCCTTGTCGATCTCCACGGCCCGCTCCCGCGCCGTTGTCTCCAGCCGTGAGAGGCTCCAGAACAGCAACTCGACCAGATCCACCTCCTCGCGCCGGGCCGGCGCCTGACCGATGGAGGACAGGTTCGCCAACTGGAGCATCTCCTGGATTTCCTCCGCGAGCCGCCGACACCGCCTTGAGATCCGCCTGGCCACCACCATCGCCTCGGCCGGGAGCTCCCCGCAGTACCCCTTCGTCAGAAGTTGCGCATTGGCATGGATGGCCGCGAAGGGCGCCTTCAACTCGTGGGTCGTGTACAGCATGTGCCGGGTCCGCTCCTCCCGCGCGTGGATCAGGCGGGCGTTGGTCTCGGCCAGCTCCGCGTCCCTCTGTTGCACCATGGCCGCCAGGTGCGACGTGAGGTACCACACCGCGGGGAAGATCGCCAACGCCGAGAAGAAGTTCACGCTGCTCAACGCCGGCGGCAGCGCGGCGCCATTGGGTGACCGCAAATGGCCAAAGACCACCTGAGGCGTGACCACCCCGACCTGTTCGATCACGATGCAGGCGGCGTACAGAATGCACGCCAGCAGCATGACGGTAAGGCTCTGACGGCGCGAGAAGAAGATGCACGCCAGCACCACGTGGACGAGGTACACGAATGGGATGAACGTTACCGTGCTGCCCACGAAGTGCACGACCACCGTCAGGATCAGAAGGTCCAGGACAATCTGGGCCCACAAGTTGACCTCGGTCCACTTGGTCTCCGGGGATCGCCGGCCTTGGCGGGCGTGCAGCAGAAGCGCGATATTCCCCATCGACATGACCCCGGCGACGACCAGCGCCCATTCCCGGCGGTCATGCAGGCCGATACCGGGGAAGACCTCCCCCACCAGTCCAAGGATACCGAACGCCCCCAGCATGCCTATCGCCAGCCATCGAAGCCGACAGAACCACAGGACGTTCTTGACCAGCATGGGCCCCGGCAGCGATACGCGGTGGGCGGCCGGGGGCGTCTTCGCGGCTGGCTCGTCTGCCTGGGGAGACGGCAGTTCGTACGTGGCCAGTTCGCTTGACTCGACCATACCTTTCACCCAATCACGGGCCGCCGCCCCACGGCCCCACGAAGACCGGCTGGGGTTCACTCTCAATGAACCGCCGCAACCCGGCCTGCATGCCGGGCCACGCCGCCAGCGACTCGATGGCTGAGCGGCACAGGCAGGCCGTGGCACAGCGAATGCCCTCTCGGCCCCGGACGTTATCCATGCCGGCCACGTCATCGGCCAGCAGGCAAGCCGTGCCGACGATGTGCCCCGCCCGTTCGGCCGCGACGGCCGCGGCGGCGTCCGCCCCGCCACACAAGGCGCCCACGAACGCAAACAGACCGGCCCGGCCCCGGGCAAGACGCAAGCGGGTTCCCTCGCCCACCGGCCGACCCCGCAAGACGACCTTCGCTTCAGCCTCGACAGCGATGACTTCCCGTACCTTCGACAGGAACGCCGGCAGCCGGCGCCCACGCTCGATTCCCGCCACCAGTTCGACCGCTTCACACAGCATCAGATCACCCGCCAGCACCGCGCCGGACGCCTCGGCCCCCCACCGCCGCACCGGTGAACCGCCGCAGCCGGGCCCACGGTCCGGCAGGTGAACGTGGCCCCGCCAGGCGGCTGTGACCATCTCGACCGCCGCACACGCGCGGGCAAGCGTCGAGGCCGGCGCCGGCGAATCGGCCCCGCCGGCAAGGCATGCGGCCATCCGGGTACACAGCATTCTGCCCGGCAGCAGCGCCCCGGCCGGGCCGGACCAGCCCAGACTCGACGCCACCAGCTCGAATCGGTGGGCCATCACCTGCCGGGCCTGCAACAGGAGACCGCACGATGTCTCGGTAACGATGCTCAACGCTTGCTTCTCGCAGTTAAGACTTCCGACCGCCCCGACTGCCCTTCCGCAACGCTCTGCACACCGCAGGCGCAGTCATCGGGTCCAGATGAGATGCGAAGCAAACGCCGTGCCATCGACATCGCCCCCCTTGTCGGTCTGCGTTCCGGCCGGCGCAACGCCAGAAACAGCGCGACCTCCCCGTTGCCGCCGTCAAGTGCCCTGGTGCTCAGGGGTATCCCCACCAACCCGATCGGCGGCGAAGCTTTCGGATCGTCGCCGGCAAGCATGGCCCCCGCGAAACGTACGGCACGCCGATTCTCGGACCGAGGACTCCTCTCGGCCCGCAGTCCTTTCTCAACTTCGCGAAATACGGGCACGACGTTCTCTTGTTCCGGAGAACCGGCAACGGGCTCCGGCCCGCACAGCCGGGGCAATTCATTACTGTAACAGACGTTATGGATTTGCTCCGCCCTGGCATAGGACTTGCGAGAAAGACACCGCCATCGGTTCGCCTTGGGAGCTGATGATAGCGGGAAGTGACGACAATGAAACCTGTGAGGATCCTTGTAGTCTTGGCTGTGGCCGCTCTGGCATCGGGGTCAGCCTTGAGAAGTCCACTTCGTCCTCCACTTCAGTCGCTTGGCGGCATCGCCGGCAGCGCTCATGACTTCTCCGCTCAAGGGTGGAACAGTAGCGGTGAGATCTGCAGGCCGTGCCACACCCCGCACAATGCCAGCGAGGATGATGGCTACCTCTGGAACCACGACTACGCCGCGGCCGGCCGTACGTACTGGGACGGCGCCGTGGATAACGAACATTCGCTCCTGTGCCTGAGCTGCCATGACGGGCAGACGGCCTTGGACAGCTTCGGCGGCATGGCCGGATCGACGTACATGGCCGGTGCCGCTAACCTCGGCGCGGACCTGACCGACGACCACCCGATCGGCGTGGAGTACCCCGTGGGCTCCTCGCGCTGGGGTGCCGTGACCACGACGAGTTGGGGTCACACGGCCGTCGGCGGCTCCCTGCCCCTGTGGGGCGCGGGCGACGTCTACATCGAGTGCACCACCTGCCACACCCCCCACAGCGCCGGCAGCAGCGGCAACTTCCTGCGCATGGAGAACGATGCCAGTGCGATGTGTCTTACCTGCCACCTCAAGTAGGTTGGCAGTTGCTCGTGGCGTCGCTCCGGGACGGCGCGACGGCGCCGCTCCGGGGCGGCCCGTTCGCGGCGCCCAATGTCTATAGCGGCCGAGGGGCTACCGGCGGACCCAACTTTAACCGTCCAGCTTAGCTCGCCCAGCTTACCGCGGCTTGGTGTGGCTCCAACGACAATGTCACATTAGACCGTGCAAATGCAGGCTTTCTCAGTTCCGCGAAACGGCCATTCCATTCCTCTTGCATGGGAGAATTCGTATCGATCGACTTTGCATCGTTGCTCACGGAACCATTTCCACTGCAGCGTCTTATGGGTTGCCGCCCTGCTGGCACGGGCCTTGCTAATAGGAAATGCAGACAGCCAGTGTGCATCCAATGACAGGCAACACACTCGGCAAGAACAGAATTAGGAGGAGGTGATCGGCGACTGAACTGAGTTGGAGGACGACGTGCACTTGAGGGCTGCCCGCATGTGGCGATCAGCCTTGATAACTGATTACTTTTCTGGAAGGACAAGGGAGACAAACATGAAAATGATGAAATGGTCTATGTTACTGGCCGTAATCGCCCTGGCAACGGGGCCGGCCTTCGGGGCGATCGCGGGCAGTGCGCACGACTTCTCGACCTCCGGCAACGCCGGATGGAACCCTGGTGGCGAAATCTGCCGGCCTTGCCACACGCCGCATAATGCCAGCGAAGATGACGGTTTCCTCTGGAACCACGACTATGCCGCGGCCGGCCGCACGTACTGGGAAGGCGCCGTGGACAACGAACATTCTCTCCTGTGCCTGAGCTGTCATGACGGCCAGACCGCCTTGGAGAGCTTCAACGGCGGCGGCAGCGGGTCGACCCACATGGTCGGTTCGGCTAACCTCGGCACGGACCTGACCAACGATCACCCGATCGGCGTGGAGTACCCCGTGGGCTCCTCGCGCTGGGGTGCCGTCACCCAGACGAGTTGGGGTCACGCGGCCGTCGGCGGCAGCCTGCCCCTGTGGGGCGCGGGCGACGTGTACATCGAGTGCACCACCTGCCACACCCCCCACAGCCCCGGCACCAGCGGCAACTTCTTGCGGATGGAGAACGATGCCAGTGCGATGTGCCTGACCTGCCACAAGAAGTGATTGACCCATTGGCTGATGTTCACCGCTCCGGGGTCGCGCGTCAGCGCGGTTCCGGGGCGTCTTTTATGGGGGACGGGCCCCCCGTGGCTCCGTGCCGTCGGTTGCGGCCGGGGCTGCCGGGAAGCACACGCGTTAAGACTATTCCGGCAGGTCGCGGGCGCCGCGCCGCATCCCGGGCTTACTTGAAAGGAGAGGCCGATCATGGCGTACACTGACGGGCGGTTGTGGCCGGGCGGGATGACTCTGTCTGCGGGTATTGTCCTTTTGCTGGCGCTGTGCGGCTGTCCACAGACCGAACCCAACGGCCTCCCGGATGACAGAGAGTACATGTTCTTCCCGGAGCCCCCCGACACGGCTCGCGTGCAGTTTCTCTGCAATCTCCGGGGCTCGATGGATGTCGGGGACCAGGCCGACAAGAAACCCCGCGGCCTGGCCGGCTTCATACTCGGCGAGGAAGAGCAGGAGAAATACGATATCATCGGGAAGCCCTATGGGGTCGCCGTCCGCGACGGCAAGGTTTACGTCGCCGACACGTTGAAGCTTTCCGTGGCGATCATGGACGTGGGCAAGGGCCGTTTCAGCCGCTTCGGCAGGAAGGGGCAGGGCAAGCTGCGGAAGCCCATCAACATCCGTTTCGACGCCTCCGGCCTGTGTTACGTTACCGACACCGTCAAGGACGGCCAGATCATCGTGTATGACGGTGACGGCAACTACAAGAGAAGGTACGGTAAGCCGGGCGACTTCAAGCCGGCCGACGTCGCCATCACCCCCGAGGAACTCTTCGTGCTGGATATCGAGGGGAACTGCGTGAAGGTCTACGACCTGGCTACAGGCGACCTGAAGCGAACGTTCGGAACCAAGGGGCGCGGCCTGGGGGAATTCAACGGACCCACCAACATGGTTTTCGGCCCGGGCGGCAACCTGTACGTGGCCGACTCGATCAATCAGCGGGTGCAGAAGCTCTCTCCCACCGGCAAGCCGCTGGCGATCTTCGGCCAACACGGCCGCGGGCCGGGCAAGTTCTTCCGGCCCAAGGGTATCGCCGTCGACCGCGAGGGGCTGATCTACGTGGTCGATACCGTGGTGGGCCTCGTTCAGCTGCTGGACCCGCAGGGCCGACCCCTCATGTTCATCGGCGGACACGGTGAGGAGCCCGGCCGACTGATGCTCCCCACACAAATCGTGCTCGACTACGACAACATCGATCATTTCCGCAAGTATCTCGCCCCCGATTTCGAGCCCCAGTACCTCATCTTCATCACCAACCAATACGGCGGCCACAAAGTCAGCGTCTACGCCTTCGGCCGCCGCAAAGGGCAGGGCTAATACGGGGACGTAATACGGGGCTAATACGGGGACTGATATCTTATTTCGAAGAAATAGGGTATCTGTCCCCGTATTAGCCCTATTTCTGCCAAATACTGTAATAAGGGGACAGATACCTTATTTCTACGAAATAAGGTATCTGTCCCCTTATTACACGAAGTACCGCATCGAGGCCTTCTTGAATTCCGTCGTGGAGAACAGGACCTCGTAGTTCGGCAGGTGGAGGTCGGCGGCGATGTCGGCGGCGAGGCGGCGGACTGATTCGGCGGAGCGGCCGTGGATCATGGCGTAGAGGTTGTAGTTGAACCCGGGCAAGGGGGAGCGCCGGTAGCAGTGTGATATCTCCGCCTGTTCGGCCAGGCGTGCACCGGCGTGGTCGATGCGTTCGGCCGGCACACGGAACGCGGCCATGCCGTTGGCCCCGAAGCCCAGCCGGCGGTGCCGCACCACGGCCCCGAAACGCCGGATGACCCCGGTGGCCCGCCATTTCTCGATCTGCCGGGCCACCTGCTCAGGCGACCACTTCAGCTGCTCGGCAGCGTCGGCCAACGGTGCCGCCGTCACCGGCAGACTCTCCTGGAGGATGCGGACGAGCTGCTTCTGACTTTCGTTCAACTCCACCGGCGGCGACGTTGACGGTACCGGCGGCGGCGGCGGGGGCGACGAGGCCGAGGAAGCTTCACCAAGCTGGAAATCCACCCGGATCTTGTACACCGTTTCGGCCGGCAGGCTGTGGAAATCGGCGATGCCGGTCTGTTGGCGGAGTTCGGCGATGATGGCATCGACTCGCCCGGCCGAGGGGGCGGTGAGCGTGAACCACAGGTTGTAGGCGTGCTCCCGGCGATAGTTGTGCGTGACCCCGGGCAGGCGATTGACGATCTCGGCGACCTCCGCCAGGCGCTCGGGGGGGATTCGCGCGGCCACCAGGGTCGAGGCGTAGCCGAGGCGGCGTGAGTCGAAAACCGCCCCCAGCCGGCGGATCACCCCCGTCGCCACCAGCCGCGCCGTCCGCTCGAGCGCCTGCTCGGCCGGCACGGACAGGCGTTCGGCCAGAACGTCGAACGGGCGGGCCGCGACGGGGAAATCGGTCTGGATCACCGAGAGGATTCGCTTGTCCAGCTCGTCCAGTTCGCCGCCGGACGGCTCACCCCCCTGCCGGGCTTCTTCCTCTCCCCCCCGCGGTGCCTTTCCCTCCCGGCCCTGCGGAGTCTTCCCCTCCCGGCCCTTGGGTTCGTACAGGCAGAACGGCTCTTCGTCCAGGTAGTCGCCGGTGAAGGCGAACGCCCGGGCTCGACAGCCGCCGCAGACCTTGCGGAACTCACAGTAGCCGCAGCGCCCATGGTAGCCGTTCGGGTCCCGCATCTGCCGGAAAACCGGGGAGGTCTCCCATATCTTGCGGAAGTCGTAGTTCGCCTCGCGGACGTCGCCGCACTCGGTCTCCAGGAACCCGCAAATCTGCACCTTCCCGCGATGCGAGATGAACGCGAACCCCTGCCCGCCCATGCACCCCTTGGCGGGATGGCCCTTCGGGCCCTCGGCCACGGGATGCTGACGGACGATCCGCTGGTAGTGCGGGGCGCAGGTTACGCGAATTTCGATATCTCCCCGCCCGCGCTGCTCGGCCAGCCAGTGCAGGGCCTGCTCGTACTGCTCGGCGGAGATTTCCTGGTCGGCCAGGTCCTTCCCCCGTCCGGTGGGCACCAACAGGAAGGGATTGAACACCGACGCCCCCAGCGAGACGGCCAGGTCGCGAAGGGCCTCCAGCTCGTGAAGATTGTGTTGCGTGACGGTGGTGTTGATCTGGAAGTCCAGCCCGGCCCGCTTGGCCGCCTCGATGGCCCGCATGGCGCCGTCGAAGGCGCCGTCGACGCCGCGAAAGGCATCGTGGGAGGCCGCGGTCGCCCCGTCAATGGATATGGAAATCCGGTGGATACCGGCCGCGATCATTTTCGCGACGGCCTCATCGTCCACCAACATGCCGCAGGGGGCCATCACCACCGGCAGATGAAGTTGGTGGGCGTAGTTGGCGATGTCGTAAATGTCCGCCCGGAGCATGGGCTCCCCGCCGGTCAGGATGATGATGGGCTTGGCGAAGGAGGCGATGTTGTCCAACAGCTTGTGGCACTCTTCGGTGGTGAGTTCGTCGGCATAGGCCGTCGGCTGGGCGGCGGCCCGGCAGTGCTTGCAGGCCAGCATGCACGAGCGCGTGACCTCCCAGGCGATCAGCCGAATCGACGCGGCGGGTCGATCGGAGCCGACGTGCGAGCCGCTCATGGCTTGCCCTCCTCAACGGTGCCGCCGCAGCGCTTGGAGATTCCGATCATGACGGCTCCTGGCAGTGGATCTGACAACCGGCGATCGCGTCGATCAGGCCGGCCGCGGTGTGCGGCTCGGCTTCCACGGTCGGCTCCAGGGCCAGCTCCCGCAGGGCGGCGCTGGTGGCCGGGCCGATGCTCGCCAGGTGAGTCTCACCCGGGCGAACCCGGTCCGGGTCGATGATCGAGAAGAAGTTTTTGACCGTCGAGGAGCTGGCGAAGGCGATCCAGTCGACTTCGTTCTCGCCCAGCCGCCGCCGCATCTCCTCGGCGCCGCTATCGCATGGCACGATGCGATAGGCTACCGGGTCGGCAACCGTCGCGCCGCGGGCGGTCAACTCGGCCGCCAGGGCGCTCGCCGCGCCGTCGGCCCGAGGGAGTAGCACCTTCGCGCCGTCGAGTCCGCCCGCGCCGCTCAGCGCGTCGGCCACGGCCGTGGCCGCATACCCTCCCGGCGTCACGTCCGGCCGGAGACCATGCTCACCCAGTCGTGCCGCCGTCGCCGAGCCCGTCGCACACAGGCGAACCGATCCCAGGGCCCGGGAGTCCCGGCCCGATTCGGCGAGGGCGCCGAAGAAGGCCGACACCGCGTCGGCGCCGCTGAAGACGATCCAGTCGAAATCGCTCAGCCTCGCGACGGCCTCCCGCAGCGGCTCCGGGTCGCCGGGCGGCTCGATGCGGATGGCGGGAAACTCGATGGCCTCGGCCCCGAGTGCTTCCAGGCCCGCGGCGAGTGTCGACGCCTGCGCCCGCGAGCGAGCGACAACGATCCGTCGGCCGAACAGGGGCCGCCGCTCGAAACCGTTGAGCTTCTCTCGCAGGGCGATCACCTCGCCGATGATGATCAGCGCCGGCGGCTTGAAGGCGGCCTGTTTCACCCGCTCGGCGATGGTGGCCACCGTCCCGGTGAGCGTCTCCTGCCGGGCCGTCGTACCCCAGCGGACCAGGGCGGCCGGCGTGTCGCCGGAGAGGCCCCGCCCCATCAGGCCCTCGCAGATCGCCCCGACGTTCCTGACGCCCATGTAGAAGATTAGCGTGCCCTTCCAGTCGGCCAGCGCCTGGTAGTCCAGGTCGGAGCCCGGCTTGTCCGGGGTCTCGTGGCCGGTGACGAAGCCGACGTTGCTGGCGAGTGTCCGGTGCGTGACGGGAATGCCCGCATAGGCGGCCGCGGCGATCCCGGCGGTGACGCCGGGGACCACCTCGAAGGGCACGCCGGCCTCGACCAGCGCCAGCGCCTCCTCGCCCCCGCGACCGAATACATACGGGTCGCCGCCTTTCAAGCGCACCACATGCTTGCCTTGGCGGCCCTGTTGCACGAGCAGCTCGTTAATCTGCTCCTGGCTGAGCGTGTGGGCGGAGGCCTGCTTGCCCACGTAGATCCGCTCGGCCGTCTGCGGCGCCAGCGCGAGCAGTCGCGGCGACGAGAGGTAGTCGTACACCACCACGTCGGCGCCGGAGAGCAGCTCCCGCCCGCGAACGGTCAACAAGCCCGGATCGCCCGGCCCGGCGCCCACCAGGTACACGCAGCCGCTGCTCATGGGGCCTCGCCCTTCGCCCAGTCGTCGCCCGCGGCGCCGACGATCGCTTGGAGGATTTCCCCGGCGCCCTCGGCCAGCACATACTCGGCGAGGTGCCTACCCAGTGGTTCGGATTGCTCGATGCGGCCGGACATCGTGTGGCACACGAGCCGCCGGCCTTCCAGGTCGGCCACCATGCCGGTGATCGTCAGCATGCGGCCGTCGGAATCGGTGCGGGCGTGGGCACCCACGGGAACCTGGCACCCGCCACCCAGTTCCGCCAGGAACGCTCGTTCGGCCGTCACCGCCGCTCGGGCCGGCGCGTCGTCCAACAAGCCGACCCGGTCGGCCACCCGCTTGTCATCGCGGCGGATCTCGATGCCCAAGGCGCCTTGACCGCACGCCGGCAGGAATTTTACCGGGTCCAGCCGTTGGGTAATCCGGTCGGCCAGGCCCAGTCGCACCAACCCCGCGCGGGCGAACACGATCGCGTCGGCGTCCGATTCGTCGAACTTCCTCAGCCGGGTGCCGACATTCCCTCGGATGGGAAGCACCTGCAGGTCCTCTCGGGCGTGGAGCAGTTGCGCCCGCCGGCGCAGCGACCCGGTGAACACCTTGGCCCCCTCGGCCAGCGTGGCCAGTGAGGCGGCGCCCTTGGTCACCATCGCATCGGCCGGGTCCTCCCGCATGGCGACGGCGGCGAGGGTCAGCCCGTCGGTCTCCTCGGTGGGCAGGTCCTTGAGGCTGTGGACGGCCAAGTCCACCGTTCCGGCCAGCAGGGCGGCCTGGATCTCCTTGGTGAACAGGCCCTTGTCCAGCATCTGGTGCAGGGCCGTGTGCAGGATCCTGTCGCCTTTGGTTTTGATGACCTCCAGGCGGACCTCCAGCCCCGGATGCAGTGCCCCCAGCGCGTCGCGGACGCGATTGGCCTGCCACATCGCCAGCGCCGAGCCCCGAGTCCCTATGACCAGGCCGCTCATAGGCCTCGCCCCCGACGCGCCGCTCCCGGCGCCCGCACGCCCGATCGGAAAACGGTATTGATGTCGATAGTCGATCGCTCCATAACTTTCGGTACTACTAACGTTCAAGATGTCGAGCTTGTTTTGCACTTTCGTGCGTCATCTGCTGAGACTTCTGTCCTTGACTTTCTCTGTGTGCTCTGTGCTACTAACGTTCAAGATGTCGAATTTCTTTTGCACTTCCTTGCGCCTTCTGTTGTAACTCCGGTGATTGTCTGTCGTTGAGTTCTCTGCGATCTCTGTGATCTCTGTGGTGCATTCGCTGTTGACGCCAACGCGGAGCAAGCTCCGCCGCTAAACGCCGCTGGAGAGGCCTTTTTCCGGCGTGGCTTCATCTGCGTTTATCTGCGTTCATCTGTGGCTGATTCTCTTTGGTTGCGGCGCGGGGTTCAGTGTGCCCTGATCAGGCCTTCCCGCGGACCGGGGGGGTCCTTCGGCAAGGGGGTGCCGTTCTCGCTCTTGTAGCACCCGATCTGCTTGGCAATGCCCAGTTGGTCGATCTTTCGGTACAGGCTGCTCACCCCGACGTTGAGCGCCGTGGCCGCGGCCGCCTTGTCGAAGTCATGCTGGCGGAGCGCCTCCAGAATGTGCTGCCGCTCGAAGGCCCGCAAGGCCAGCTTCAGATCGCTGGGCGTGCCGGACGAGACGTCAGGCTGCTTGGCGGCAAAGGCCAGTAGGTCGATGTCGATGTGTCGATCCTCGGCGAAGATGATGGCCCTCTCGATCACGTTGGCCAGCTCGCGGACGTTCCCGGGCCACGCGTAGTCCACCATGGCCTGCATCGCCCGCTCGGTCACACCCGGGCAGCTCCTGTTCAGTTCCTTGTTGAGCATCCCCAGGAAGTGATGCACCAGGGGCGGGACGTCCTCCCGACGTTCCCGCAGAGGAGGAACGTGGACCTCGACAACATTGAGGCGGTAGTACAGGTCCTCGCGGAACCGCTCGGCCTCGACCTCTCCGCCCAGGTCGCGATTGGTGGCGCACAGGATTCGCACATTGACGGAGGTGAACTCCGTGCCCCCCACGGGCATGATCTGCTTCTGTTCGATCGCGCGCAGCAGCTTGGCCTGCACGCCCAGTGACATCGAACTCACCTCGTCCAGGAAGATCGTCCCGCCGTCGGCCAGCGTGAACAGGCCCGGCTTGTCGCGAACGGCGCCCGTGAAGGCGCCTCGCTTGTGGCCGAACAGTTCACTCTCGGCCAGCGACTCGGGCAACGCCCCGCAGTTGACGGCGACGAACCGGCCCTTCTTCGTCACACCGTTGTAGTGAATGGCCCGAGCGATCAGCTCCTTGCCCGTTCCCGTCTCCCCGGTGATCAGCGCGCTGCTTCGCGTGTGGCTGAGCTTCTCGACGACGGCCAGCACCTCCCCCAGAGGCTCACTGTTCCCGACGATGCCCTCGAAGCGATATCGGCTCTCCAGTTCGCCGCGGAGAAACCGGTTGTCGTCGGATAGCGTGAGAATCTCCAGCGAGCGCCGGATCCTGATGAGAATGTCGTCGAAGACGAACGGCTTGGTCACGAAGTCGCTGGCCCCGTTCTTGACCGCCTCCACGGCCGTGTCCACCGTGCCGAAGGCGGTCATCATGATCACCTGCGTGTTGGGGCATACCTGGCGTGCCTGCAGCAGCACTTCCATCCCCGTCATTCGCGGCATGCGCAGATCCAGCAGCGCCACGTCGATCGGCCGCTCGGCCAGCAGCTCGATGGCCTCCACCCCGTCGGCGGCCACGGCCACCTCGTAACCGGCATCGCACAGCACTTCGGCCAGAGAATCCCGAATGGTCTTCTCGTCGTCGGCGACCAGTATGACGTTCTTCATGACGATCCTCCTGGCGGCGCCGCGTCCGTCCCCCCGCCGGTGGACGCAGCTCCCGCCTCGGCGCCGGGTTGTGAAACCGGCAATGCGATCCTCACTTCCGTGCCCTGCCCGGCACGGCTGGAAATTTCGATCCGCCCGCCCTGCCGTTCCATCAGCTTGTACGAGACGGCCAGCCCCAGGCCCGTTCCCTTGCCCGGTGGCTTGGTGGTGTAGAACAGCTCGAACGCGTTGCGGACCTGCTCCTCGGTCATCCCGACGCCTTCGTCGGAAATGGTGACCGTGACCCATTCCTCATCCGCCTCGCGCTGCACCCGAACGACCGGCTCATCATCCCTGGTCGCCACGGCATCGAGGGCGTTCAGCAGCACGTTGACCACCACCTGCTGGAACTGCTGAGGCATCACCCGAACCTTGGGGAGGTCCCCGTTGCGTACGCTGTCGATCCGCGCGTGCCGGGCCCGATGGCTGTAACCGACCAGCTTCACCGCCTGTTCGGTCAACTCGTCCACGTCGGCCGAGACCCACTCGCTGGCGGCCGGGCGAGCGAACTCCACCATCTGCTTGACGATCTTGGCGATTCGCTGGATCTGCTCGCCCAGCGTGGCCAGGTCCTTGCCCTGCTGGGCGGTGTGCTCTCGCCGCCTCAACACCTGCAGGATGGCCGACATGCACGCCAACGGGTTGCCCACCTCGTGAGCCACCCCGGCCGCCATCGTTCCCAGGGCCACCATCTTCTCCCGCTGGGCCATCTCATGTTGGGTTTTCTGGAGCCTCTCGGACATCGCCAGGACCTCGCGGTTGCGGGCCCGCAGATCGTGCTCGAGCTGCCGTTGGGCGGTCAAGTCTTCGGCGACGATCACGTAACCGAGATGCCGCCCCCCGTCATCCCGCACATCATCGGCAGAGACCTGGAACTGCCGCACCTGCTTCTCGGGCCCGGTCGCGATCTCCACCGAGAAGGTCTCGCCGGGCAAGGGGGCCTCGGCTTCGGCCGCCCGGCGAATGTACGTCACCAGCGCCTCGGGCAGATCGGCATCGGCCAATGAGACCCCGGCCGCGACGTGCTGCCCGATGGAGAACCAACGCCCCGCCGCGGCGTTCCACAGTACCGCTCGACCGTCCGGGGTAAGAAACACCAACGCCTCGGACATGCTGGAGATGATGGCGTCAAGCACGTCACGGTGCCGCACGATTCGCTCCTCGCTGGCCCGAAGACGCACGGCGATCGTGGTGGTCAGGTACACCGACACGAACATCCCCGCAGCGAAAGCGCCCACCGTCAGGCCCACGAACGACCATTCGGCGTACATCCGCCCTGTGTCGCCGACCAACGGATGATACAGGCTCGGGAAGGCGCACTGTGCCACGGTCACCAGCGAGAACAGCGTCGTCGCCACGGCCGCCATGAGGTAACTCCGCCACGGAGACAGCAGCACTCCCGAGCAGATCATGTGGAAGACGTAGAACACCACGAGCGGACTGGCGACGCCTCCGCTGAAGTACACCAGGGCCGTCAACGCCGTCATGTCGCCAATCATCTGGCTCAGGAAGAGCCTGTCCCAGCCGCCCGACTTCCGAGCCTTGCGGCGGCTGAAGGCGACGCTGGCGCCACCATTGAACGCCAACACCACCACCCCCACCACCAACAGCGGCGCCGCCTGCGCGATGGCCCCGGCCGCCTTGGCCAGCACCGTCGCACACAGAATGCTCACCCCGGCCAACCAGCGCAGTTGGATCATCCATCGCGCGTTGCGCAGGGCCGGATCGTCATCGGGCGCCACGTCGCGGCTCGGCAGCAGAATGTCCTGACTCATCGGGGTGACCACGGCGGAAACCCCCCGCTCTGGAAGCTGAAGCGAACAACAGCTTACTTGTTCTCACACGTGAGAATACACGAACGGAGGGCCCGTGACAAGACTCTAGACACCGTGAAAACAAAGTTTTATCGCGACCTTGGCCACGATCTATCTGCAACATGCCATGCCAAATGATATTAGGGCGCGCCCGGGCAGGGGATTTTTTTCTCGACTGCGGGAACACTTGCTGGTAGTTTTCACATATGGGAGCCCCAGAGCGCGAATCCGGCCTCTCTGTCACCGGCGGAGGAGACGAAAATCTTTGTTCTGGCGCAAAACCGGTGGCGGTTTCGTGAAGAACTGGAGCCCCAGCGTCCATCGGCCCATGGTTTGCATGGTGGCTACTGGAACCTGAGACGAGCGTCGGGCGTTCTAGGAGTAAACACCGTCACCGGCCTCCGCAGGCCCGGCGGCCGACGGCGGTCGCGGAACGGTACTTGGCGAATCCCCGTTTGACGCCCATGGGATTCTTGATAAAGTGGTGGCCATCTTGTTCCCATGCTCGCAAGTAAGTTTCGAGGTATGCACGTGAGAGAGATACGACGGATTGTGATGTGGCTGGTCCTGGTGGCCCTGGTGGCGCTGACGACCCTGTCGGTGTGGGGCGCCTTCCTCAAGACCGCCAAGGCCCAGGCGATGTTCAATTCGATTCCCCTGGCGGCCTACTGGTTCGCCATGTTGATCTTACTGGCGGCCGGACTGATCCTGTTCAAGCGGCTGATCCGCTCGCCCGCCCTGCTGGCCGCGCACGTGGGGCCCCTGCTGATCCTGGCCGGGGGGATGTACAGTTCCGACGCCGGGCACAACTTCGCCCGCAACGTCCTGGGCTCCAAGAAGATCACGGACGGCTACATCCCTCTGCGTGTCACCGGCGGCATGGACAGCGACATGCTGGACAGCTCCTACAAGAAGGTCGTCGGGCGCCTCCCGTTCGCGCTCGGTATGAAGAAGGCTTGGGAAGAGTACTACATTCCCTGGCGTCTGGTGCTGGTGCCCTCCCCGGTGCTGGAAGACGGCAAGCTTGTCGCTGGGCGTGACGAGTTGCTCGACTGGGAGGTGGGGGAGGAGATTGTCCTCCCTCACACCGAAGTCAAGCTGAAGGTCCTCAAATACCTGCCCGGCCACCGAGTACCGCTTCCCAAGAAGCTTGACGGGACCCTCCTGGTTACGGGCCCGGAGGGCGAGAAGGTGGCCATCCCAGCCGAGGCAGGCAAGACGGCGCGACTGGCCAAGGCCAACGTCACCTTGCGGATCATCCAGGCCCTCACGCGTGCGGTGGTGCACCTCGAGCCCCACAAGCACGTCTCGGACACGGGTAACCGTCTGAACCCCGCCTTGGAGGTGGAGCTGCAGTGGCCTGACAAGAAGAAAACAACGCGACTCATCTACGGGATGCGCGATTCGCCCCATGGCAGCGACGACGGCATCGATCTGCAATACAAGCTCACCGGCCCCCCCCCTGCCCTGCAGCCGGAAGCCGACCCGGAGAGCCAGGCGCCCGCCATCAAGCTTCTACTCACCCACAAGGGCGAGGAGCCACGGATCAAGTGGCTCACACCCGTCGAAGGCGACGCCCAGGTCTGGATGTCGCTGGAGCGTTACTTCGGCCTGATCGAATCCCGTCCCGCCGAGACGCCCCCGGCTACGCTGTACCTCGCCAAACGCCGACCCCCTGCCGACGACAGCGCCCCTTACCTGCTGGTGGTGGAGGCGCCGCAGGCCCAAGGCGGCCAGACGCCCATCGAATGGGAGGTCGGCAAGGAATACCCGGTCCCCCACACTGGGGTGACCCTCCGCGTGCTGGAGTACCTCCCGGCCGCCCGGGCGGTCTACGCCGACGACGGAACCGCGCCGATTCTTAGAATCACCAAGCCCGACGGCCGTGAAGAGACCGTCCCGGCCCGCGTCGGCCAAACCGCGAAACTTGGGGAACTGGGCATCACCTTGCGGATCGCCGAGGTCTACACCCATCTCGCCGTGAGGAAGACACGGGACGGCGCCGCCGTGGCCACCAACGACGGGGAGGTGCCCAATCCCGCCCTCAAGATCGAATTGCAGGGCCCCGACGGAACCAAGACGCACCAGTTCGTCTACGCCCGCTTCCCCGCGATGCACGCCGGCGAGCGGGCCCTCCCCCTGCGGTATGAGGTGCCCACAAGGGAACTCACCGGCGCCCGGGCCGACCCCGGCAGCCGTACCCCGGCCATGAAGCTCTCCTTCAGTCACGACGGCAAGCAGACCGTCAGGTGGCTCGTCGTCCCCGAGGACCGGCAGCAGGTTGGCATGTCACTGGCGGGACT
>SDBU01004310.1_pt1 | contig 17525 bp, 22 predicted proteins | sample 2277071 | NCBI WGS metagenome assembly SDBU01 (sample SAMN10397929, study PRJNA504765) | marine sediment metagenome | isolation source: marine sediment core GS08_GC12, 126 cmbsf | place: Arctic Ocean: Gakkel Ridge, Loki's castle | collected 2008 | reverse complement strand
AAGAAATTTGAGCAGGCTAAACACTACTACTATACCTTGATGGGCTGGGACCCCAATACCGGTACGCCACTGCCTGAAAAAGTGGAGGAACTGAATATCACCTCCAACAGGGATTGAAAATAAGAAACAAGGGACGGAATGAGCGAAAATGAGAAAGCCTGATTTTTCCAGACTAAGGCAAGCCCTTCTTCTAGAAGGAGAACCGGACTATGTCCCCCTTTTTGACGGCGTAGACAAAGAGGTGAAAAATGCCTTTCTCGGTAAACCGGTAACTGACCTCAAAGGGGAGATAGAATTTGCCGCCGCCGCCGGCTACGACTATGTGTTCATCGCGGTAGGATTCCGGTACTTCCTCGGCTTAGCCCCCAGTCTGACCAAAGGAAAGAAAATTACAGTATCAACCCCAAAACCCTTGACCAGAGCCGGCACCGCTAAATACAGCGTGTTTACTGATGTTGAATCCGAGCGACCCTGGGCAGAGGAAGGCAAGGGAGTCGTTACCAATTTGGATGAATTTGAAAGCTTCCCCTGGCCAAGCGCTGATGATTTTGATTACTCCCCCTTTGAGGATATCAAGGCTTACCTTCCTCAAGGAATGAAGGTTATTGCTCTCATCGATGGTGTCTTTACCCCTACCTGGCTACTGATGGGGGGAGAAACATTCTATCTCTCACTGGTGGACAACCCTGAACTGATAAGGCTAATATTTGAGAAGATTGGGGCGATACAACTCGATTGCATCCGCAAAGTAGTGAGTTTTGATTGTGTCGGTGCTTTTCGGGTTAGTGATGATATCGCCCATAACCAGGGGTTACTAGTCTCACCAAAACATCTCAGAGAATACTTTTTCCCCTGGCTCAAGCAGGTAGGCGATATCTGCAAAGAAAAAGACCTGCCTTTCATCTATCATACTGATGGTAATGTTGTTGAGGTCCTAGATGACATTATAGGCGCCGGGGTTAATGGTCTTCACCCCATTCAACCCAATGCCATGAACATTCAGTGCGTCAAGAAACAGATAGGGGATAAACTGTGCCTTTTGGGCAATATTGATATGGATGTGTTGGCACGCGGAAGCTCGCAAGAAATTGAAGAACTGGTCAAAAGAAATCTCAAGGAGATAGCACCTGGTGGCGGCTATGTTGTCGGTTCTTCAAACTCGGTGCCTGAGTACATTCCGGTGGAAAACTACAATGCTATGGTCAAGACGACACTAAGGTTAGGCCGCTACCCGATTACCCTCTGATTTGGCTACCTTAAGACATTAATTGTGCGCTACAAACAAGGAGTTGTCAAATGAGATTCATTATCTATGGAGCCGGCGCTATCGGCAGTCTCTTCGGTGCTTATCTGGCCAGAGTCGGACAAAATACGGTACTAATCGGACGCAAAGAGCACATAAAGGCGATAAACCGCCGCGGACTAAGGATAATAAGGTCAGATGAGAGTTTTCTTATCTCACTATCAGCGGTAGATAAACCAGCCGACATTGAATACGACTCTGAAGACATAGTCTTTTCAACCACCAAATCCAATGATACCCAAGAGGCTGTTAGCCTCCTGGCAAAATACGCCCCTGCGGACATACCCATCTTTTGTTTTCAAAACGGTGTCCGGAATGAAGAAATTGTCAGCCGGAAATTCAGAAATGTCTATGGGGGGGTAGTTTTCTTCAGTGGTACCTATATGGGGCCAGGAGAGATAGCTCACACCCGGGTTGACCGGGTCGGGCTTGGGGTTTACCCCGGCGGTATCAATGATACCGCCCGAAGAGTCCATGAAACATTAATTGCAGCTGGTTTCCACGCCTTCCTGCACCAGTCGATAATGGCAGTCAAGTGGTCAAAACTGGTAACCAACCTCCGTATGGCGGTTAACGCCATCGCCGGTCTCTCCGGGCAGGAGGGAGTAGCAAAAAAAGAGCCCCGGGAGTTTATCGCTGATGTAACCGATGAAGGGGTTAGAGTAATGCAGGCTGCCGGAATAACCTTCGAAGATGAGCCGGGGCAACCTCCGGCCGCGGAGAGCGGTTCACGGCTCCGTGCCATGAAAGATTCCATCCCTGACCAGTCTATTCCTGAAGTAATGAAACACCGGCCTTCTACCTGGCAGGACCTCACCCTGAAAAGAGGCAAGAGTGAGATTGATTTCATTAACGGTGAGGTTGTTGAGCTGGGCAAAAAACTGGGCATCAAGACCCCTCTAAATTCCCTGCTCTTAAGGGTGGTTAAGGAGATGACGCAAGAAAAGATACCCGCCGGGAAATATAGTATTGCTGATTTGAAAAAGATGCTGGCTAGAACTGCTTAACCCTGCTTATCCTTCGGTTTAATCGAGCCTTCGACAATTAATTTTCTCAGCTCAACTATCATTTCCGGGGTATCAATACTTACCGGGCACCTCACCTTGCACCGCCCGCAGGTGAGACAGGTATAGGCAAGCGCCGCCGCTTTCTCCTCATTATGCCCAATCATCGCCGCCCAGACAGCACCGATACCAGCAAAATATTTATCTCCAAAGTGGCCGGCCGTCACCGCAAAGACAGGACACTCGTAGAGACAGCCACCACACCTAAGACAGTACAGCACCTGACGCAATATCGGGTGCCTGGCCAGTTCGGTTCGGCCATCATCAAGAAAGATAACATGAAACTCGGCTGGTCCATGGACGCCATAGGTAGTTATCTTCTCAATATCACCTGTTTTACTTGGACCAGAAATCACGTTTAAGTAACTGGGAACGGAGTAATTAGCATATCTCCAGGTTACCTCAGCCACCTTCCAGGCATCAGCCAGGGTCGGCACCAATTTCTCCATACCGACCAGAGCAATGTGAACCGGTGGCAAACCGGTAGCCAGGCGAATATTTCCCTCATTCTCAATAAGAACCAGTGAGCCGGTATCACAGGCGACCACATTGGCACTACTCATACCAATATCAGCCTCGAAGAATTTCTCCCGAAGCAGTTTCCTGGCCGTAGCTACCAGACCACTAATATCATCGGCCGGTATTAGCTCCCCGGTAATCTTGGAGAAGAGTTCAGCCACATCCTCCTTGGGCACATGGATTGCCGGTGAGAGGATATGCATTGGTCTTGAGTTCAGTTTTTGGATGATGAACTCACCCAAATCAGTCTCGTAAACCTCGTTGCCCCATTCCTCCAGGCGCTCCCTTAAGCCAACCTCCTCCCCGGTCATGCTTTTAGCTTTGACGATCAGTTTGCCACTTCCCACCAGCTCATGGATGATGTTTAAGGCGTCCTCAGCCGTCTTGGCAATATATGCCTTCCCCTTGTTTTCGGCGATAGCCTCACATGCCTGCCGGGCAAGTGCCTCCATCTGAGTGATTGCCTTCTCTTTTATCTGTCTAACTTCCTCCGCCAATTTTACGGTGTGAGGAAATTTCTTTATAGCACTATCGGTATTTGTCCGGTAGCTCTGAATCGCCCGGGACAAAGCCAGCCTTATCCGCTCATTGTGAGCGGCATCCATTATCTCCTTTTTGTAGTCACTAAAAACCGACATCCGTCTATCCCTCAATCGCCATCGCCAGGATTTGAGTCAAATCAAGGACTTCCACATCACTCTTTCCCAGCTCCTTTAAGCCAACCTTCAGTTGCATAACACACCCCGGACAGTGAGTGACAATAATCTCGGCTTCAGTCGAAATCAACTCTTTAACCCTGTTTGCGGCCAGAATCTGGCTTAATTCAGGGAAGACCGCCTCAAAGCCACCGCCACCGCCACAGCAGGTTGACCGCTCGCCACTGGTCAGGTCGGTGTCCAAAAGCTCGATACCCTTAATCTTCCTCAGTACCTGACGCGGTTCATCAATAAGCCCCAGGTAACGTGACAGCTGGCAGGGGTCATGATAGACAACCCTGACCTGCCTTGGAAACCGGAACCTGTCAGGCTCAATCTGCCCCGAAACCACTTCAATAAAATGCTTAACCTCAAGGTCAAACCCATCAACATAATTGGGGATGAGATTACGAAGGGTATAGGTGCATGAAGGCACGATACTAATGATTCGCTTGACGCCAGAGGACTTCAGTTTCTGGTATATCCCAGTAGCATGGCTTTTAAACTCTGCCTCCAGCCCGATATGGTGAAGCGGCCCACCACAACATGGTTCGTCATCAGCCAGATAACCAAACTCAATACCCAGACTTTTTAAGACCCTGACCGCATCCCTCAGGGGCTGACCGTCAGTATCGCTATCTCTGACCGCCAACTTACGATATGCTCCAGCCAGGTCAACACCCATCTTCTTTGATAAGCCGGCCAGTCCCGTTGGCAGTTCAGCACCAATCAGGCTTTTATCCATTTTCCGGATGAAAGAGAGCATTGACTCAAGCCCGCTCGTGTACTGATAGCCACAGCCAGCAAAGAAGATGGTCTCCGACTCCCTGGGCAGGTTAAGGTCTTTCGCCCACCTGGCTCCGGCTCCCCTGGGGGCACCCAAGATATTCTGCTTTGAGGTGATGTTATCCGCTATCTGAACCAGTCCAGGGGGAATTAACTCTCTAGCTCTTTTAGCCATCCAATAGCCTTTCCCACGACTAACAGCAAAATTTCTAAATTCAAATTCGTAAAATCCTGTCGCCTAACGTTTAAGCTTACTGCATCAGGGAAAATTAAGTCAAATATTTTAGCTTCCTATCAAATGGCATTTTACAATTAACCGGCTTTAGTGCTAGACTGATTTAACCCAAACTGACCAGAACCAGAGAAGAATAAAGGGGGTTAATTACAACCTTGGTTCGCAAAATTCAAGAGACGGTTCCCAACGAGGTATTAAAGCAAGACCTCGAGAAATACCGAAAGAAGACGCTTGAGCTTGGAGCTTCAGATGTCAAGGCCATCACCACCGATATGATAATCTTTGACGAGAGAACCCGGGCCAAATGCCTCTATCCCAGATGTCCAAATTATGGGACCAACGTCAATTGCCCCCCGTTTGCTCCCGAGGTTAGCTTTTTTGAAAGGATAACTAAAAAATATCAATACGGGATATTTTTCATGCTCCGGGTACCACCCCAAGAAATCGCCGGTGACGAAGCCCTGAAAAAATCCCTGCCGAGAATCGGCAGTCGGAAGGTCTGTGAAATCGTCGCCAAAATCGAAAGCGAAGCCTTCTATGATGGTTATGAGCTGGCCCTTGGATTTGCCGGCGGACCCTGCAAACCTGTTTTCTGCCCCGATGTTGAGTGCAGCGCCCTGACCCCGGGACAGCCCTGCCGGCATGCCCTAAAAGCCAGAGCCTCGATGGATGGTGTCGGCATGAACGTTTACCGGATGGCTACCAAGGTAGGCTGGGACATCTACCCAATCGGACGTTCCACCACACCATCAGATGTACCCCACGGTACCAGACTGGGACTGGTGCTTATTCAATAAGACATTAAGGAATATCCCCATGCAGCCTGTGCAAAAGGTTGAGGTCTTAAGCAAGTCACCGATTTTCACCGAGCTTAATCAGCCAGAACTGGTTGAGCTAGCCAGCCTGGCCACCGAACGGAGTTTGCTGCCCGGGGAATACATCTTCTGGGAAGGGGACCCACCTCACTGGTTCTACATTGTTGCTCAAGGCAAAGTCAAGGTCTTAAAGCACGCTTCAAGCGGTAAGGAGTTCATCATCGCCTTCTTTGGTCCCGGCGAGATGTTCGGTGAGGTAGCTGTTTTTGAAGGTAAGTCATACCCGGCATCAGCTCAGGCTCTGGTTCAGAGTCTGGTTTTAGGCATCAGGCGAGCCGCTTTCCTCGACTTCCTTACCCGCCATCCTCAAGGAGCCCTTAAGATTATCAGTGTTTTAGGTGGACGACTGAGGGATGCTCAAGAGCGCCTGACCACCATGGCTGGTGAGCGGGTTGAGCAACGTCTGACCAAGGTATTGCTTATGCTCTCATCCCGGCTCGGGCCGACCCTACCCTTCACCCGTCAGGATATTGCTGACATGACTGGAACCACCTTGGAAACCACTATCAGGGTTTTGAGCCGCCTGAAAGAAGGGGGGATTATCCACTCCCCACGCGGTAAAATAATCATCACTGATAAAACCAAGCTCCACCTCCTGGCTGAAGGACCTCCGAAAATATAGAAAAGGGGTTGTCTTAGCCCTGCCTGGTTTTTTTCACGTAAACCCTAATTTCCCCACCAGCCTCCTCTTCCCCCAAAAACTCATTCCCGGTGGCCTCACACCAGGCCGGCATATCCAGCTTTATCCCCTTGTCATCCGCCACTACCTCCAGGACTTCACCCGGCTTCATCCTTTTAATTCTCTCGGCAGTTTTAATAATCGGCATCGGACAGTAGAGTCCAATGCAGTCTAAACTCTGGTCTGCCTTCATCTGTTCCTCCTTGATTTATCGATAATACAGTACTGCTTAGATGAAAAGGACTATCCCTGATTTACGCGCCTCGCCCAGGAAGTAAGTGGCACCAGCCAGAGTCCCGACTTCACTGCGGAAAGTATCCTTTACAGGGGGTATTCCCATCACGCCACAGGTAGTGGTGCAGGCAATCAGATTCACCCCCATATCTTTAACCATGGCGATGTACTCGTCAACAGAAGGCATATTAGTTTCCTTCATCAGCTTCTTCATCATCCAGGTACCCAGACCCAACATATTAAACCGGGAAAGCTTCAGCCTCTTGGCGCCGCCTCGGTTGAGCAGGTTCAACATTTTCCTCATCAACCCTTTACTCTGAATACTACCTTCGTTCCTCTTAATAATATTTAGTCCCCAGAAGGTAAAGAACATGCTGACCTCCATCCCCATACTGGCACCGGTGGCCGCCAGCATAAAAGCGGCCAGAGCCCGTTCTAGGTCTCCGCTTAACACGGCTATGGTTAGTTTTTCCTTCTCCTCTGCCATTTAAAACCTCCCTTTTTTAGTTAAACTTCCCCCTTGACTTCAGCCCCACAATAAGGACACACCCGGTTCTCCCGAGACAGGGGTTTGCGACACTTGGGACAATAGAACATCGTTACGGCACAAGTATCACAATATGGAAATGATATCTCGGCTATCTCCTCATCACAATAAGGACAAAAGCGGCGCTCTTTTTCCAGTTTTTTCTTCTCTCCCATTACTTTGTCCCTCCTTCCGCTTTCTTTTTGCTCTGGTAATCCTTGATAGCTTTATGTAAAGCCTGGGCACCTAAATTGGAGCAGTGAAACTTATTCTTCGGCAGTCCCTCCAGCTCATCAGCCACCGAACGGGGGGTAATTTTCATCACCTCATCAATGGTCTTACCCTTGGCCATTTCACTGACCATGCTGGAAACAGCAATGGCGGCCCCACAGCCGAAGGTTTTGAACTTAACATCTTCCAAGCGATTATCTTTAACCTTGATATAAAAGGTCATCATATCCCCGCAGACTGGATTACCCACCTCCCCAATTCCATCAGCATCCTCAATCTCACCCACATTACGCGGGCTCATAAAGTGCTCCATTACCTTCTCACTATAAACCGGCATCTTAACTGCCTCCTTTAGTAATTTTAACAAATTTGGCATAGAGTGGTGACATCTGCCTCAGCCTATCCACAATACCGGGCAAAACCTCAAGGACATACTCGACATCCTCTTCACTGCTATCGATACCAAAACTAAATAGCAGAGAACCTTGAGCAATCTCATGGCTTAGCCCCATGGCAATCAGGACATGCGAGGCTTTGAGCGCCCTTGAGGTACAGGCTGAGCCAGAAGAGACAGCAATCCCCCGGCTATCCAAGAGCATCAACATTGATTCACCCTCAATAAACCGGATACAGAAACTGGCATGCCCGGGAAGGCGGGTTTTGGGATGGCCAGTAATCACCACGTGGTCAATCTTCTCGGGTAACTCACCAAGCAGACGGTCACGAAGCTTAGCCAGATGCCCCATCCGAACCGTCGTCTTTTCCATAGCCAGTTCCGCCGCCCTGCCCAGACCAACAATCGCCGGGACATCCTCAGTACCAGCCCGACGTCCACCTTCCTGTACACCACCATCAATTAAGGGTATAATTCTTGCCCCTTTGCGTACCCAGAGGGCACCAATACCCTTCGGACCATAAAACTGGTTTCCAGCCAGACTCAAGGCATCAACCCCCAGTTTCTTTATGTCAACTGGAATTGTGCCCGCACTGGCGGCGGCATCAGTATGGAAAACGACACCCGCTTCCCTGGTTATCCCTGAAATCTCCTCAATCGGCTGAATTGTGCCGACCTCGCCATTGGCGTGCATAATTGAAACCAGTATGGTGTCTTTCCTGAGGCTACGGCGCACCTCCTCCGGACTGACCAGACCATACTTATCAACCGGGACCAAACTCAGTTCAAAGCCCAGCTTCTCCATCGTTCTAGCTGAATTGAGCACCGAGAAGTGTTCAATCGCCGAGATAACGATATGTTTCCCCTTCCCCTGCCCGGCTAGTGCCAGCCCTTTGACGGCAAAATTATTGCTTTCACTGCCGCTTGAGGTAAATATTATCTCCTCAGCCTCCGCTCCAATAAGCCGAGCTACCCTCTCCCGGGCTAACTCAACCGCATCTCGAGCGGTAGCGCCCCATTCATGAAGCGAAGACGGATTGCCATACACCTCCCCCAGATAGGGAAGCATCGCCTGCCTCACCTCGGGGGCAAGGGGCGTCGTCGAGGCATTATCTAAATACACTCTTCTCATCCCTTTATCCCTCAAAAACTAAAATCACTTTTGTTCGATAGACCCTCTGATAATATAATACCATTACCCAAGGCAAATAATAAAATTCCGAGTTTCAAGGATAAAACCGATTTCCCAATCATACCTTTCCGGTCATACTCCAATCAATTTATCGCCGGGGTTACTCAACTCAAGAAGTAAAATTGTTAAAGCCGGCCAAAATCAGGTAAGATTATGATATGGATGAACGCCAAAGCCATCACCAGCTAGTTAAAGCGGGCAGCCGCGGACTGAAGCTAGCGCTAGGCATTGTCCTCGTGGTTATGGTAGTTGAGGTCATCGGTGGGCTTTTAAGTAATAGTCTGGCACTGCTTGGTGACGCTGGACACATGCTGGTCGACGCCTTAGCCCTTGGTTTATCCCTTTTTGCCCTGACCCTGGCCAGAAGACCGGCTACCAAGACCAAGACCTTCGGCTATCACCGGGCTGAAATCATGGCGGCACTGGCTAATGGCACCATTTTAGTTTTGGTCTCAATCTATATTTTCTACGAAGCCTACCAGAGATTCCTCAAGCCGCCTGAAGAAATCTCAACCCCAATAATGATTTTAGTAGCCACCATCGGCCTGGCAGCCAATCTTGCCGGGATACTGCTTTTAAGGAGAGTCAGCACCAAGAGCCTGAACCTCAAAGCCGCCTTCTGGCATATTATCGGCGACACAATATCCTCAATCGGAGTAATCATTGCCGGCATTATTATCCTGTTCACCGGCTGGTATGTTGCCGACGCCGTAATCGCCGTTTTTATTGGCGGTATCATCCTCCTGGGATCGGTGCGGATAGTCAGGGAATCGGTAGATATTCTTCTTGAAGCAGTACCGAAACAAATCGAGGTTTCAAAGGTTATTGAGAATATCAAGGAGGTTTCCGGCGTTGAGGACGTACATGACATTCACATCTGGACGATTACCTCAAACATCCATGCCTTGAGTGCCCATCTCTCCATTGAAGACCAGAGAGTCAGCCAAAGTGTAGCAATTGTCGAGGCAGTAAATAAGGACTTGGCCAGACGCTTCAACATAACCCACACTACCCTGCAGCTGGAATGTAAAAGCTGCCCCAGTGGACTCGTTTGCGAGCTAATCCAACCACCTCATCAGGGATAGACCTGAAAACTACACCGATGCTTTAAGCAAAAAATACTGATAAAAAGACTTGGTAAAAAATGATACTCTATGCTAGTATATAGTGTAATGAAACCAACTGCTTGTTTTTACTTATCGGTAACGGAGGATTAAACCAAGATGGCTACACAAGCAAGGCAATATCGACACACTCAGGATAAGCCCTCTCTCCTGGGAAGGATGAAGAAAATCGAGGGTCAGGCCAGAGGTATTCACAGAATGATCGAGGAAGACCGTTACTGCATCGATATTGTTCAACAGCTAACTGCCCTCCGTGCCGCGGCTGATAGGATTTCACTACTAATCCTTCAGAGTCACATCGAGGGTTGTGTCGCTGATGCCATCGGCAAACAACACGGTGAAGGACATATCAAGGAATTGACGAAGACACTGCAGAAGGTCATGAAGCGCTAGTGCCTGTTTATGGTCAAGGTGAGAGTTACCAAATTAAGATATAAGATTAAAGAAGGAGTAGACTTGGTGAAGAAATTACTACTAATAGGCTTGGCTGTGCCTGATAGTACCGCTGGTTCTAGCGGCCTGTACTCCCGGTGGACTACAGCCACAGCAAGGTGGCATGATGGGTCCTTCCGTACAGCCTACCCCTACGGGCCTGGAGGCATGATGGGCAATAACTACGGAACTGGCACGCTCACCGCCGACATGCCGGTAACCGAGGAGCAGGCTAAGGGGTTTGCACAGCAATTTCTGGATGCCAACCTGCCCGGGGTTACCGTTGGTGAGGCTGATGCCTTCTACGGCTACTACACATTGCACACACTTAGGGATGGTCAGATAGAAGGTATGCTGAGTGTCAACGGCTATAATGGTGCGGTGTGGTACCATAACTGGCACGGACCCTTTATTCAGATGAAGGAATTTGAGCACTGATAAAAGAGGAGGTCATTAAAATGTTCCCTTTCTGGGATATGTCAGGAGGTATGGGGTGGTGGATGCTCTTCGGAGGAATATTCACCATAATCTTCTGGGGAGGATTTATCGCCCTGATTGTCTGGGGAATCACGAGACTAGCTAAACGAGATAGCACCACCAAAGGTGGCCCACTGGATATAGCTAAAGAGCGCTACGCCAGGGGCGAGATAACCAGAGAAGAGTTTGAGCAACTCAAAAAAGACTTGTTTTAGTTAGTCAGAACAAGGCTTTATCTCCAGCAACTTAAAAAGTTCAAACCAGCTAAAATTGAGCCGATAATTAAAGGGGGTGCCAAAATGGCGGTTGACCCCGTTTGCAAGATGCAGGTTGAAGATGACAAGGCGACAGCTACCTCTGATTACCAGGGAAAGAAATACTACTTCTGCAGTCTGCCTCCCAAGAAAGCCTTTGATGAAAACCCGGAGAAATATCTGGCTGAAGAAAAGAATTAACCTTATTCTTCTGGCGGGATACCATGCTGGGTAATTTCCAGATTGCAGCTTTGGCGATCAGAACACCAGAGCTGGCATTTTTCCGCCCACTCCTTTTCCTCATAGGCATAGCCACATTCTTCACAAACGTACAAGGTCTTGCTGCTTGTCTTTGTCTCCTTAACCACTGCCTGTCCCTCCCCAACTTTATAAAAGTTTAACTTCATCAGTAAGCTATGTCCCCAGTCGCTGCAGATAGCGATGGGCTTGAAGCACGGCTTTGGCTCCCTCACCGGCGGCGACAATAATCTGCTTCTCCGGAACATTACTCACATCACCAGCGGCAAAAAATCCGGGCACACTGGTTTCACAAGCAGGTGTTATTATTATCTCGCCAAATTGATTCAGTTTCACGAGTTCCTTAACCGGCTCAGAGTTAGGCGTCAGACCAATTTCAATGAAAACACCGCCGACTTTGAGCTGCCTTTCTTCGCCGCTCTTAATGTTTTTAATCAGTACTCCTTCAACAAGGTTCTGACCCTCGATTTTCTCCATCTGGTATTCAGTAAAGATGTCCAGATTTTCGGCACCCCTAAGCTGGTCGGCTAAAATTTGGTCGCCGGTCAGGGGTGCAAGTGACACCAAAGCTACGTGTTCGGCAATCTTGACCATATCCAGAGCACCCTCAAGTGCCGAGTTGCCCCCACCAACCACCACCACCCTTTGCCCGGCAAAAACTGGCCCGTCACAGATGACACAGTAGGTAACCCCCCTGCCAGCGAGCTCCACCTCACCCGGCACATTTAACTTTCTTGGTTTTTTGCCAGCAGCAAAAATCACCGCTTTCGCCCGGTACTTATCACCCGATTCAGCTATGGCTTCAAAGCCGCCATCTATCCTCGTAAGCTCATTAATCTTGTAGCCAATTTGCTGGTCAATAGGAAACTGCTCAATCTGAGTTTGGAACTTGTCTATAAGCTCTGGTGCCTCAATAAACTGATAGCCGAGGTAATTCTCAATACCCAAAGTCTGGTTCATCTGCCCACCAATATCGCCGCTAACCAACAATACCTTGAGCTGTTTTCTGGCGGCATAGACACTGGCAGCCAAACCAGCCGGACCGGCACCAACTATCATCAACTCATGCATAGGCTATCTCCCAGGCTAAACTGCTTGCCAGTGCTACTGGGAGAGCAGTTTCTCAATCAGGGCCTGATTAAAACCAACAACGATTTCATCATCAATTAAAATCACCGGCACCCCCATTTGCCCCGATTTCTTGATCATCTCCTGGGCCTTCTCTTTATCTGTGGCTACATTGTAATCGGTAAACTCCATCCCCTTCTGCTTAAAATACTCCTTCGCCCTTCGGCAATAAGGACAGGTTGGAGTTGAGTAGATAACCACTTTCTTATCCGCCATCTTAAAACCTCCGTAGAAGATATTGAAGCAACTTTTAGTTTTTTACGATTCCCAGCCATTTAATACTGTAGTTTAATCTTATAATTCACCTGTCTGGGATGTCAAGTTTCATTACCCAAGCATAGTTCAATTCATAAATAACCGACTTTGGCTACGATAAACAATATGTTATACTTTTTAAAGAGAAAACTTAAATCAACCAGCGATATTACCTCATTTCTAGAAGGCGAGATGCGATGGCAACTGAACAGGATAAAACCCTCGAGGGGCTTCGTTTTGCCATCCAGATGGAAATTGACGGGAAGGAATACTACCAGAAGTCAAGCCAGATAAGCGCCAGCAGGCTCGGCCAACAGCTTTTCCAGACCCTAGCCGCTGAAGAAGACCTTCACCGCTGTAAGTTTGAACAGATTTACCGTGAAATTCAACAAAGGCAGACCTGGCCTGAAATCCCCCTCAAACTAGATAAGGGCAAGCAATTAAGAACTGTATTTGTCCAAGCCACTGAGGAGTCAGGTTCAAGTATTAAGGCACCCACAACTGAGCTTGAAACGATACAAAAAGCGATGGATATGGAAAACAAAACCTATGATTACTACCACAGCCAAGGCGAGAAAGCTGGCTATAATGCGGAAAGGGACTTTTACCAGGCCCTGATGGCTCAGGAGAGGGCACACTTCCTGGTGCTGCTTGACTACTACGAGTACCTCAAAAACCCGGCAGCCTGGTTTACTCAAAAAGAACACCACTCCTTAGATGGCGGTTAATCAAACCTTGACAAATTAAAGATAACAATTGACTGGGATTATCTGGTATACAGGATAAAAAAGGGTGAATCTGAGAAAACAAAAGGGTAACTACCTTGATACATAGGATAGAGGTCCGGCTAAAGGATTATTTGCCCGACGCCAAAGGACTGAGCTTAGTCAAGGATATTCATGACCTTGGAATCAAGACCGTCTCCGGCATTCGAGTGGTTGATGTCTACTGGCTTGACGGCAAACTCAAGCCAGACGAGCTAAACTTAATCGCCAAGGGTTTACTCGCTGACCCGATAACTCAAGAGTACAATTTGGGGCAAGATTCCTCAAGCCAAGCCGACGGCAGTAACTATATTATTGAAGTCGCCTACAACCCTGGTGTTGCCGACCCGGTAGAGGGCACTGTCTTAAAGGCAATCGGAGATTTAGGTATCGAGGCTATTAAGGCGGTTAAAACGACCAAAAAATACCTCGTCCAAGGTGAGCTTGACGAAGATAAATTAGACACTATCTCTAGTAGGCTGCTGGTAAACCCAATCATTCAGCACATCGTTAAAGAAGAATCAGCCGGGTTTGCTCAAAATCCCAGGTATCAATTCAAATTAGAGCAGGTAGACCTTCTGGGGGCGAATAAGAGTGAGCGAGGAAAAATTCAGCAACAATTCAGTTTTACCGGGGGCGAACTTGAAGCAATCGTCGATTACTTCCGAAAACAAAAGCGTAATCCCACTGATGCCGAGCTTGAGACCTTAGCTCAGACCTGGTCTGAGCACTGCGTTCATAAAACCTTCAAAGCTAAAATCAAGTTTGGTGATAGGATAATTGATAATCTGCTCAAAAGCACCATCATCAAAGTAACCGAGGAACTCGATAAACCCTGGTGCCTCTCCGTTTTTGAAGACAATGCCGGGGTGATTGAGTTTGACGATAACTGGGCTTTGTGCTTTAAGGTGGAAACCCACAATCACCCTTCGGCAATTGAACCCTACGGCGGAGCAGCAACCGGGATTGGCGGTGTAGTGCGTGATGTCCTCGGTACCGGACTCTGCGCCAAGCCAATCTTTAATACCGATGTCTTCTGCTTCGGCCCCCCTGACCTCCCCTACGATGAGTTACCGCCGGGGGTTCTGCACCCCAGGCGTACCTTTAAGGGAGTACGAGCCGGGGTAGCTGATTATGCCAACCGTCTTGGTATCCCTACCGTAAACGGCGCCATCCTCTTCGATGAACGCTACACTGCCAACCCTCTGGTCTACTGCGGCACCGGCGGGCTGATGCCCAAGAAATTCTCTCTAAGAGGCAGACAAAAACCGGGTGACCTGGTAGTACTGGTCGGGGGTAGAACCGGCCGTGATGGAATTCACGGCGTGACCTTCGCTTCAGAGCAGCTTAGCCACGAGTCAACCGAGCTATCCTACAGTGCTGTCCAGATTGGCAACCCGATTGTGGAGAAGAAACTGATTGACACCCTCCTTAAAGTAAGAGACCGCGGGCTAATCCGCAGGATAACTGATTGTGGTGGTGGTGGGCTTTCTTCAGCCGTCGGTGAAATGGCTGAGGAAACCGGGGTGCGTGTCCATCTAGACAGGGTACCCCTTAAATATGCTGGTCTCTCCTACGCTGAAATCTGGGTTTCCGAATCTCAAGAGCGAATGATACTGGCTGTCCCTTCAGAACGCGCCGAAGAACTGTTAGCGCTTTTTGCCCAGGAAGATGCTGAAGCGACAGTTATCGGCGAGTTTACCGACGACCGGAAGCTCAGGCTACTCTACGAGGGACAACTAGTCTGTGAGCTGGATATGGAGTTCCTGCACGGCGGCCGGCCGCAACTTAAAATGGAAGCCGCTTGGGAAAAGCCGAAACACGCCAAACCCGATTTCACCCAGCCTGAAAACCTGACTGAATCCCTAATTCAAATCCTCAGCTCCCTGAACGTATGTAGCAAGGAATGGGTAATCCGCCAGTACGACCATGAGGTGCAGGGAGCAAGTGTCCTCAAGCCACTGGTAGGCAAGAATAGCGATGGCCCTGGCGATGCCGCTATTATCCGACCGGTGCTTAATTCCGACCAAGGAGTGATTATCTCCTGTGGCATATGCCCAAGCTATGGGGACATTGACCCCTACTGGATGGCAGCTTCGGCGATTGATGAAGCCTTAAGGCAGATTATAGCCGTTGGTGGCAGTCTTGGGCGAGTAGCCTTACTTGACAATTTCAGTTGGGGCAACACTAACCGTCCGGAGATTCTTGGCGCTTTGGTCAGGGCATCCCAGGCCTGTTATGATATGGCAAGAGTCTACCAGACCCCGTTTATTTCCGGCAAAGACAGCCTAAATAATGAATTTGAATTCGAGGGCAAGATTATATCCATACCCCATACCCTGCTTATCTCGACCATTGCAGTTTTAGAGGATATAAATTCAGCCATATCGATGGATTTTAAACAGGCAGGCAATTTAATCTACATTATTGGCAAGACGTATGATGAGCTTGGCGGTTCAGAGTATTTCAAAATCAATGGCTTTATCGGTAACAGTGTCCCCAATGTGAATCCACATCAAGGGAAGAGGTTAATGGATGCCTTAAGTATGGCCACCAAGAAGGATTTAGTCAGGGCCTGTCACGATTTAAGTGAGGGCGGTATCGGTGTTGCCCTGGCTGAAATGGCTTTTGCCGGCGGGTTAGGAGCCAAAATCCAGCTTGAGTCCGCACCGCTGGGTGAGCCAATAACCAGGGATGACTTCATCCTCTTTTCCCAGTCAAACAGTCGATTTTTAGCGGAAGTAACACCGGAAAACCATGATAGGTTTGAAGAAGTAATGAGGGGAACGAGTCTGGCAGTTATCGGCCAGGTTACCAATTCCGAAGTACTTGAGATTTATGGACTTGGTGGCAACAAAATTTTGTCGGCTAGCCTGGCTGAATTAAAAGAGGCTTGGCAGAGACCAATTCGCTGGTAGGAGAAACTAATGGGCAAGGTAAGAACCTTGATACTGAGGGCACCCGGGACAAACTGCGATGTTGAGACCGCCTTTGCCTTTGAAGAGGCCGGGGCAGTAGTATCACTGGTTCATATAAATGAACTGGTGCGTGGTGGGGAAAAGCTTGTTGACTACCAAATAATGGTTATTCCCGGGGGTTTTACCCACGGTGATGATATCGCCGCCGGCAAAGTGCTGGCTAACGAACTCAGGCTAATGTTGGAGGAAGATATCAAGGGTTTTATCCAAGATGGCAGGCTAATTCTAGGAATTTGTAATGGCTTTCAGGTGCTGGTTAAAGCCGGTATCCTGCCTGAGCCTCAGGACAACCGGCCATCCCTGACCCTGACTACCAATGACTCCGGCCGGTTTGAATGCCGCTGGGTGTATCTGAATGTCAATCGGGAAAGCCCCTGCGTATTCACCAAGGGAATTAACCAGATGCAGCTACCGGTAGCTCATGGTGAAGGAAAATTAGTTGCTCCCCTTGAGACCTTACCCAACTTAACTATAGCCTTATATTATACTGACGAGAAAGGGAATAATGAAGCTGGTTATCCTTATAATCCCAATGGGTCAGCAGAGAACATTGCCGGTATCTGTGACAGCTCAGGACGCATTTTTGCCCTGATGCCACACCCGGAACGTTATATTCATACCACTCAGCACCCTCTGTGGACAAATCAAAAAGATAGGAAACCTGGAGATGGCTTCAGTATTTTCTTAAATGCCGTAAAATGGATTCAAAATTTGTAACTACCACCCTCCTTGCAACTTACGAGGAAAATTGCTAAAATCTAGCCAACGCCAAAACCATGTAGAGAATTCCCAAGTTAAATAAAAGATGGGCCGTTAGCTCAGCTGGCAGAGCACCTGACTTTTAATCAGGGTGTCACAGGTTCGAGACCTGTACGGCCTACACTCAGCCTGGAGCCTTTTGCCACCATTTTGCCACCATTTTTTTCGCCATTCTTCTCCACCAGCCTGTCAAGGCTATCAACCACTGCCCTCTGCATTCTGGGGGTAACGTGACCATAGGTATCAAGAGTGAAGGCGGCACTGCTGTGGCCGAGCCTCTGCTTGACAGCATTGATATCCATACCATCCTCTAGGAGAAGGGTAGCGTGGCTGTGTCTGAGGTCGTGGAGACGTAACTTTGGG
>SDBU01004309.1_pt1 | contig 17531 bp, 41 predicted proteins | sample 2277071 | NCBI WGS metagenome assembly SDBU01 (sample SAMN10397929, study PRJNA504765) | marine sediment metagenome | isolation source: marine sediment core GS08_GC12, 126 cmbsf | place: Arctic Ocean: Gakkel Ridge, Loki's castle | collected 2008 | reverse complement strand
TCTAGCGCAGATACGCATACTGGAGTAGCGGGTTGGGAATGGCTCACCACTTCTTTAACTGTTGATGCGAGTCCAACATATCTTCGGAGCTACTTGGAAGTTTTTGATGGTGATACTAGTGCTTACTTTGATGGTGCAATCCTAACCTGTGGAGAACTCAGCCCTAAAAGTGGTGTAATAGTTGGAGCTACCTGGGCACAGACAGGGCAAGGGCTTTGGTATCTGCAAAATGACGGTGTTGATGACCGCACCACTGTTGCCGACTCGCCCAGTCTTGATATTACGGATAAAATTACAATTTTAATCTGGGCGAGAACTACTGCTTGGGATTGGCCTGGCCATGCAGGTACAGATGGATGGGTTATAGAAAAGGGTGTAGCTAACGATAGTGTTGGTTACGGTATCAGAGGGCATGATACTCTCGGTAAGTTTTTTTATCACATATCTGATGGCGGAGTTTTGAAGTCAGTAACAGGGGATGCTCGGGATGCTGCTACTTGGTTCCTTGTAGGTATGACGTATGACGGTGCAACCCTTACTGGTTATATAAATGGTGTAGCAGACGGGACTCCATTAGCGTATGTGGGAGATATAGACTCCTCAAATGGATTCCCCTTATTAATAGGCAGTAACGCTGACCTAAACAGGGAATATTATGGAGACCTTACTCTCACCCGTATTTTGAGTGGGGTAGCCTGGAGTACTGCACGGATAGCCAGTATCTACCAGCAAGAACGACATCTGTTCGATGTTTAAGGAGTGTGATTATGTTAATAAGAATCAGATGTGACATTGTTTACCAACCTGACGATGAGGATGAAGCTCCTGACCTTTACGATCTGATTGAGGAGGCTAGAAAGCGCATTGATGCTGGAGTGGTCATCAACGAAGGTGAGATGAATGAGGAACGGGGTTACTTCGTAGTTGAAGAGTGTAACCATAACGAGACTCCCAATCAGCCTTGTGTAGTCAGGGAGAGATGGGAGACTGGTAGAGGGAGGGTAATTTAATGGCGCTCAGTAAATCTCAAGTGAAAACCATAGAAACTCATAGAAAGGAATTTGGGGCTAAGCACGCTACAGTTATGAGGCAAGAAATGGACAAAGGCAAAAGCACAAGCGAAGCACACAGGATTGCCTTAAGGAAGAAATAATGCCCGAACATAAGCACAAGAAGAAAAAGGGGAAGAAGTAATGACAGTCCGTAGTTACTCCGCTATAAGGGACAAAGTCGAGTCGAACCTCCGTGATACAGGCAATGTCAACTTCTCTACTACAGAGCTTGATGAAGAGATTGTCGATGCTCTTTTTGAGGTGTCTCAGTTCTTCCCCCACGAAAGAATGGAGACTTATACCATTGAGTCACGGGTAGGGACAGCCTCAAGCACCTCTTCAGGGAATCTCGTAGACGCTACCAAGTCTCAGTTTTTAAGCAGTGATGTGGGGAAGATGGTCTTTAATTCAAGGGACAAGACCTGGGCTGAGATTGTCACCTTTACCTCTACTACTACAGTCGCCCTCTCTAAGGACATTATGGCTTCCGGGGAGACTTATGAAATCTACAACAATGAGTGTACCTCCAAGTTCCAAATCAATATCTCTGATGTAACCGACTATCTTGGAATCAACAAACTGGAGTACCCAAAAGGACAGAGACGCAACTATGACATAGACGGGACTATTCTCACAATTAAAGTAGACTCAGTGAGGGATAGCAAGGTCGTTACCAGCGGCACTCAGCCCGACACTGAGGTCTATATCTGGTTCAAAGTGAAGCACAGGGCTACTCAATTAACAGACCTCTCTGCAACGGTAAACAACGGGGCTGGTTACTCGGCTGGTGATGTCTCAATGGCATTAGATGGCCTACAGACTTCAGGAACAATAGAAGCTGACCAGGAGTTCACTGTAGCCAATACGAGGGGGGTATATCGAGTAATTGCTGATGCTACGATAACTTCTAATGAGGCAACTATCACGTTTTATCCTGGGTTACAAAGTGACATCGATAATCTTGATGTTGTTACTTTTGAGGACTCCACTCTCACCAATCCAATGATAGAACTGTACGTGATTGAGTACGCTACGGCCTTAGCTGCTATCAGAGAACCGATGCAATTCTACCAGCAGACTCACGCAGCCCTAGTTACGATTGCTCTGGCTACAACGGCTATTGCGGCTATCGCTGCCCGGATTACTCAGATACTTGCAGATATAGCTTCGGGTAGAACTGAGGCCGACCTTGCGCCGGCAGCTATCATTCTAGCCAACGCTGAGTTTGACCTCTTGAACGCTGAAATCGACAAGGCCGTAACGGCACAGACCAGTGGCAACTCCCTTATCAATACCGTGACCGTTGCTGGTGGGGCACCAGAGTATATGGCCACAGCTGGCACCGATATAAGTATAGCACAAGGATATGCAGTGAGTGGGCAAAATTATCTCAGGGAAGCTGATGCTGATCGTGCTAATACCAATTCATACTTAAACCTAGCAGCAGGAGAAGCCAGTGGGGTACTTGCCAAAGTTAGGGAGGTTCAGGCCAACCTCCAAGAAGTATCCAGTGAACTTCAGATAGCCTCTTCAGGGAGAATTATGGAGGCTTGGGGTGAAGCACAGTTGAGGAAAGTTCAAGCCAAACTCCGAAGAAGTGTACCGAGAAAATACAGAACAAGTCAGGTTTATACAAGAGGATGAGGAGTTTACACGCTGATTTACTTTCAAAGATTGGGGGAGATATTGACCCTGCTATAAGGTTAGTCTTTACATCTCAGGATGGTGGGACAACCTATGATTATTCCTTTGACCCCACTTCTAACACCAATCGAGCAGAGAACCTGACCTTGAGGCTGGAACCCTTTGATGAGTATTGCCAGATTCAGCTTCGCAATGATGATCTGGCCGTACCTTCCTTGGTGGGTTACTATATTGACCTTGGTTTGGGAGCCAATACAGATTCTGGATTACGGTACGGGGATTATCCTAGATTATGGGTGAAACAACAGCACACTCTTTCAGGTGGGTCAAAGAACGGGAAGAAAGACCTCAAGATTCTCCTGGAGCTAGAGGGAGTCTGGAACATACTCAAGGAGCAGCTTGTGCTTATCGGTACTGCGCCTTTCCATAATGATAACTTCGGTAATTTAACGGGCAAAACCATCTATGGGGTACTAAAGTATCTAATTGAGACTTCACTCTATTCCTTGACAGGTTCTATATTCCAGTTCACCCTAGACGCTTTAGGAGACCAGGATGATGGTGCAATCAATAGCTTTGTCCCTGAACCCGTCAAGAACCCTGAGATTCCGTTTCTTAATAAGAAGGCTCCTGAGAGATACGAAACTTTTATCGAGGTTTTTGAAAGCCTACTGGTATGGACAGGGAGTTACTTACTAGCAAGGGATAATCTGACCTTCAAGATAATCTACCCTCAAAGCACGGATGCAGTACAGGAAACTTACTACTCCAGTCTGAGTGACGGCCACGTATTCTATGAGCATACCGAGGATGAATACGTGAAACGACCAAACAGGGTAATTACCTACTCCGACCTAAGCGAGGATAAGGACTGGAGTACCTTTGTTTCGGGCAATGCTTATGACCCTGATGAGTGGGACTTATCTACAGGAACGTACACGGGTGAGTATATGAATATCATCAGGACTAAGGTTGACAGTGAAGGTCTTCTTATTACCTCGTCAGCCAGAGCAGATACGTGGGCTGCATTTTTATTGGACAAGTACCAAGCCGAGACCTTCGGTGGGCGGATAGTCGTGCCCTTTGATCCCAGGATTGAACTATTCGACAGAGCCCAGACGATAAGTACTAGGGGAATATAATGGTACAGAAACTAATATCAGGTGGATGGTTCCCCATTAATAAGGATAATACCAGTTTCACCAGTTTGCATGGGGAACACCCCTGGACTGCTATCACGCCTAACTTTTCGGCTGTTTCAACCTTCGCTGTAGCCGGCACACTGAGAAAGTTCAGGATGAGGCTACGCGATGTCAATGGCGACTTAACCGCTCCTAGTGCGGGGGAAACCTATACTGTCACTGTTCGTAAGGCTGAAGTAGATACCGGCCTGGAGGTAGTTCTTGACGAGGACAGCAGCGACAAAACTGATACAACCAATGAGGTAGCAATCTCTGCTGGCGACCAGATGGATTTGAAGTGTGTCCCTGGCGGTAGTCCGTTAAATGACCGTTATCCACTGTGGAGCTTTGAATTTGAGCCAACTAATTCCAACGAAAGCGTCTATTTTGTTACAGGTGGTTTGTGGTACAAGACTGTGCCTGAGGGATTTTTCTCTCTTACCCCTGATGCTTCTAATCCTTTTTCCACTAGCGAGGCTCAGGTGCAGCAGATTTTAGCCATCCCAGGTAAAATCAAAGATGGATACCTGGAACTCAGCGATAATCCTGGTAGTGGAGCAGATGCTTATTGGATGACCCTAAGAAAGAATGGTGCTGACACAAATCTAGTAGTTAAGATAACGGGAGCTGCTACTAGTGGGACTGACCTGGTTAATGAAGTAACAGTGGCTGCGGGCGACTTAGTGTGCTGGAAGAAAGAGGCCATATCAGTCCCGCAAAACAATTTAAGTGCCAGGGCTGGTTTCGCCTTTGAAGCTGATACTGTTAATCAAAGCCTCTTTATAAACGGCCATAGCTCTGGTGCTCTAGATACCAGCGTCACCAAATACTATTCGCTGTCTCATAACATTAAAGCCTGGGATACAGACGAGTTCAAGCAGTACCAGTATGCCCAAGGACTTACTGTTTCAAAATTCTATGTAAGGGTTAGTGCTGCGCCTGGGGCTGGTAAATCCTGGGCTTTTAGAGTCAGAAGGAATGGGGCTAATACCGATATAGTGGTTACGATAACCAATACTGACACTACTGGTAGCGACTTGGTTAATACTGCCACAGTCAGTGATGATGACTACTTGGATATAGAGTCTACACCATCAGGGACTCCCGCTGCAGCGGCGGGCTACTTCGGATCGGCACAGAGTAGGGGTGCTGTAGTCTCCCCTGACCCTAACACTGCGGTCGGGGCTTTAGTCAGAGTCACCGCCCTAGTTGTTCACTGGTCAGCAGGGCCCAATGCTGTATATCAAGAGGAGATTCTTACTGGCGGTTTGTTTAGCCAATACTTCTCACCTATCAGTCCGATAAAAGAACCCGAACCCACATTACAGACTAGAGGACCCGCCAGGCAGCTACCTGGGCCTGTACCTACTTTAAGGGAATACGGACAATGGCTGGCTACTCATAGCCAAGCAGAACAGAGGGCTATTCTTCGGGGCATACCTGGGGCTGATGTGCTTACTCTGAGAGTGTGGCAGGAGTGGGTAGTAGGACGGCGGAGAATGGGGCAGGACGTATGACTAGATTCGTACCAGAGGGAGAGCCAGGTATCCCTCTAAGCAGGGTAAGGTATTCTAACCTGCACAGTAGCCTTAAGACTATAATAGGGCCTGATATAACTGAACACGAACTGTTAGAGATGATAGTAATAACAATGAGGAAAATTAATATACACCTTATGGCTGGCTCTGATGAAGACCTAACCGAGGATGACATATCATGGCCATAGATGAGATAAGGAACGAATTTCTAACTGACCTGCTCATAGAACTTTTAATCGCAGAAGCTCATCTAGCCAAAGCGTCAGACGAAGATGTAACTGATACTGAATAAATGTAAGGAGGAAAACTAATGGAGATTTTTGGATGGGGTAAAAAGAACACAGCTGATGTGAACGCTAAGGGGCAGTTGCTTACTTTCTCTGAGGCTGTTCCGCCAGAGTATGAGGCTGCTCTAGAGAGTTTGGCCTTCACGATAGATATTGACGGTATTCAGACTGATGGTGTTAGCTACTGGCTGGCTATCATAAAGAACGGGCATAGCACTAAGGATTTAGTTGTAACGAAGGTGCTGGGCTGGGTGCCTAGTTTCAGCAACACTCAGATATACGAGTGCGTGCTAGGGCAAACCTTTACCTATGCTACTAATGGCACGGCAGTAGTGCCGACGAATGAGAAGTCTGGTATAAGTGGTGGTGCTCAGGGCGACTTCTACGTCAATGATGGTTCAGGTAATATAACTACTATCGGCGGGACTGGACTCATTCATAGTCGGTTTATCTTTAGCACTACTCCGATTGAGTGGTTAATGGAGTTGGTTGTGCCACCAGGTCAGACTTGGATGATACGGTCAGACCTTGCGGAGAAATTAACCGGCACAATTCATTTTTACTATAGAGGTGGCTAACCTATGTGGGCACAACAGATAGCAGGTTCATTAAATAAAGTCTTTTACCAGTTCTTTACACACTGGGGTTATGCCCTTCATGTGCTTAACTATCGTCAGGTGCATGGCGTATGGAAGTCTGTTACTTGGAGTAGTGAGCAGGTAGCTGCCACGGCAATAGCCACGCCTGAAGATGGAGGGTCTATTGAGATAACTGATCTGTTCTTCTCAGCACTTAAGGCTTCTGGCAGCACAGTAACTTTAACTCTCACAGACGGCACCATCACAGAGACATGGCTAACCGTACTACTCACTAATGAGGCTGTAAGGATAACTCATGCAGTCCAAGGTAGAATGCAGGGGTGGAGGGATGCCATCCTTAAATACGCAGTGACAGGTTCCAACTCCTCCGGCTCAATAACTATTGGATATGTCAAGCACGACTCTGATGATACGGAAAATTATTCAACCTGGAACTCGAGGAGGTAGGAGATTAGATGAAGATACGCTGGAGAATAGCAATCTGGTTAGGCGAGCTTAGCTTACTGGCCATCTGCATCGTGGCTATGGTTCTGGGAATGGAAGAGGTGGCTATGGGGAGTGTGGTTGGGATTGTAGCACTATTACCTAAGTTGGTAGAATCGGAGGAGAAAGGAGACTGAATGAAGAAGCCCACCTACACTGAAACCTTAGCCTCTGTAAATACTCACATCGAGTACATACGAGAGCACTTAGGGAACATTGATGACCACTTGGGGAAACTCAATGATTCAAGGGCTGACCACGATAACAGGATTACCCGAAACACGACACTCATCTGGTTGGTCCTTAAGATAGCAGGGGGAGTCCTGACCATCAGTGCTATCGTACTTCCTATACTATTTGTAACAGGTGTAATATAATGGAGTACGACCGTGACCTGCAAGTGCGGAACTTCAATGCAGAAGATAACCGAGTATCAAGGATACGAACACTGGCGGTGTCCTAAGTGCCGTCTATGGGGGAAGAAACCTACTAATTCCGTGCCTGCCACGCACTGTGGTCGATTTCCAGGGGCATTGGAGCCTAAACGGGTGTAATCACTAGCAGGCCACCGATTAAGGGGAGTTCTGGAAATGGACTCCCCTTCTTTTTTTGTCTAAAAACTATCAAGGGGTATTGACAAAGGATGGTTTATGATTTATAATAGAATCATGGAAAAGGAAAAGACTTGTCAGTCCTGTACTTCTACTAGAGGATTAATAGTTCACCACAAAGACCAAAATAGAAACAATAATCTACCAGCAAATCGAATCACCCTCTGTCCTCGCTGCCACCAAGAAACTCACTATGGGACGCTGAAGCGAAATATGGAAATACGATTTATGAGAAATGAGGGCAAAGCAATTCAAGAAATTACTGACCTTTATAGACTTTCCCGGCAAAGGATTCACCAGATAACGAAAGGAAACCCTAAAATAATTTAAAATTAGAACATTCATTCTATTGACAACGGCGAGAAAGAGGCGTATAGTAGGTGCATGACTAAGAAGAGTAACGAAGTGAAGAAGCTCAGGGAACGACTTATACTTGACCAACAAGAGTTTGCCGATGTCATGGGGGTTGATAAGGGGACTGTTTCTAGATGGGAACGTGAGAAACAAAGGCCAAAGGCAGTCCATTTGAGGAGAATGGCAAGGTTGAGAAAGGAGAAACGATGACAGTCACAGCAGTAGTGCGTGAAAAGGTTGTAATCGCTCTTCGCAAAAGTAATCCTTGTGCCACATTAGAGGAAATAGGTGGTGATGTTGGGGTTACAAGGGAGAGGGTGAGACAAATACTAAACAAAGCCAACCTTCCAACTAAGAAGTATATCACCACATATCTTTGCAATCATTGTGGTGATCCCATTCCTCGCCGACGCACTTATCAGAATCCTAAATTTTGTAGTACTAAATGTTACTCTGCTTATTCCAGAATCCAGATAGCCTGTACCTTTTGTGGGACACTCAAGGAATATCGAGCCAAAGAGGTAACGTGGAAAATTGAAAATCGGGGGCGAAGTAGTAGTTTGTTCTTTTGCTCCAAGCAATGTCAAGGCAAATGGTTTGGGAAGAACTATGGGCGTCAACTGGGAGACCATACTCCTAGGAGTAAAGGGCGGAAATACAACGATGAAGAAGAGGAGTAACGAAATAAGGGCAACTCGAAAGACTGAGGAGGGGGAATGATGACCAGGCATGATTGGCGTTGGCAAAGACCCTCCTATGGACTCAAGCAATGCACGCAATGCGGAGTGGTAGAAAGCATCCGGAACCATAAGAAAGTCGGGGAATGCAAGGGTAGAATATGTGATAAATGCAACGGCACTGGTTATATTAAGGAGGAGCAACAATGAAGCAAGGAGATCGCTTTATTGAGGAACTAGCGCGGCAAGAGGCAGATGCAAGGATACGGGCGGAGCTGCTAAAGGAACTAATGGCCCATGCCGACAAGGTGGAGCTTTGCCCGACCTGCGGGGCTGATCGAAAGGCGTATCGGGAGACCTTGGGCGAGGAGTGTTGCCAATAAATAAAAGGATGGTGAGTGATGACAAGTGAACAAGGGTCTAAACTTAGGAACTGCATAAACAGAGGGGCACATCACCCTGTAAAGCGACGTGACATAGGGGTCTGTCGTTTCTTGAATACTGGCGAGCGTTACATCATAGAACAATGTTTTTCTTGCCAGACTGAATATGTCAGGGAATTAAATAACTAGCCCCAAAGAAAGGAACGCTAAATGACCTATGACTTCGAGAGGACGCTGATAGCCTTCCTGAAAATCTATCTGCTGAGGAGGAAGTGATGGCACACACTAAAGGGGAATGGGTAGCTGATATAAGAGTAGGAGTAGCCACAGTACATATTGAGGATAATAAGTTCTTTTGCCTTGATGGGATGCGCGAACAGTGTATCTATTGGCAGCATGGCGAGTTCATTTATGAAGGTGATGACCCTCATTTTGGTCACTATGAAATGAGTGAGGAGTCTAAAGCAAACGCCCGCCTGATAGCAGCAGCACCAGATATGCTGGAGGTCGTAAAGTGGGTTACTGGGATGGCTTCACACACTGAGAGGGATTCCACCGTCATCCTGATGGCTATAAAGGCTCTAACCAAAGCAGAAGGAGGCCTCTGATGTACGTCTATATTATAGCTATCACAGGCCGGTGGGCAGTAGGCTTCTATTCTCCTGATGGGCAATGGCGTGAGGAGAGTGACTGGAGTACCCAACAGGACGCATCGGAGCGAGTCCACTGGCTGAACGGAGGTAACTGATGGCTAATAGAATATGCTCTCTATGTGGAACTTATTACACTGATAAAAAAGGCCATCCTTTAGAGGATTGCTGGGGTATTTTACACCAACGTTTCGTACAGGCCCAAGGGCGCGTAATGGATCTGGAATACAAACTCAAACAAGCACGAGAGAGAATAAACAAAGCTAAAGCCGAGGCAAGTGACTGATGAACTTGATACCTACTTTTAAGGTGGGGGAGAGGGTGAGGATACATAATAGATCGATTGAGTACCGATGTCCTAACTGTGGGTGTGGACCAGCCTTTTACGATAGGCTCCCCGAGGTATTTGAGACGGTGATTATATTGACAGAGAATGAAGCCGCAAGGGCACATTGTCATAACTGTTTCTATATCTTTAGGGTATCAGGATGGTACACGGTCAAGGCACCTCAAGGATTTAGTGATTGTGGTGTCCCCTACCCACTAATAGAAGTAGTAAAGGGGGAACAGGATGAGGACAGGTAAATTCGGGGGAAAGAGAGACATGAGGGGCGACTTGGCTGATATTATTACCGAGGCTTTGCCCTACGACACAGATGAGGAAAAGAAAATAACCGATACGTTTACAGCTAGTAGAAACTTCGAGGCGATGCTGGACGAGTTGGTGGCTGTCGTTGCTCTCCATGTGAATTATCAGTTGGACGGCATTGGAGATAAGATAATTGAGTAGGAGGTCAAAATGATAATGGCACAGTATGAACTAACTGAGGAGCACAAGGCGGTTGGGCTTTCATTGGGGGAAGATGATGACTCTCTCTATTTGTACCTCAATGGGCTAATCGTGAAACGCTGGTACTGGCAGTACGCCTCTCTACGAGACCTCAAGAGGGAAGCTGATAGATACCTTGAGCCCTGTCCTGAAGCCATCCACTATGAGCCTTACGACAGGTGTAAGCTAACCGACAAGGTCTGTTTCAGGAATACAGGCAACCAGATATTTGACAGACCCTGTGATTACTACACTGACTTCCTGAATAAAGTCAACGAGAGGGTATAGGAGGAGAGATGTCCGAATTAGACCGTGTACTTATTAGAGTGCATATTGAAGGTAAGTGGAAAAACCTCAGTCTTCAAAAAATCTTAGACAGGGATTATGGGGGGCAAATAGCTCATTGGTTCTATGATAAGATTGGTAGTCTTATAGGATTGCAAGAAGGCGCCGTAGTTGAAAGCCATCATGTCACAGATATGCTCAAGTTGCTAAAGATACTCGGGGTCACAGTCTACGAGATTAAGGAGTGAGGTGAGAGATGAATGCGAATAGTTTAGACCAGGCAATGACTGCGGCGCTGAAGTTCATAGATACAGCCGAGGCCGTCAGGCAAAAGGCAAAGACGGATAAGATACTCTTCTACGGCAGCAAGGAAACAGCAACCTGCAAACGGGCCAGTATGGATTTAACCAGGGCATTGAGTGATTTAAGGAGGGTTTCATAATGCAGGTAATAGCAAAATCCATCAAGGTGCTAAAGACGGGAGAGAATGATTACGGGGAGTGGAATCTGGTTAGTATTGTCACCTCCGATGATGTAAAATATACCACTCTTGCTAAGGGGGCAGAGGCAATCGAACCTGGTTCTCTGCTCGACATTTCCATAATGGATGAAGATGAGAAAGGCAAGAAGTTTAAGAAGTACAAGGTGCTCGAAGAGGGGCGTAAGCCCTCTCCCCCTGGGAATGGGGATGGTATGACTCCTGATATGTGGGATGAAAAGGATAGGATTCACAGGGAAAGCATTGAATCCCAAACGGCTTTTAAGGGCATAGTGGAACTAATGGCGGCTAAAGTAATTAAACCGGAAAATGACTTAGGTTCGGCGGCTCTTGATTGGGCTATGGTTCGGCTGGCTACTCACCAACCATCACCACAGCCCCTCAGTACAGAATCCAGCACTACTGAGGAGGGGACTAAGGGGAAAACCCTATCCAAGAAGTCGGCGAAGATTCTGAATGATACGGCTTTAGAGAAGGAATATGACCCATCCAATGTAACTGCTATAATAATTAGTGAGTTCCATAAGGGCAAGGCCTCAGAGCTTACGGATGCAGAAAGTGTTGATTTGGTAAATATGCTCATTGCAGGGAAGTTCAAACAACAGATCAGAGAAAAAACACTAAAAGAAGAAGCTGATTCTAATGAACCAGAGAATTTGCCCTTTTGAGGCAGATTAACCTAGTAAGGAGGAAAGGATGAATAAGTGTCGTAATAACCTGTTTTCCTACTGCTCTGGTGAGCCGAAGCCAACCACAAGAGAGTAGGAATGGAATGTTGTGTCAGATTCGAGTAACAACTTTACCGGCAAAAGAACCGAGACATTTCCCGCTTGTAAGTCGGACCAGATGACCTGCGGGAAGTATTTAGCCAGGCTAGAAGTTTAACAAAAGAATCGCTGGTGTCTCACCAAACTCTCGGTCGGAATTTGCCCCAGTGTAGTGGCTGGGATGTCTCCCACTAGTGGGTATTTGAGTCTGAGTAGACCGAGCCAGACGGGGGATGCGCATCCGTTAACACGCATAACATTCGCTGGTAAACTTGACAATTATTGCTGGGTGCGAAGGAGAGAGAAATGATAGAGTTACCAGATCTACCGGAGCAAGCATCAGGTGGTAATCAGTATTGGTACGGACGTTCCCAAAAGGATATGCTGAGGTGGTTTGTGGAGTGGTTGGAAAAGTATAACAGGTCCGTCTGGGGCGGGTTCAGTGGTGATATTCCACCAGTAGCTTTCCAGGAACTCAAGGATAAGCTGGCTGAGTTGGAGGGGTGATGGCCGTTATTTGCTCTTGGTGTAATACTGAAGTGACCTGCAGGCAATGTATCTCTGACTTTCGTCCGGATGACCCGCGAGTAAAGTCTGGCAGGTATCACTTGTCTAGTTGCGATTACTGCACTAAGGAATACGATCTTGAAGAGTTAGCGTCTATCAAACTACCCCCCTGGCAAGATAAGCAATGGGAAACGATTAAGCAACTGAGAGGTATGGTCCTCTTTCTTCAGGGTAAGGTCAATGAGCAGCAAGCGAAGGTTGGTAAGCAACAGTATACTATAGAGTAATATTTATTTATATATATAGGGGTAGGTAGGGTTATGGCTCGATATTTTAATGACAAAAATCACTGCAAAAAGGGTAGTTTTAGCCTCAGTGTTCCTATTGTTACAGTTGTCGGTACTCCCAGAACAATTTGTAATACTGACACCAGCCACGTATTTTGTTATAATAAGGGGTAGGAGGCCTGAGAGATGAGTAGCTGGCTGAATGAGATGGTAGAACATTACAGGGCTATGAAAAAAACCAGGGACCTATCATCTGTCGAGCAACGCTTCTTAGAAGAGAAACTTCGGCAATTATGGTGGGAGATCAGGCAAGAAATCAAGAGTTTGCCCAAAGCAGAACAAATGCGTGTATACAGGGGGGCACACCCGGAGAAAGTAAGGGAGCAAATAAGCCTACAGTCGATTAAACAATCCATATTAAAAGACGAAGTTCTTAGCCATTATAGCGATGGCAAGTGCGTTTGTGTAAGATGTGGGTTCTCGGATATTAGTGCATTATCAATCGATCATATAGAGGGGGGAGGAAACCGCCAAAGAAAGGGTAAACTGCGGACATCTACGTCATTTTATAATTGGTTGAAGAAAGAAGGCTATCCCCTGGGGTATCAAACTTTGTGTATGAACTGCCAGTTCCTGAAACGATTTGAAAACGGTGAACATAATTAGTGTTACAGTTGTTCCTAATGTTTCTATTGTTACGAGGTAATTATGCCTGAGATAACAAGGTATGACATAGAATTATGGATTTCCACGGTGGCTACTGGAGAGTTCCATTACAAGGACATAAAGGGACTTAGATCAGTACTTACCCCAGAGTTGGATAATAAACTAAGGAAGATAGTTTACGATATTTGCCATGCAGCAGAGCCTAAATGTGAATCGATTGGCAGGAAGGATGGCTGGTATCGGCCAATACAAAACGGTGTTATGCCGCTGGATTTTACGGAATTGAGGCCCCGAGAGTTTCCTATTATCCTGCCATTTGATTTAAGGAAGTATGTCTTTGTTTACCCGGATACAACTATCATCGTGGCTGGCTCAAAGAGCTCAGGCAAGACCGGATTTTGCTACAGAACCATAGCGGACAACATGGAACATATGAATGTTATCCTCCTTAGTAACATGGAGGGAGGGCGAGAACAGATTTATGATAGATTCAAGGCTATGGGTATTGACTTAGCCAAAGTTCCGAAGTTCATTTATCCTGTTAATGAGCATTTCCATGATCACATCAAGGAGAAAAACACCTTGTATGTCCTTGATTATATAGACGCACCGGAAGGGGATGACTTCTACCTGATAGGAGCACAGGTAAAGAAGATCGACCGCAAACTTCAGGGTCTCAATAGCGTTGCTCTAATAGGTTTACAGAAACCATCTATGCGAGATACGGCTTTCGGCGGTGAGCAGACCCTAAAGGTGGCTTCACTTTATCTGGCTATGAACTCGAATAAGCTAAAAATAGTGGATGCCAAAGTCCCGGCAGACAAGACACTTCATCCCAAGAATATGGCTTGGACTTTTTTATACGATAATGAGGGCACCAGTTTTTCCAACATTATGCCTGACTATGGAGGGGAGCAATGAGTTTTAAGTTGCGCCTCCAATTGCCTTATTCTTTCCTGCAAGGCTTTTTGTACCAAAAATATATGATGCTTTTGATAAGGCAAAGCAATAAGATTTTCAGGGCGATTATCATTCTTGATTCCATTGAGATGATGCCCCACTTCTCCCTGTTTAAGAGGTCGTCCCAATTTTTCTTCCAATACCGGCCTAGTGTAGAATTTTACCTCAAATGGAAAGAGATCGACAGGCCACAGAAGAAGGCGAAATGAAAATGCCAAATAGGGTAATAATTCCAATAGACCCCGGGACTAGCGCACCGCGTAAGGGAGAGTGGGAGGGTCGTCAGTGGGTTCCCAGTCATCCAGAACCTATTGTATCCATTGCGTCTAATCCCAATTTTGTCTATGGCGAATACGGACGGAACTGGTACAAAAGGGAGGAAACTCAGGACTTAATAAAAGAGAAACATAAGGAGGGGTACAATGGGTGATTTTGAACAGGAATTAGGGGAATTGATAAACAGGTATAGTATGGAGGGTGAATCTAATACACCCGATTGGCTACTGGCTCAGTACCTAGTGGCTTGTTTGACTGCTTTCACAACAGCCACGCAGCAGCGAGAGAACTGGTATGGTCGTGATCCTAGACCATCAGAGGTGACTAAATGAAAGCTAAAATAATCGCACTAATCCTAGTCTGGGTGCTTGCTATTTTAATCATAGCAGCAGGGCCAGTGGTGGCAGAAACGGAGGGAAATAATGATTCAATGGAAGGCTATAGAATACAAAGAGCCTACAGAACAGGAGGTAGCAGATGAGGAAAAATATTGGAGGAGCATACGACACTACTGCTTTTATTGTAAGGCTGTAACAACTTTCTTTCGATGTTACAACTGTTTAAAGAGGTTTTGCTCAAATCATGCTTACGAAGAACAGGATGGAACTTGGGAGACTGGATTTTATACCTATCTCATATGCTACCATTGTCATGGGTAACAGAACATAATTAAAATAGGCTTTGGGTATGGCGGGTAAATGATGGAATTAAAGCAAGAAAAGTGGTGGGATAAGCGTAGTGAGAAGTGGCGTCTGTATCCACATATGATTATGGAGCCCTCGCCCGAAGAGAATGGCTGGCGTTGTGTCTACTGTAACGAACTTATCCCGTGGGGTGAGTCAGATGAGGATGGTATGGTTTCCTGTGAATCAGACGTAGGTTGTACAGAACGAAAGAAGCCTTGTCCTTGGTGTGGTGAATCACCCTTATGCGCTCCAGATTGCGTTGGTATTCGTATGCTATTCTCCGACCCTAAAGTGTATGTGGCTGGGGAAAATCCCTTTCCAGATTAGAGCAATAAGGAGATGGCATGTGAGGTTTTTTGAGAAGACACTTTACCACGGCACCGCTAAAGAGAATGTAGTTGCTATCTTTGAAGACGGCTTAAAACCGAATGGGTTTGGAATAGTTTATATGTCGCCTGGGCCAGAGTTAGCAAGAAACTTCGGAGAGTGTGTTCTAAGGGTAAATGTAACAGGATATGATTTATCTGCTTTCGAGGATTGTGCTGAATGGGAAAGGTTCTGCTGGACTAAGGAGCCAATCCCGCCAGATAGGATAGAGATAGAAGGAGGGTATGGGTATGGCTATTCGAAATGACTTTGATGCACCTATGTTTTGGTTAGTTCTTGCTTTATTTGGTGGGGGCCCAATAGTAATTGCTATAGCTTCCAAGATATGTGGATACTGGTAGTCCTGAATTAATGATAGGCTTTGGATATGGAGGTTGAGATGGGCACATTGCACGACTGGCAAATTCGGGAAGTGGAAGAGGAATATATCGAGGCAATATCTCGATACCCGGCGTTCAATTCAGCGCATGAGGGTTATGCTGTGATACTCGAGGAACTCGATGAACTAAAAGCTGAAGTCTTTAAGAACCCGTCAAGAAGATCGGATATGCGCATGAGAAGGGAAGCTACACAGGTGGCCGCTATGGCTATGCGTTTTATATTTGATGTGTGCTTGGAAGATAATTGAACATCACGGAGGGAATTGATGAAGAAAGTTAGGTATGACAAAGAATCACAGGCTATGTATGTATCAGTTTCAGAGGGGAAGATAGACCATAGCGAAGAGTTGACTGGTGATATTATTCTCGACAGGACAAAGGATGGGGAATTGGTCGGCATAGACATTCTTAATGTAGACTTACCAAAGGAACTTGGCAAGCCAGGGAGGTTGACAGAGAAGATAAGAACTATAGCCAGGAGTATGATTACGGCCTCTCATTACAACCAACTTGATGACACTACTTTTGATAACTACTTACTAGAAATGTTAGCCCAATACGACCAGAGGGGGGAGTTGGGCATGGAAGAGATAAATTTAGACGATGTGGAAAGTATGTCCCACTTTGGTGTTATCAGAGATTGGTTGATTAAACTAAAGGGCGGGAGGAAGATTACACTTGGGGCTGGCATTATTAAGAACATAGTGGAACATGAGAACAAAGAACTCGGCAAGCCAGGGGAGTTGTTGAGTCCGAAGGAGCTAAGAGATTGGGCGAAGTCAAAGCTCTGTTCTGGTTGCACAGGCACTCGCCAATCAGGCAGTTATTTCTCTAATGGCTGTAAGGATACTGCTCCTACATGCCGGCGAATCTCTGACTTTGTTAGTGGTGCCCAAGCCCAACTCGATAAGTGTATGAGGGGGAGTGATGAAAGTAATACGCAGTGACAGTGAAGATGCTGATGATACAGACGAACTGATGGCCAAGAATATCACAGAAGCTGTATGTGACCAGTTTAGTGATTGGATGGCAGAACCAACGCCATTTAATCTAAAGGCAGACATTTACTACCGAGTTCGGAAAGCACAAGCGGATGGGATTGAGGTGTAGGAGAAAAGTGATGATTAAAAAACTCCTCTTCGTACTGGTGGTGGCTGTATTTATTTTTACTATGGGCGGTATCGTGGGAAGCCTGTTAACCCCGGTATACACCGAGCCAGAGGTATCTCCCGGCATTACCATCACTGTAACCATACCTGAGCCAATACTAGAGGATGTTCTTAACAAGACAAAGGCTATCCACTGGATGATACAGGCCAGGGGCTCTCACCAAAGGACGGCTGATAACTGGAATGTGAGTACGCCCTGGATTATTGTTGAAGACCAACTGGAATGGGTACGCAGGTATGATATAGTTATTGAACTTTTAGAGAAGCAGCGGTAACAGGAGTATTGATTTGGAAATAAAAACTATGTCTGGATTAACAATCGCCACCAACTTTGTTCGTATTGTTCATGGTGGGAGAGGAGACTATGCTGAGTT
>SDBU01004308.1_pt1 | contig 17536 bp, 18 predicted proteins | sample 2277071 | NCBI WGS metagenome assembly SDBU01 (sample SAMN10397929, study PRJNA504765) | marine sediment metagenome | isolation source: marine sediment core GS08_GC12, 126 cmbsf | place: Arctic Ocean: Gakkel Ridge, Loki's castle | collected 2008 | reverse complement strand
TTGGTGACGCTGAACGTAAGATTGTTAGAAGAACAAGGGCGATTGTGGTGGATAAGTGCAGGGAAGGACTGGCAATCATACATGGTGCCTGTAGCTGCACTAATTATCCTACTGATGTCCCCTATGCTACGCCGTTTCGGGCCTCAGGGTATAGAGTTGCAACCGATACTTTCGCCTCCAGAAGAAGCAGCCAAGCGGATGGTAGGAGAGATGCAGCCCCGCTTCGATTGAGCAAACGCAAGTATGCTCACTCCTCTCTTGCCTTCTTTTGTAGTTCGTAGAGCTTGGTGAGGGCTTCCAGCGGGGTCAGAGAGTCAATCAGGAGGACTAGGTTGCGTTGATGCAATTTTGTCGTGTGACCTAGCTTTTAAGGAAATATCCAAATCAGCGTCTAATGCATTAGCTATTCTACGCAATGTATTGATTGTGATATTACCATCACCTCTCTCCAACCGTGATATGGCAGGCTGTTGTGTTTCCACAAGCTTGGCCAGTTGTAACTGGCTGAGATTTAGTTCGCTCCGGCGCAATAAAATATCTCTTATAAGCCTAAATTGCGGCTCCAATGCCTCATACTCTTTTCGAACCTCTGGGTCTGTTAGAAGTTGCGCCTTGAAATCTTCGTACTTTGTACTCTTTTTGGGCATTTTGCCTTCTCCCTATAGGCTAAATGAATACTACACTTTTAAGATTATAACATATATGTTATACAAGACAACTTAGTTAAGGGCAATTCTAGGAACTACAGCGTGCCCTGTAGTCAAATATTCTCTTTTGAGCTATTTCTAACTCATTCGTAGGCGTCTTAGCGGTCTTTTTTAAGAAAGCATGCAAGAGAACGAATCTGTGTCCACCAGAAGCGAAATATAAAATACGGTAATAATTTGAACTATGGCGTATTTTAAGTTCCCAAACATCCGAGCCTGTAAGCTTTTCAATGTGTGGCTGACCCAAAGATAGGCCAAACTCCTGTAGTAGGTCGATATACCTTAAAATCTTTGCCTTTACTTTAGCGGGCTGTTTACAAATAAAATCTTGAACAGGAATATTCCCTTGGCTATCTTGGTAGAAATCAATCTCCCATTTCACAGCTACCCCTCCCTTGCCTTCTTTTGGAGTTCGTAGAGCTTGGTGAGGGCTTCCAGCGGGGTCAGAGAGTCAATTTCCAGCTTCTCAATCTCTTCTAAGAGCGGTGATTTCTGCCCTAAGAGAGGTAGCTGCCGGGCGGGCTCTTTCTTACGACGCCCTTTTGCTACTCTGCTCTTTTGGCTGCTATCCTCTTCCAGTTCTTCTAATACCTCCTGGGCACGGTGTATTACTGATTTGGGTAGTCCGGCTAGCTGGGCCACATGGATGCCATAGCTCTTATCAACGCCGCCAGGCACAATCCTGTATAAGAAGGTAACCTCGCCACCCTCCTCGGTTACGGCCACATTGAAGTTCTTCACACGAGGCAGGAAACTAGCTAGCTCCACCATCTCATGATAGTGGGTAGCAAATAGGGTCTTGGCGCCAAGCCGGGGATAGCTGTGGATATATTCGGCAACGGCTCGGGCGATAGACAGCCCATCGTAGGTGCTGGTGCCCCGCCCAATCTCATCAAGGATGATTAGTGAGCGTGGCGTGGCATTGTTCAAGATATTGGCTGTTTCCACCATCTCTACCATAAAGGTAGATTGACCAGCCGGTAAGTCTTCCCTGGCGCCAATTCGGGTAAAGATGCGGTCCACCAGTCCAATAGTAGCTGAGGCAGCGGGAACAAAGCTGCCAATCTGGGCCAAAAGTACAATTAGGGCTACCTGTCTCAAATAGGTTGACTTGCCTGACATATTGGGACCAGTAAGAACAATAAGTTGAGCATCATCATTGGATAGGTAGATGTCGTTGGAGACAAAGCTACCATCGACCAGAGTCCTCTCTACTACCGGATGGCGTCCCTGACTGATGGTTATTTTGTTATCCGCTGTCAACTCAGGTCGGACATAGCTGTAGCGCATCGCTACCTCAGCCAGACTGGAGAGAACATCTATATTAGCCAGAGCCTGGGCTACGGCCAAAATGCGCTCGCTGGCCGTGGCTACCTGACGACATACCCGATGGAAAAGACCAGTCTCAAGCTCAGCAATTCTATCCCGAGCATTTAAAATCAATGATTCATACTCCTTTAACTCCGGGGTAAAGAAGCGCTCACCACCGACCAATGTCTGCTTCCGAATATAGTCTTGAGGCACCTGACCAAGATTAGACTTAGATACCTCGATGTAATAACCAAAGACCTTATTAAAGCCTACTTTCAGCGATTTAATCCCGGTTTTTTCTCGTTCCTGGCGCTCCAGATTAGCCAGATATTGCTTGGCATTCTTAGATGCCAGGCGAAGGTTATCTAGCTCCTCAGCAAAGCCTCGCTTTATTACACCACCTTCACCCAAACTGGATGAGGGTTCCTCCTCTACGGCCTCGGAAATCAAATCAACCACATCCTGGCAGGGCTTGAGTTGGTCTTTGAGCCAGGTAATGGGGCTGTCATCACTTTCAATTGCCTTTATCAGCTTCGGGATAACTTCCAGGCTGCGCCGCAGTGCAACTAGCTCACGGGGGATAGCAATATTACTCGTTACCCGGTTAATGAGCCGCTCAAGGTCAGCTACCTCACCAAGCAAGGAAATGGTCTGGTTACGAGCCAGAGTATTATCACCGAACCAATTAATGACATCCTGTCTCCTAACTAGCTCCGTTATATCAAGCAGGGGTTGACCCAGCCACCTCTTTAACAATCTACTCCCTATTGCTGTCTTGGTTAGTTCAATAATTGATAAGAGCGAACCACTAGCCGTTCCCAAGCGACTACTATGGAAAAGCTCCAGATTTCTTTGGGTTTGTACATCTAGCGCCATGAATGAATCAGTAGCGTAGGTTGAAAGCTTGGTCAGTTGTCCCAGAACCCCTTTCTGCGTTTCCTCTAGATAGTGAATGATAGAGCCGGCCGCTCTTATCGCTAGGGGTAGGTGCCCACAACCATAGCCATCAAGAGTAGCTACGCCAAAATGGTCAAGTAATATCTTTTGGGCTACCTCCAACTCAAACCAATAATCTTCAAGGCGAGTTATCGGAGCGGTTAGACCTAAATCAGCTATTTCCGAACCGTTTGCCGTAATAATCTCCGAGGGTCTGAGTCGTTCCAATTCAGGAATAGCCCGCTGGAGAGAGACTTGAGTAGTAGCAAACTCGCTGGTGGTTATATCAACATAGGCTATGCCTATAGCCTCGTCACCCAAAACCAAGCTGATTAAATAATTATTGGTCTTGCTGTCGAGAAGGCTGGGCTCAACTACGGTGCCCGGCGTTACTACTCTAACCACATCGCGCTCAACCAAGCCCTTGGTCTCACCCGGCTTGGTTACCTGCTCACAGATAGCAACCTTATATCCCCGGTTGATTAGCCTAGCCAGATAATTATCCAGGGCATGGTAAGGGATGCCAGCCATAGGCACCCGATGCCCCTTGCCCATCTCCCTGGAAGTCAGGACAATCTCTAGTTCCCGAGAGGCAAGCTTAGCATCCTCATCAAAGGTCTCATAGAAATCGCCCAAGCGGAAAAAGACAATAGCCTGGGGATACCTTTGCTTAATCCTGAGATATTGCTGCCGGATAGGAGTTGAGTCTTCCCTCATCACTAGTCTATTCTACTAAAGTCTTGGGCTAAAAGGAAAGAGGTTGCTTCTCTACCTCACCCCCTTCTTTCGTGAAATCCTAAACTTTAATTTCTAAATCCTAGACAAATTCAAATCCCCAAAGTTTAGGGTTTAGGATTTAGTGTTTTATTAAAGGGGGGCTTCGCCCCTCTTAGGCACTCCTTGATATAAGGCCTGTTGGTAGTAGCTTGTACACAGTGGTAGAATAAGATAAAACATCTCCAACGCGAAAGAGTATAAGAGGCGCATAACAATATGGGGTTTTTTGAAGCGTTGAACCTAGGCTGGGTCGGTTCTTTGATCGGGCTAATTAGTCTTATTGTTGCTTTTATTTTATATAGAGCTTCACGAGTTAGGCCACAGCTCGTATATCAATACAAAACCTTAAGACTTCTGTGGAGAAAGGAACAAGCGTTACCTGAGGATGTGGTAAATCTTTATAGAGACAAGAAAGTTGAACGACTGACGAAGACACATATCATTCTATGGAATTCAGGTAATGCTACTGTTAATGGTGAAAATATTGTGGCTGATGACCCGCTGCGATTTGAATTCGGTGAGAGCGGAGAGGTCCTAAGCGCCTCTGTAGTTAGATTTACACGTGAGTCAAGCAAGTTCGCGGTTGATATTAACCCGCATTCTCCAAATGAGGTAATTTTCCGCTTTGATTACCTTGATGCAGGGGATGGAGCAGTTGTGGAGTTACTCCATACTGCCGAAGAGGCTAGGCCAACGGTTAACGGGAGCATACGTGGCATACCAAAAGGAATTTTAAATCGGGGACGTATTTTACCTTCGGCACAAGAAATAGGTTTTTCGTATCGTACTAAGCCAGTTAGCGCTAAGGCTTTTAAATTCTACTTGTTGTATTTCGAAATTATGATATTCTTCATGGCACTCTTCGCTGTTTATCTTTTTGCGTGCGGATTTCTCCAAACAATCATACCCGAATCTTTTATACCACTCATCAATTGGCCTAGATGGCTTCTTTTTTTGCTCGGAGTAATCTTCACTTTAGCATCTCTCGGAGGTTGGCATTCTCTATACGTTACCCAAAGGCGCTTCCCGAAGTCTCTGTCGATTCAGGATATTGAATGGTGAGGCCATTACTAAGATATTCTATCCCCTCAGATACCTATCTATATCGGCGGCGGCGCATTTGCCGGCGCCCATGGCGCTAATCACAGTAGCGGCGCCAGTAACTATATCACCACCAGCCCAGACTTTTGGCTTCATTGTCTTACCGGTAGCTTCATCAGCCACTATCACTACATTTACATCAATTACAAAATAGGGGTCGAACCCTCTCTCATCACTAGTCTATTCTACTAAAGTCCTGGGCTAAAAGGAAAGAGGTTGCTTATTTACCTCACCCCTTAGTCCCTCCTCTCATTCAACCGTGATGTACGAAAGGTAAAAAACTCCTAATGTCTCCTCTGAGACACAGTAAGGGGGACAGTAGGAATTATAATACACCTCACTCTAGGGTCAGGCTCAATCTCCTCTTTCAATATCGCTCACCAATGGTGGATACAGAAGCTGGTGCTTGGTAGGCGAATATGTTTTATCAGTATAAAACTGTACCGAGCAAAGCCACTGCTATAGATAAGACCAGCAGAGTGGAAGAGAAGAGAGCCCGGCGACAGAAGCAAAGAGCTCCTCTTTTTTCCCTTGCAGTTCACATTTTCCACCAAATTGCTACCAGCTTGCTACCATTTGAGCGCTCTAGGTACCAAAGTTTGAACTTTTATGCTTCATACTGGTCTCAAAAAGGAGGCTTTTCAGACACAGGTTTGTCCTGGCAGGAAAAACCAAGACCGTCTTATGATTCGTTGAAATTGTGGAAGAAGTCAAAGAAGGTGTTCGCTTGTGATTTCTTTGTGAGGTCTTGACATCCCTTTGTGATATTAGTGTGAGCTGACTCCACTAAGCTGAAGGTACAAAAACAAAAGGGGTAAAACAAATGAAGAAAAAGGTAATTGGTTTAGTGGTAGCAACCGTAATTATAGCTGGGATGCTTGGTACTGGCGTTGCTTACCTCATTGATACTAAGAGCGGCACTGATGATGCTCTTAATGCAGGAACATTGGACCTGAATACTAATGGAGGAGACACAGCAGTTATAACATTCCCAGCAACCGATGTTGACGGAGAGCTTAAAGACGGCAGCGGAGACCTTGGAGGTGATGCTAAGGTAGCGGCTTATGTTGACATGGACGGCAGCGGTGATTGGAGCGATGGAGATCTGGCTCTCAGGTCAGATGGTGATGGTACCTACTATCTCCCTATCCAATAGCTCTGGACTGCGATACCACAGATAACTACGACAATGATAACTGTCAGTATCTTTAAGAATGGAGGTAAAATCTATGGTTGCAACCAGACTACTCCCCGAGGTTACTAAAAATGCCCATTTCGGTGGTGAAGTTGAAGTCACTCGGATACCCTCAGTTGATGACCAGGTAAAATCACTCTTCTATGGAGAAAAACCTCTAACTGCTTGGGAGGTCGCAACCAAATTAAGAAACGGCCATACCAAGCAGGTATCAGCTATTTTGGATGGATTGACTGCCGAGGGAATCTTAGCCAGGTTTGGGGCAGGCTTTAACAAATACTACGCTTCACCAAAAGTAGCCTTGACTGTGGAAGAGCCTACTTTAAAAACCATTATCTCAGATTCAGTGAAGAACTTGTTTCTAGCTCCTCGATGTAAAGTCGCTAGGAAACCAAGTTGACACCTGCGACACTTTCCTTTGACAATGCTGGTGTATCCGTTGATTTTCAAAGTCTTCCACCATGGTTCAGCTTCCATATCTTATACTGGCTGCGCATATCATCCAATAATCAGCTAGATTATTTTCATCGTTCTAGGGATAGTCGTTCTCTTTGTCATTGGCAAAATTGCATTCGATATTAAGGTTCTCGGCTCATGGCCATCCCTAATCGAGGTATCGCTTCTCGGTATAGTCACCTTCCTCGCCTTGGGCAGTGCCATCGGAAATGCCACTCGGTCGCCGCATGCTACCCTGATAATCTATATGCCGATGATTTTCCTCTCCGAGATGTTCCTGCCTATATCCACGTTCCCCTCCTGGCTCCAGCCAATATGCCAAGCCCTTCCCCTCACCCCACTCAATACAGATATTAAGGGACATAGTGTTTGGAGTCCCAATGGGAGGTCTCTGGAGACTGGGCATAATGGCAGGCTGGCTTGTTTTAGGGAACGTCATTACCCTAAAGTTCTTCAAGTGAGAATAGTCTTGCGAAGCGTCACAAAAACCTTGCCGAAGGTCAGGATTCTTTATTTTCACACTGTTTAACTCCCGGTGTAAGATAAATTTTTTAATTATTGAAAAATATTCCCCGGGAGTATTGACAAAAATCTAATTATGGTGTATGTTGGAAATAGATAACGTTAGAAATAGACAACACCAGGTAAGGTAATGTGATGAAAACGAAGAGAGCATTTGTAGCTATTTCTGTTACTGCTCTGATAGTGACCATTATACTTATCTCTTTAGAGACATACTATGTTTCGATTGCTCTTATAGTCGGAACATTACTCATAGGTCACCGTGAAATCTGGTCTTTGCTAAGAAGGAGGAAGCTGCCACCAATTGATGAGAGAGTGAGAGAAAACACCAGTAAATCAATACGAAACGGGTTTATCTTCCTCGCCATAGCTCTGGTATTTTTAATGCTACCCTTCAGTCTACGTCTAATTGAGACTCCCAACACAGTACATCTCCTGGGCGGTTTATTCTTATCGTCTGGGATGGTCTATTTTATGTCTTATCTCTTCTATGACCGGGTAGAACCCAAGTTAGGTGAAAAGGGATTAAAAATGCTGAGGGTATTTCTGCTGGTAGCGGGAATATCGTTAGGTGCCTCTATTATAAGTGTCTTTCTACACAACGCCCTGAGTGGTCTATTTGGAGTAGAAGAGCCAGTGTTTTTTATCATCTCACTTTTGTCTGTTGTGGCGTTTGCTGTAGGACTCATTGGTAGTCTGGTCATATTTATCAAAGGGCTGTTCACCAGGGCTTGGTGAAAGATACGGGAAGGATGTTTCTACTGCGATAAGAATGAAAACGAGAATAAAGGAATATCGGGCCAAGCACAATTTGACACAGGAAAAACTGGCTGAGATGGTGGGAGTCAGGCGGGAGACTATCATCTTTCTGGAACAGGGGAAATATAACCCTTCCCTAAAGTTGTCTCACAATGTGGCTAAGGCTCTGAAAACTACCATCGATGAGATATTCATTTTTGATGAGGCGAAATGATTGCCATAATCGACTATGGTGGCGGTAATTTGCGTAGCGTTACCAATGCTATCGCCAAGTTAGGTTATCAGTCAAAGGTAACAAGCAATCCGAACGACGTGCTTGATGCTGCCGCAGTCATCTTTCCCGGCGTTGGTGCTGCTGCTGACACTATGCATAGTTTGGTAAAGTCAGGCATGTCCGAGGCCATTCGCCAGTTAATCTCCGAAGAGCGACCACTCTTCGCCGTCTGCCTTGGAATGCATCTGATGCTTGATGGAAGTGAGGAAGGAGGCTGGCACGAATGCCTGGGGGTAGTTCCCGGAACCGCAAGGAAGTTGAGCTCAGGGGTCAAGATACCCCACATGGGTTGGAACCAACTAAAGCAGAGGAGAGTGCACCCTATCTTTGATGCCATACCGGATGAAACCAACTTCTATTTCGTCCACAGCTACTATGCTGACCTAGGTGATACATCGGTTGTGGCAGGCACAACAGACTATGGTATATCTATGTGTAGTGTCATGATTAAGGGCAACTTGGTGGCGACTCAGTTTCACCCTGAGAAGAGTGGGGAGCATGGCTTGAGAATGTATTCCAACTTTTTGCAGATGGCACTAAGTGAAAAGTAGGTGTAGATGGTCAGCATGAAGGTAATGAGAACCAAATACCTGCTCACAGGAAACTTGACTGGCGGCACTGAAGCTGCTCAAAATTAGGAAAGGACGGCTTTGTGGAATGTTAACCAAGAGGCTAATCCCCTGCCTCGACGTGACCCAGGGGCGAGTGGTTAAAGGTACCAGCTTCATGGATTTACAAGACGTCGGTGACCCTGTCGAGCTTGCTGCCTTCTACTACAAGGAAGGCGCTGACGAGCTGGTCTTTCTGGATATTGGCGCCACACCTGAGGGTCGCGATACTATGGTAGATGTGGTTGAGTGCGTCTCTGAACAGGTGTTCATTCCGCTTACTGTTGGTGGGGGACTACGCAGCACTCTCGATATACGACGCATGCTGGAAGCAGGGGCTGATAAAACAGCCATTAATACCGCTGCTGTGCTCAATCCACAGCTTATTAGCGATGGGGCAAAAAGGTTTGGCTCTCAGTGCATTGTAGTAGCCATCGATGCCAAGCGAGTAATAGCTGCTGATGCACCCAAATGGGAGGTCTGTACCTATGGTGGGCGAAAGCAAACTGGAATCGATGCCGTTGCTTGGGCAAAACAGGCTGTTGACCTCGGTGCCGGAGAGCTACTCCTTACCAGTTGGGATGCCGATGGCCATCGCACTGGGTATGATATAGAGCTAACTCGCGCTATTAGCGGGACGGTGACGGTGCCGGTTATCGCCAGCGGCGGTGCCGGGAGCCTGGAGCATCTCTACCAAGTGCTAGTCGATGGGAGAGCTGATGCTGTTCTTGCCGCCAGCATCTTCCACTACCAAGTCTACTCGATTCGCCGAGCGAAGGAATACCTGGCTGAGAAGGGGGTCCCGATAAGAAAATAACAACTGAAGAAGATAAGGCCTATTCTCTCTTAATATTAATTGCCCTTAGGCACAACGATTATATGAGGGACACCGGTTACCGGATGCAACTCCACTCTAACCGCTGCCGAAAAGACATCCCTTATTCGCTCTTCGGTTAAAACCTGGGTTGGCGCTCCATCAGCCGAAATCCTACCCTCTTTAAGCAGGATTAAACGGTCAAAGTAGAGTGATGCCAGGTTAAGGTCATGCATAGCCGCGATAACAGTAAGCCCCTGCTCAGCATTAAGCCTTCTTACCAGCTCCAGGATTTCTACTTGATGGGCAATATCCAGATGTACTGTTGGCTCATCAAGGAGGAGCAGCTTGGGCTGTTGTGCCAATGCCATAGCCAGAATTACCTTCTGCCGCTCCCCTCCGCTTAGCTCATCAAAACGGCGCCCTTGCAGTTCACTGATACCAACCAATTCTAGAGTATCGGCCACGGCTCGCCTATCAATTTCACTTTCCCCGGCAAAGGCCTTAAGGAAGGGAATCCGTCCCAACATTACAACCTCAGCAACAGTGAAGGCAAAGGGTATGTGAAATTGTTGTGGTACTACAGCCACACTGCGGGCTATAGATTTTCGACTTAGCTGGCTTAAGATAGAGCCATCCAGTCTAATCTCTCCTTGGTCAGGTTTCAGAATGCCACTGGCTAGCTTAACCAGTGTGGTCTTGCCCGAACCATTGGGACCAAGCAAACCCACCATTTCACCAGCTTCAATTGAAAGGCTAATGTTATGTAAAACTAACCCGTTAAGATATGAGAAGTAAACCTGCCGAATTTGCAAGCCGATCATCAGAAAGCATACTCCCTTCTACTATGTCTTAGCAGGTAAAGGAAAAAAGGAGCTCCAATAATGGCAGTGACAACCCCCACTGGAATTTCTACTGGAGCCAATATGATGCGAGCTAAGAGGTCGGCAATAACCACAAAGGCACTACCGGCTAATGCCGAGGCTGGTATCAGGGACCGATGGTCTGGTCCCAAACTCAGGCGCACCGCATGAGGCACTACCAGCCCGACAAAACCCACCAACCCACTAATGGAAACAGCGGCTGCTGTAAGCAGAGAGCCTAAAGCCAGGATGAGTATTTTGTCCCGCTCGACCTCAATACCTAAATAGGCGGCGCCCTCTTCTCCCAAAGAAAAGGCATTCAAGTGGAAAGCGAAAAATCGGGTGCCGATGATACCACCGATGACCAATGGAGCGATAACAGCTATCTGCATCCAGCCAGTTACCGAGACATGACCCATAAGGAAGGAGTAAACCGAGCGGAGGTCTAAACCAACCCGGTCGCTTATCGACATCAGAAAGGCTATTATTGCTGCTAACAGAGCACTTACCACAAATCCAGCCAGCAGCATACTTATCATGGGTGTCTTACCGCCCACCCGTGCCAGATTATAGACTAGAAACACTGTAGCAAAGGCACCACAGATGGCTGCCAAGGGTACCAAGCCAAAGCCAAGGAAAGCAAGGTTCACCGGTAGTATCATAGCTATAGTAGCCCCTAAGGCGGCTCCGGCTGAAGTTCCAATAATATAAGGGTCAGCCATAGGGTTACGTAATAAACCCTGAAACAGCACCCCCGCCGTAGCTAGAGCTGCCCCAACTAGGGCGCCACCTATTACCCGGGGCAGCCTAATCTGCAATATAATTGTTTCATCTACAGCTCTCCAAGTATTGGGGAAATCGAAAATAGCTACCTTATTAAGTGCCATTTTCAATATATCAGGCAGAGAAATATCTACGGCACCAAAGGCACTAGCCAATAATATTGAGGTAATCAGGCTCCCACCCAACAAGGATAAAACCAAAACTAGCCGATTACGACGTTTCACTTTAACAAGCACCCACCTAGCCTTACTAATTAGATATAAAAAAATCCCCTGCTCTGCAGAACAAGGGGATTCTGTAATCGGTAACTTGCTCCCCCCTCTCCGCGGAGGTAATAAAGAACCGAGGCTGGCGTTCTGACTTCTGAGGAGCTATAGCCCTCAGTCACAGTAGGCGGGACTGTACCGGATTTTCACCGGACTTGCCTTCCATTTAAGCCCTCGCTTACGCTCAGGCACCCCTACAATTCCTTATTTAACTGTATCCAGCATATCAAAAGGGTAAACAAAAGTCAACTTAACTTCTCAAATTATCAGCATGGCATCCCCAAAGCTGTAGAAGCGATAACGTGCGGATATTGCCGCCTCATAGGCTCGATTAATAAGCTCTTTACCGGCGAAAGCAGTAACCAGCATCAGTAGTGTTGATTTGGGCAGATGAAAGTTGGTAATAAGGGCATCCACCATACGGAACTGGTATCCAGGCAAGATAAATAGGCTTACCCAGCCCTCAAATGGCTGGAGTTGAAGTGGATTACTGGCTTGAGCCGCCTGCTCTACAATTCTCGCGGTAGTGGTACCAACACAAATAACTCTCCGTCTCTCAACCTTAGCTCGAGATAGCTGGCTGGCTACCTCCGGACTTAACACACCATATTCATTATGGATAGAATGCTCAAGCGGGTCATCCTCTCTAACCGGTTGGAAGGTATCAAGCCCTACATGAAGGGTAACAAACAGGCAGTAAATCCCTTTCTGCTCTATGGCACTAAGCAGCTCGGATGTGAAATGCATGCCAGCAGTGGGAGCTGCCACACTGCCGGGCACCCTGGCATAGACTGTCTGATACCGCTCGGTATCAACCAAGGGAACATGTATATATGGTGGTAATGGAATCTTGCCTAACTCCGTTAGTAATATTCCTTCAGAGAAACTAAGCACCTTTATGCCAGCCTGCCCCAGCCCGGTTACTTCTGCCAAAACCTTAGCCTTATGCCTGCTAGAATCGTTGGCTATCTCAATCCTGGTACCGATATTAACCCGCTTGCCAGGCTTGACCAGTGCTTCCCAGACATTGTTATTAATCTGCCGCAGTAGCAAAATCTCCACCTTCCCACCACTAGCAACCTTTCTTCCAATGAGGCGAGCGGGAATAACCCGGCTATCATTAAAGACTAGGATATCCCCAGCTCGTAAATACCCAATTATTTCAAAAAACTTACGGTGCTTTATTGAATCATCACTGCGGTTTAGAACCATAAGCCGTGATTGGTCTCGTGGTTCAACAGGGATTTGGGCAATAAGTTCAGAAGGAAGAGAATAGTCAAAATCACTAGTTCTCACAGACAGTCACCATCTTATGTTAACTATGTATCTATAAACCGCAAGGCAAAGTCAACGATTAGAGTCAATACTACGTCTAATAAGCTTCCACGTCAATAAGCGTGAAAGCCTAACCTTGTCGCTTTTGGGTAGGGAAAACCCTAAGCGACAGAGGCCCAAACAGGTGTAAGATGACTATGTAGTAGTAGCATTAAGGTCACCTAAGGGGATTGACTACTATATCAATAAGAGGGTAGAATACAATACAGATAAGGTACATAAAAAAGTAAATATTTCTCCGAGCCATTTCCCCTAAGGTAGAGCTATGGAGATTGGCCGATAGGTGCTGCTGGAAACGGTGGTGCCTCCCGTGTTTGGAAAGGAGAGCTAGCTAATGGGCATTTGTAATGTCTATTCTTGAGCACCTCCTTTTGAGGTGCTTTTTTAATGCTTAATAAAATATTAATTAGGAGTTAAGTTTTTTTGTTAGCCAATAAAGACCATACAAAAAAGGTAATAATTTCTTCAATCGCTGTAGTAATGCTTGTCAGCCAAAGCGTAGGAATGGTGGGGTGTGCCACCTCAACGACACAGCTACCACCCCAGGAAAGGCTAAGGGTAGCAACAACCACCAGCCTCTATGATACCGACCTCTGGAGTTATCTGGAGCCTATGTTTGAGAAGCAGTATAATGTTGAGCTAGACATCATGTATGCTGGAACCGGCAAAGCCCTGGAGTACGGCAGGCGAGGAGATGTAGATGTCATCGTCATTCACTCCAAAGCCCGTGAGCTAGAGTTCATAGCTGAGGGTTATGGTATAGCAAGAGTCCCCTTTGCTTATAACTACTTCCTTATTGTGGGGTCAGAGGCTGACCCGGCAGGCATTAAGGAAATGAGCCCCGAGTATGCTTTCCAAAAGCTGATGGAGACGGGAAGCGGAAGCTTCGTTTCCAGGGGAGATGATTCTGGAACTCACGGTAAGGAGAAGACAATCTGGAAGGAAGCTGGCTTTGATTATGAGACGGTAGAAGAAGCTGGCGACTGGTACATAGAGGCCGGGATAGGAATGGGGCCAACCCTCATGATGGCCAGTGAGAAGCAGGCCTATACCCTTACCGACATGGGAACTTTCCTAGCCTACAAGGGTGAACTGGATTTAGTGCCAATAGTGGAAAAGGGAGATATACTGCTCAATGTCTACTCCGCCATTGCCATAAATCCAGAAGCGAACCCTAAAACCAAAATTGACCTGGCTAACAACCTGATAGCCTTCCTTACCTCACCCGAAATACAAAAGCTCATCGGCGATTACGGCGTCAGTGAGTACGGCAGGCAGCTATTCATTCCTTGTGCCGGGGCGGAACCTGAATAATGGCAAACCTACTTAGCAGGAGTGTGCTAAACATTGACCGAAATATGGCAGGCCTTTATCAAGGCTATTGAGCTTATAGTATCACTTGACCCCGAGGTTATAGAGATAGCGGGGAGGTCACTGATGATTTCATTAACTTCAGCCCTTCTTGCTTCTCTGATGTGCATTCCTTTAGCCAGCCTCATCCACTTTCATACTTTCCGGGGTAAAAGGATTTTAGTAAGTGTCATCCAGACATTCTTCAGCATACCCACTGTCGCTATTGGTCTGTTCGTCTTCGTATTGTTTTCCAGGGCTGGGCCGCTCGGGGGAACTAACCTGCTGTTCACTCCGACTGTTATGGTGATTGGGCAGATGATACTAATCACACCGATACTGCTCGGTTTAACCATTTCAGCGCTACGCGGTGTAGATAAAGCGATTAGGGATACGGCTCTATCACTCGGTGCCAGCAATTTTCAGACCATGATGGCTATCTTGAGAGAGGCGAGATACGCTGTTGTGGCAGCGGTCACCATGGGTTTCGGGAGAGCAATCTCAGAGGTAGGTATAGCCCTCATAGTCGGCGGCAATATCAGGGGATTCACCAGAGTCATGACTACTGCCATATCACTGGAAACATCCAAGGGAGAGTTAGAGCTGTCAATAGCTCTGGCGATTATCCTCTTAGCTTTAGCCCTCATCGTCAATATAGTCTTAAATAGAATACAGCAGAGGTAATAATGCCCTTAATAGAAGTTAGCCACCTATACAAGAGATATGACGAAAAAGAGGCCCTGAAGAATATTAATATAGGGATTGACAGGGGTGAAGCCTTTGCCTTAATTGGTTCCACCGGCACTGGCAAAACTACACTTTTACGCCTAATAAATCTCCTTGAAGTGCCTACATCGGGCAGGATATATTTTGATGGCATGGATGTCACCGAAGGTAAAGGAATTAGATTAGCGGCAAGAAGAAGGATGGCATTCGTACTCCAAAAGCCAGTGGTATTTAACATGAGTATATATGATAACATCGCCTATGGCCTAAGGTGGCGAGGTAAAAAGAAGGGTGATATTAAGCAAAAGGTCAATAGTATTCTAGAGATGGTCGGTCTCTTGGACTATAAGAATAAAAATGCCAGAACATTATCCGGTGGCGAAGCACAAAGGGTGGCAATAGCTAGAGCCATAGTGGTTGAACCGGAGGTATTATTGCTGGATGAACCTACAGCAAACCTTGACCCGGTTTCAACATCGAAGATCGAAGGGTTGATAAAAGACATTATTCGCCAATATGATGCCACGATAGTAATGGCTACACATGATATGCCCCAGGGTCAGCGCCTGGCCAATAGAATAGGTGTGCTGGTAGACGGTGAAATCCTTCAAACAGGGGAACCGAGGGAGATATTCAATTCACCCAGCAGCAGAGAGATAGCTGAACTCGTAGGTGTTGAGAATATTATAGAGGGGGTAATAATATCTAATGAGAAAGGGGAAAGTATTATAGATATTGGTGGCAATGTCATAGAAGCGATCTCTGATTATGCTACTGGTGAAGAGGTATATCTCTGTATTAGACCCGAGGATGTTACACTGGCCATAGCAAAAGCCCAGAGTAGCGCCAGAAACTCATTCATTGGAGAGATAACTCGAGCAGTGTCAACCGGCCCACTTGCCCGCATTGAAATAGACTGTGGTTTTCAGCTAATCGCTCTGGTCACAAAAAGGTCAGCGGAGGAATTGAATTTAGAACCGAGAAGGAAGGTTCATGCCACCTTTAAGGCTACCGGAGTTCATGTCATAAAAAAGGGTGACCGTGTTTGAGTGATTACCGATACCATTTAACAAGCAATTTTTTGACAGCTTAATTTAATCTGTGATATATATATCTAAGCGGCAGCGTAGCTCAGTGGTAGAGCAGAGGACTCATAAGCCTTTGGTCGTGGGTTCAAATCCCTCCGCTGCCACCACAGATAGAAGACAGAACGTCTTAACCAGAAGGTCAAAGCTAACCAAGGTTGCCCTTGACAATGCCTTGGCTAGCCTTAAAGGTCAAGGCACCAGTGGGACAGGCAACAACACATTCACTACAGTCTCGGCACTTGGATTCACCAATTGGCTCATCACCAAAGGTGGTGACTACTCTCTCGAAGCCCCGGTGGGCAAAACCAAGGGCACCTATACCTAGACGCTCCCGACATATCCAAACACACCGACCACACAGCACACACTTGTTAGGGTCATAGATAAATACAGGACTGCTGGAATCTATGGGGAGTTCGCGTAAAAGTTTCTTGAAACGCTTTGTTTTAAGCTTAACGCCAAGGTGGTGGGCTATCTTTTGCAGCTCGCAGAGGGTATTCTTGGCACAGTGAGCACAATCCACCGGAAGACTGGACATAAGTAGCTCAAAACCAGTACGCACTAGCCTTAGAGCTTTTGGACCTTTAGTGTTTATCACCATATCCTCGTCTACTGTCTCGGTGCAGGCAGTAACCGGCTGGCTACAACCTTCCACCTCAACAAAGCAGAGGCGACAGGCAGCCGCCGGCTCTTCTTTATCCCGAAGGGCACACAGGTTGGGGATGTAGATGCCGTTGTCCAATGCAGCCCACAGAATTTTCTCCCCCTCACGGGCTGTTACCTTTTTGCCATCAATGGTTAGTAAAACAGTCTTCATCGGCTACTTTGAAGCTGGCACCTTACTCGGCGGCGATAGTCTCACCACAGCATTATATTGTAGAGGACAGGCTGTAAGACAGGTGCCACACTTGACACATTTTTCCTGGTCAACGACCTTGATTCTCTTTTTATTGGGGGTTATAGCTTCCACGGTGCAACTCCCGACGCAGGCATCACAGGAGCGCTCACACTTTTCCGGGATGATAAAGTAGGCGATAAGGTCTCTACACATTAGCGCTGGGCACCGACCCTCCTTGATATGCGCCTCATACTCATCCCTGAAGTAACGCAGGGTACTTAATACCGGATTGGGTGCGGTCTTTCCCAGACCACAGAGAGAGCCTGCCTTTATGTCTTCTGCCAGCTCACTCAGCATATCGAGGTCTTCAAATTTCCCTTTGCCCTTGGTAATTTCATCCAGGGCTTCCAGCATTTGTTTCGTCCCCAGTCGGCAGAAGGTACAATGGCCACAGGACTCCCTCTGGGTAAACTCAAGAAAATAGCGAGCTATCTCCACCATGCAGTCGTCCTCATCAAGCACTACCATTCCCCCCGAGCCCATCATCGCTCCAGCATCCCTAAGCGAGTCGAAGTCAATGGGCAAATCCAGAGCAGATTCAGGGAGGCAGCCGCCAGAGGGGCCTCCTATCTGGACTGCCTTAAAGCACTTACCTCCTGGAATACCACTACCAACATCAAAGATGACCTGGCGGAGGGTAGTGCCCATTGGCACCTCTACCAGCCCGGCATTAACTATCTTACCCGCCAAAGCAAAAACGGTAGTCCCTTTACTTCCCTCGGTACCAGTGCTGGCGAACCACTCAGCCCCATCCTCAACTATGTGGC
>SDBU01004307.1_pt1 | contig 17537 bp, 21 predicted proteins | sample 2277071 | NCBI WGS metagenome assembly SDBU01 (sample SAMN10397929, study PRJNA504765) | marine sediment metagenome | isolation source: marine sediment core GS08_GC12, 126 cmbsf | place: Arctic Ocean: Gakkel Ridge, Loki's castle | collected 2008 | reverse complement strand
ATTTGGAGAAATGGAAGTTTGGGCGCTTGAGGCTTATGGCGCCGCCTATTCTTTGCAAGAAATGTTAACCATTAAATCTGATGATGTATCAGGTCGCAGCAAGGCTTATGAAGCGATCATTAAAGATGAACCAATCACCCAAGTTTCTACGCCGGAATCTTTTAATGTTTTGGTTAAAGAATTGCAAAGTTTAGGATTATCTATTGAATTATTGAATAATAAATCCAAAAGATAAAAGGAGATGGAATGCCCATAAAAAGCAATAATGATGATTTTGATTCGATTAGAATCTCAATAGCTTCTCCGGAAGTGATTAAAAAATGGTCCCATGGAGAAGTGACCAAACCTGAAACAATAAACTATCGAACCCAAAAACCGGAAAAAGATGGTTTGTTTTGCGAAAGAACTTTTGGACCAACCAAAGATTATGAATGTTATTGTGGCAAATATAAAAGAATTCGTTACAAGGGAGTCGTTTGCGATAAATGCGGAGTCGAAGTCACAAAAGCCGCTGTCAGAAGAGAAAGAATGGGGCATATTAAATTAGCTGTTCCCGCTACCCACATTTGGTATGTTCGGGGAGTGCCATCCAAGATTGGTCTTGTTTTGGATTTGTCAGTTAGGGAATTAGAAAGAGTGATTTATTTTGCCAGTTATGTTATTTCCGATATTTCAGAAGATATCAAAAAAAAGGCTTTGCAAGATTTGGAGTCTGAGTTTAAAAAATTAAAATCACAATTTAGGGCTGGCGCTAAAATTAGCAAAGAAAAAATAGCTGCTTTAAAGGCTAATGGAGGCCAAGATGCAGAACAGTTTTCGAAAATTAAAGAATTAGAATCGGCCTATCTTTCCGCTAAAAAAGAAATCCAAAACTTAAAATTAAAGCAAATTATTTCCGAAAAAAATTATCTGGATTTATCTTTAAAATATGGTCAAATTATCAAAGTGGGCATTGGTGCGGAAGCTATTTATGAATTGTTGAAAAAAACAGATATTGATAAAGAAATCAAGGACTTAAAAAAGCAACTTAAAGAAAAAGGCGAGCAAGAATCCAAAAAATCAGTTAAAAGATTAAGGATATTGTTAGAGTTGAAAACGGCAAATATTAAACCAGAATGGATGGTTTTGACAACTTTACCAGTTATTCCGCCCGATCTAAGACCGATGGTCCAATTAGATGGTGGCAGGTTTGCCGCTTCTGATTTAAATGATTTATACAGACGAGTGATTAACAGAAATAACAGATTAAAGCGTCTGATTGAGCAAAAAGCTCCCGAAGTAATTTGCCGAAATGAAAAAAGAATGTTACAAGAAGCAGTCGATGCTCTAATTGATAATTCTGCCAGACGAGACAAGTCAGTTGTTACCACAGCTGGTCGTAGAAAATTAAAATCTTTATCCGATATGTTAAAAGGAAAACAGGGCAGATTCAGACAGAATTTGTTGGGGAAAAGAGTTGATTATTCTGGTAGATCAGTGATTGTTGTCGGTCCCCAATTAAAATTACATCAAGTTGGTTTGCCTAAAAGTATGGCCCTAGAATTATTTAAACCCTTTGTTATTTCTAAGTTGATTGGAGGCGGTTTTGCCCATAATGTTAAAAATGCCACTCGTTTGCTGGAAAGACAAACTCCAGAAGTTTGGGATATTTTGGAAAGAGTGATTAAAAATCATCTTGTTTTATTAAACCGTGCTCCTACTTTGCACCGATTAGGTATTCAGGCTTTTCAGCCAGTTTTAGTCGAAGGAAAAGCAATTCAAATTCATCCTTTAGTTTGCTCAGCCTACAATGCTGATTTTGATGGCGATCAGATGGCTGTCTATATTCCTCTTTCAAAGCAGGCTAATTTTGAAGCTTCGCAATTGATGCACTCTATCAAAAATATATTAAAACCTGCTTCAGGAGAACCGATCATCGCCCCCTCAAATGATATGGTTTTGGGTTGTTATTATTTAACTAGTATTGATCCCCAAGCCAAAGGAAAAGGAAAGAGTTTTACAAATTTTGATGAAGCGGTGACCGCTTTTGAGAATGATTTTGTTTCTGTCAAAGCCTTAATTTCAGTAAAAGATCATCAAGGTAATGTGATTAAAACTTCTATTGGTAGAATAATCTTTAATCACCTTTTGCCAGTCGGAATGAGATACAAAAATATTTCTGCAGGTAAAAAGAAATTAAGACAGATTGTAGCCGAGTGTTTTGCCAAATATGGTTCCAAGCAAACAGTCGAATTAGTCGATAATATTAAACAAGTTGGCTTTCATTACGCCACCCAATCCGGTATTACTTTTGCTCTTGATGATGTTAAAGTCCCGGCTGAAAAAGATGAGTTAATTGAAGAATCCAAAAAAGAACTTTCCAATATGACTCAGCAGCATTCAAAGGGCTTGATTACTGATTTTGAAAGATACTTAAAAACAGTCGATTTATGGACTAGAGTTAAAACCAATATTAAAAAAGCAATGTTAGATAATTTTGCTAAAGATAATCCAGTTTATATGATGGTCACTTCGGGATCCAGGGGAACTCCAGACCAATTAGTCCAAATTGCGGGAATGAAGGGCTTGGTGGCTAATCCAGCGGGAAGAATTATTGAGTTGCCTGTTTTGGCAAATTATAAAGAAGGCTTGACTGAATTTGAATACTTTATTTCTTCTCATGGTGCCAGAAAAGGAAAATCAGATACGGCCTTAAGAACCGCTGATGCCGGATATTTGACTAGAAGATTAATCGATGTTGCCCAAGATATTATTATTACCCAAGAAGATTGTGAAACTGGAGATGGTATTAAGATTTCCCAAAAAGATGCCGAAGAAGCTGGAGAGGATTTTAAGCCAAAAATTTTAGGCAGAATTACAGCAGCAATAATTAGAGATCCTGAGACTAAGAAAAAAATCTTAGGTAAAAATCAAGAGATCGGAGAAGCAAAAGCTGATGAGATTATCAAAAAAGAGATTCCGATAGTGAAAGTTCGTTCAATTTTAACCTGTAAAACTGGTTGGGGAATTTGTCAAAAATGTTATGGTCGGGATTTAGCGACTGGTACTTTAATTGATTTGGGAAATGCAGTTGGTATTATTTCAGCCCAAGCGATCGGTGAACCTGGCACTCAGTTGACAATGAGAACTTTCCATATTGGGGGAATAGCCGGCGAAGATATCACTCAGGGTTTGCCTCGGGTTGAAGAATTATTTGAGGCCAGAACCCCTAAAATGCTGGCTGTAATTTCTGAAATGGCAGGTAAAGTGTCGATTAAAACAGAGAAGGATAAGAAAATTATCCGCATAAAATCAGACGAGAAAAAAACTCAAGAATATAATTTAGCCAAAGAGTTTGGACCGGTTATAAAATCAGGTCAAAAAGTTAAAGCAAAACAAATCCTGGCTACTTGTCATGGCAAAAGACCTTTGAGGGCAGTTTTTGCCGGTATTATAAAAATAGAAAAAAATAAAATTATCCTAAAATCAAATGAATTTAAATCCATAGAATATCAAGCCCCGGCCCATATGCCCTTGAGAGTTTCGGAAAATGATTTAGTTGAAAAAGGTACCGCTTTAACTGAGGGTTTTTGGAATTTAAATCAGATGCTAAAATTAGTCGGTAAAGAAAGGGTGGAAAAATATATCATCAAAGAAATTCAAAATATTTATAGTTCTCAGGGGCAGATGATCAATGACAAACATATTGAGTTGATAGTTAAGCAAATGTTTTCTAAGGTAACATTGAAAAATCCCGGAGATTCTGGCCTTTTGCCAGATCAAATAGTTAATCGAATGAAATTGCTTCAAATTAATGGTAAGCTAAAAAAACAGAATAAAACCCCAGCTTCATACGAAGATTTAATTTTGGGAATTACTAAAGTTGCCTTGAGCACAGAAAGTTTCTTGTCGGCCGCATCATTCCAAGAGACAACCAGAACTTTAATTGATGCCGCCACTAAAGGCAAAGTCGATCCTCTAAGGGGTTTGAAGGAAAATGTTATTATTGGTAGATTAATCCCCGCCGGCACTGGTTTTGGCAAAAGTATGATTAAAAAAGAATTAGATAAAATTATGTAATATTATTGATTTTGAAGAGTTTTTAGTTTATAATAAAAAACATTGGATAATAGATAAAAGGAATAAAATGCCCACAATTTCTCAATTAATCAGAAAACCGAGAAAAAAAGCAAAGAAAAAATCTAAAGTTCCAGCTTTGAGTTGGGGTTTTAATACAAAAAAAAGAAAATCTTATACCAAAAATTCCCCTCTCAAGAGAGGCATTTGTGTTAAAGTAACCACAGTTACTCCTAAAAAACCCAATTCTGCTCTGCGAAAAATTGCCAGAGTAAGGTTAACTAATGGACAAGAAGTGACCGCTTATATTCCAGGAATCGGTCATAATCTTCAAGAACATTCCGTGGTTTTAATTCGTGGGGGTAGAGTCAAGGATTTGCCCGGAGTAAGATATCATATAGTGAGAGGAAAATTAGATACTGCTGGCGTTGAAGAAAGAAAAACCAGTCGTTCCAAATATGGCGCCAAGAGAGAAAAATAATAGGAGTATTTCATGCGAGGAAAATCAAAATATAAAAAAATCGAAACTAAGCCCGATCCAAAATACAATTCCACTTTGGTGGCTAAATTTATCAATCAAGTGATGAGAAAAGGCAAAAAATCCAAAGCTGAAAATATCGTCTATTCAGCTTTTGCCACAGCGGAAAAAAAGCTAAAAAGTCCTGCTTTGGAGATTTTCGAAAAAGCCTTAGAAAATGTTGGTACAGTTTTGGAAGTTAGGTCCAGAAGAATTGGTGGGGCAACATATCAAGTGCCAATGGAAGTTAAAAGAGATAGAAAAACAACCCTATCCATGCGTTGGATAGTAGAAGCTGCCAGAAACAAGCAAGGCAAGGCAATGAAAGTATTTTTAGCTCAAGAATTAATCGATGCCGCCCAAAATACCGGGACAGCGGTTCAGAAAAAACAAGATATAATTAAATTAGCCGAAGCTAACCGCGCCTTTGCTCACTATGGCCGGATGTAATTTTTTGAATTTAACCTTGAGAATTAATAATTATAATGGAGGATTTTTTTATGCCCCGTGAATATCCGATTGAAAAAACTAGAAATATTGGCATTATCGCCCATATTGATGCTGGCAAAACCACTGTCACCGAGCGGATTTTGTATTACACTGGTAAAAAACACAAAATTGGCGAAGTCCATGAAGGCGAAGCAGAAATGGATTGGATGGCTCAAGAAAAAGAGCGGGGGATTACTATTACCTCTGCAGCCACGACTTGTTTTTGGCCAGCTCCCGAATGGCTGGATTCCAAAAAAGAAAATTATCAGATCAATATTATTGATACCCCGGGTCATATCGATTTTACCGCTGAGGTCCAAAGATCTTTGAGAGTTTTGGATGGCGCTGTAGTAGTTTTTGATGGCGTGGCTGGCGTTGAGCCGCAGTCTGAAACAGTTTGGCGTCAGGCAGATAAATTCAAAGTTCCCCGAATCTGTTTTATTAATAAAATGGACAGAACCGGAGCTGATTTTGAGAAGTCTTATGATTCGATCCGCGAAAAATTAGGCGCAAAAGCTGTCAGTATCCAAATTCCAATTGGTGCTGAAGAAAAATTTGAAGGAGTAATTGATCTTTTCAAAATGAAAGCTCTAAAGTACAAAGATAAATTAGGAAAAGAGGTTGTTGTAAGTGAAATTACAGAAGATCTTAAGGAAAAAGCCAAAAAATGGCGCAATAAAATGATTGAACAGATTGTGGAAACTTCAGATGAACTTTTAGAAAAATATTTAGACGGTCAGAAAATTGAAAATCAAAAATTATATCAAGCTTTAAGAACGGCGACAATTAAAAATAAAATTTATCCTGTTTTGACTGGTTCGGCTTTAAAAAATAAAGGAGTTCAGTCATTGTTGGATGCAGTTATTAGTTATTTGCCAGCACCTACTGAAGTGGCTCAAATTCGGGGCGAAAAACCCAAAACCGAAGAGAAAATCAAAATAAAAGTCGAAGATTCAGAACCATTTACAGCTTTAGCTTTTAAAGTCGCCGCCGATCCTTTTGTCGGTAAATTATGCTTTTTCAGAGTCTATTCCGGGACCTTGAAGGCCGGCTCTTATGTTTTAAATGCAGCCACTGGCAAAAAAGAGAGAATCGGTAGAATTTTAAGAATGCATGCCAATCGGCGCGAGGAATTAAGCCAAGTCTATGCCGGTGATATTGCCGCCGCAATTGGTTTAAAAGAAACTACCACCGGTGATACCCTTTGTGATGTGTCCCATCCTATTATATTAGAGAAAATTATTTTTCCAGAACCAGTCGTTTCGGTTGCCATTGAGCCTAAAACCAAAGCTGATCAAGATAAATTATCTCAATCTTTAAAACGGCTCTCTGAAGAAGATCCGACTTTTAAAATTAGGTCAGACGAAGAAACCGGTCAAACGATTATTTCTGGAATGGGTGAGTTGCATTTAGAGATTCTGACCGACCGAATGAAAAGGGAATTTTCGGTTGATGCCCAAATTGGAAAACCCCAAGTCGCTTACAAAGAAACTATCTCAGTTTCTGTTAAAGCCGAAGGTAAGCTTATCAAGCAAACCGGTGGTCGCGGTCAATATGGACATGTTTTTATTAAGGCAGAGCCGCAGGAGCGAGGCAAGGGCTTTGAATTTGTTGATAAGGTTGTTGGCGGCCGGATTCCCCGAGAATTTATTCCCGCCACTGAAAAAGGGATAAAACAGGCAATGCAAAAAGGAGTCATCGCTGGCTATCCAGTCATAGATTTAAAAACAACTTTGTATGATGGTTCTTATCATGATGTTGATTCTTCTGAAATTGCTTTCCAGATCGCCGGTTCCATGGCTCTACAAAGCGCGGTTAAAAAAGCTGACCCTGAGATTTTAGAGCCAATAATGTCATTAGAAGTTATTTGTCCAGCTGATAATATGGGTGATATTACTGGAGATTTAAATAGTCGTCGCGCTCAGATTGAAAAAATTTCAGATCGTGGCAATATGAAAGTAATTGATGCCAAAACCCCTTTAGCTGAGATGTTTGGCTACATCACTTCGTTGCGCACCTTGACTTCTGGCCGCGGTTTTTCCACTATGGAATTTGATCATTACCAAGCCGTGCCTAAAAATATTTTTGATAAAATTGTTGGCAGAGTAGAAAAAGCCAGAACCAAAGCAAAAAAATAATTGCAAAATAAGATTATTTATTTATAATAGGAGATGAGGGGCATGACAAGAAGAATTCATACTTTAGCCAGTCTATTTATTGTTTTTTCAGTTTCCGTTTTAGCCGGGGTGATTTTGTTGTATTATTATAATCAGACCGATTCTGCTTTTAATATTGCCGCCGATTCGGCTTTGCCAAAGCAACAAGAACCGGCAATTGAATGGAAAACCTATTCTGATCTGACTTATAATTATTCTATCTCGCAGCCTGAAAAATGGGAAATTGAGGTTGGCCAAGGTTATACTAAATTCATCAGTCCCAATTTTAATTGGGGAGAAACTCCTGATAAAAAGATTGAATCGGGATATTTTGTTACTGTTAGGGTTTTGCCAGCTATTTCTGATCAGGGTTATTCTGGTGAGGTGAATGGATTTGCGGTTAAAAAGGAATTGAAAATTTCCAAATTTTCCGCCCAAGAATTTATTATCAAAAATATTGACGAGGCTGAGGATTCGGCGCCAGCTGAGATTAAATTTTCCACCGGCCAAAATTTAGTCTTAATCGACGGCTGGTTTGCCTCTCAGGACAAAAAGGAATTTTTAGAAATTTTCGAACAAATGGCTGAGAGTTTTAAAATTATTTAATTTTGCTCTTGACATTAATTTTATAATTTGTTAACATACCTAAAGTATGATAGAATAAAAAATAAAGTGAGTAGTTTGTAGTAAGTAGTAAGTAGAAAATCTACAAACTACAAACTGATTACTACAAACTATTTTAATGGAGGAAAAATGGCAGAGAAGAAGAAATTTGAAAGAAAAAAACCCCACTTAAATGTTGGGACAATCGGTCATGTTGACCACGGAAAAACTACCTTAACATCAGCGATTACTCATGTATTAGCCAAAAAAGGTTTGGCTACAGAATTGCCGGTTGACAAAATTGACGCCGCTCCCGAAGAAAGAGAGCGCGGTTTAACTATTTCTTTGTATCATTTGGAATATGAAACCGACAAACGTCACTATGCCCACATTGATGCGCCCGGACACGCCGACTATATTAAAAATATGATCACCGGTGCCGCTCAAATGGACGGGGCAATTTTAGTTGTCGCCGCCACTGACGGCCCAATGCCTCAAACCAGAGAGCATATTCTTTTGGCTCGTCAGGTTGGAGTGCCGGCAATTGTTGTTTATATCAACAAAATCGATCAAGTTTCCGATCCAGAATTGATTGATTTAGTTGAAGAAGAAATCAGAGATTTGCTTAAAAAGTATAAATATGATGGTGATAAAATCCCAGTTATTAGGGGTTCAGCCTTAAAGGCCTTAAAAGATGATCCTGAGGCTGTCAAATCAATCGAAGAATTATTGAAGGCAATGGATGAATATATTCCAGAGCCCAAAAGAGAAACTGACAAGCCATTTTTAATGCCTATTGAAGATGTTTTTACCATTAAGGGTAGAGGCACAGTCGCTACTGGAAAAATTGAAAGAGGTAAAGTAAAAGTTGGCGAAGAAATTGAAATCGTCGGCATCAAGTCAACCAAAAAGACGATTGTTACTGGTGTTGAGATGTTCAGAAAATCATTAGATGAAGGTCAAGCTGGCGATAATGTTGGGATATTGTTAAGAGGAATTGAAAGAAAAGACTTAGAAAGAGGACAAGTATTGGCAAAACCAGGTTCAATTACTCCCCACACTGAATTTGATGTAGAAGTTTATGTTCTAACCAAAGAAGAGGGTGGGCGCCATACGCCATTTTTCAAAGGCTATAAACCCCAATTTTATATTAGAACCACCGATGTTACTGGTGAAGTCAAGCTGCCAGAAGGCACAGAAATGGTTATGCCCGGAGATACGATTAATTTAAAGGTAAAATTAATTCAACCAGTTGCTATTGAAGATAAAATGCGATTCGCTATTCGAGAAGGTGGGAAAACTGTTGGCGCTGGCGTGGTAACCAAAGTTATAAAATAATAAAATAATATTCAACAATAAAGGATTTTAGATGTCGCCGAAAACTGCCAAAGCGAAAAAGACCAAGATTCGAATCAAACTTTCAGCTTATGATTATCGAATTGTTGACAAAGCAGCTGAAAAAATTGTTGAAGTGGCAGAGAGGACTGGGGCAATTGTTTCAGGTCCCATTCCCCTGCCCACTGAAAGAAGTCTTTATACGGTCTTGCGCTCACCCCATGTTCATAAAGATTCCCGAGAGCAATTTCAAATGCTCATTCATAAGCGTTTGATTGATATTTTGAATCCGACCTCAAAAACGGTGGATTCTTTAATGAGCTTAGATTTGCCGGCCGGCGTTGATATTGAAATCAAGATGTAAAGTGTCGGTTTTTTTTATTTAATGATCTAATAAGGAGGGGAAATGTTGAGCGAAGCGAAATCCGCCTCTGGCGGAGAAGAACAAAATCAACCACAAACTCAGCCGCAAGCGCCAGCGCCTAAAAAAGGTATCCCAGTTTGGCTGACAATTTTAATAATTCTTTTAGTAGCAATTTTAGTCGGCGGAGGTGTTGGGGCTTATTTTTATTATAAAGTCCTGTCAGAAAGAGAGAAAACTATCGAACAAACCGAAACCGGCGAAACCCAAAAAGATGAATACGCTGGCTGGAAAACTTTAACCTTGGATTTTTCTAAAGGAATATTAAAGTATCCCCAAGATTGGGAACTGACTAAAGATACGGTTTCAAGCGACAACACTCTCGTTTCCTATCAAATTAACTATTCCGAGACAGCAGTTTCTGGCGGGGCCATTTCAGAATATAATTTGACGACTTGGCTAAAAGCAGCCCAAGAGGATCAGCCATATTCTTTATCTGCAGAGGAAAGGCAGGATGCCCTAAAATTATTGCAACAAATTTACAATGATCAAAAAATAACTTCTACCACGGAACAGCAATTTGCAAATTTTGGTTTAGATTTTTTCCCTTATTCTGGGCAAGGCGCCGTGGATTTAAAGTATTTGGCCAGCTCAGATAATAAATCTCGAGGCTTTACTTGTATCAATGTGACTGGGCAAGATGTTGGTATTCCCGGAGATTATATTGCCACCCTTTATAATTCTGAAAAGAACATTGTCGTGAATATGAGTTATCGAATGCATACCTATGAGGAAATTAAAAGCCTCAATGATCGGATTGAGGCATATTACCAAGGAGAAGGGGCGACTGCAGATCCTGCCGAGGCGACTCAATTTGCCGAGCAGATTCAAGCTGAATTTAAAACTTCAGTTGAAAATTTTGATCGTTCTGATTTCAGTTTTGGTTCTTTGATGGATACAGTTGACAAATCAATTAAGAGCTTGAGTTTTGAATAATATAGAGTCAAAAAATATAGAACTATAAAATTTTATTTTTGGAAAAAAATTGGCAAAATCCTTGACATCTTTTTTGTTATATGCTACATATAGGGGCATATTCGAAGGTTAGCTTTGATTAGCCTCGAATCGTACCTATCCGCCATAGGCGGATAAACAACACCCCGATTAATCGGGGAAAACTGCCGGCGGGCAAAAACGCAGGAGGAAGCTTGTTATGACGACTCAAGGAGAAAGAGTTGTTGCTGGCGAGCAAATCGAACAGTTCGCACGCCGAGTGCGAGAGCTACAGGAAAGGCTAGAAAAAGGAGTTGTGCCTTTCGGCGAGACAATGGCAGGCCTTCAGGCTCTTCTTGAAGGGGAACTTGAGGCGCCCGCAAATCTGGTTGAGATTTTTGGAAGCCAGATAGCGCGACTGATCGAAGTTGGAGCCCATGAACAAGTAGGTCAAACAGAAGCCAAATACCGTGAGCGAGCAGAAGCTGTAACCGCCGCTTACATCTGGCGTCCTGAACTGGCCGCCATTGGTCTGGACAAACTTGCCTTGGTTGATTTGAGCCTCTTAGGCGAATTTCTAGCCAAAGCTGGCGGTGTCACCTGCCACATTGATCCTGATAAATGTACAAACTATCAGAGAATGATGACGCCAACTGATCAGATGTTAGTCATCCAGGGCCAATGGGGGCCAAAGTACAAGAACAAAAAACTCCACTGGTGCCGTGAGAACTTCCATCAGCGCGAGCAAGGCTGTGTGGTCAAGGAAGGCCTAACAGTCTTCTTGTATGAAGGGATACCCCTTCTCGAGGATTACTGCGTAGTCTTTCCTGGTTCTGTTGTTTCCGAGCACAGTTTCGTGCCGTACCTCAGCCTCCATGGCGATAAGCCCTGCCTCAGTGGCGGTGAGCCCGATGGCCTCGACAGCTGCTGGTATGGTCATCGTACTGTGGTTCGGCTTCCCGCGGGAAAATTCTGGCCGCTTGATACCAGCCGCATTGTCCTAACTGGGGGCAACTTTATTTTCATACTAAAGTTGCCCCCTCTTTTTTTACAAATTTTTTGAATATCTCTTGACTTTGCCATAATTTTGATATAAAATGGAAAAGGTGATATAATATAACAAGTCGGGATAACTGCTTTGATACCTTTCAGATATTGAGAGGATAGAATCAAAACCAGTTCCGGACGCTTAATTTATTTTTATAGGAATGAATAAATGAAATTTATTCTGGGCAAAAAAATTGGCATGACCCAACTAATAAATGATAAAGGAATCCCCCAGCCAGCAACTGTAATTGAAGCCGGCCCTTGTTATATTTCTCAGATTAAAACTAAGGACAAAAAAGATGGCTATCAGGCTGTACAATTGGCTTTTGGGGAAAAGAAAAAAATAGGAAAATCAGCCACCGGCCATTTGAAAAAAGCCAAGATCAACAAAAATCTAAAATTTTTAGTTGAATATAGGACAGATAAGCCGGAAAAATATAAACCAGGACAAGAAATCAAAGCCGATGTTTTTGAAAAAGGGGATATAGTTGATGTTGTTGGGACCTCAAAGGGAAAAGGATTTGCCGGTGTGATTAAAAGACACGGTTTTTCTCGAGGACCTGAAACTCACGGTTCACATCATCATCGCGGAACAGGTTCAATTGGCTCAATGTTTCCCCAAAGAGTTATTAAGGGCAAAAAAATGCCCGGTCATATGGGTGCCGAAAGAGTGACAACAAAAAATTTAGAAATTTTAAAAGTTGATCCTGAGAAAAATTTGTTGGTTATAAAAGGTGCTGTCCCAGGCCCGGCAAAAAGTTTAGTTCAGATTAAGGAAGTGGTATGAAAGAAGTAACAGTTTACAATATGAGTGGGAAAAAAGTTAGTACAATGCAACTTCCAGATGTTTTTTCAGCTGAAGTCAAACCTCACCTAGTCCATAAAGCGGTTTTGTGGCAACTTAAAAAATCAAAACCTTCCACCGCCCATACTAAAACCAGATCAGAAAGAAGGGGTGGCGGGAAAAAGCCGTGGCGTCAAAAAGGGACTGGTCGGGCCAGAGCAGGCTCGCTGAGATCGCCGATTTTCCGCAAGGGCGGGGTGACTTTTGGACCAACACCTGAGAAAAAGTTTGCCATCAAAATGCCCAAAAAAGAGAGAAAATCAGCCACTCTTTCAGCTTTGTCAGATAAAGCTTCAGAGAAAAAAATTATTGTTTTGGATAAATTAAAATTGACCCAAATTAAAACCAAAAAAATAGAACAGATTTTATCTAAATTAAAAACTTTAGGAACAGTTTTGCTTATATTGGATAAAAAAGATGAAAAAGTTAAAAAATCAGCCAAAAATATTCCTTATTTAAAATCAGTTTCCGTTTCAAATATAAACATTTTAGATTTAGTAAATTTTGAGTATTTATTAACTACCAAAGAGGGAATTGCCAAAATCTCAGAAATTTTTGGAAAATAAAACAGAGGTTAAAATGGAATTAATTGATATAATAATAGGCCCCAGAATCACGGAAAAAACCACCGCTTTAGCTTTAAAGGGAAGATATACCATGTCGGTTGAAAAAACAGCCTCAAAAGGTCAAATTAAAAAAGCTTTGGAAAAAATATACAAAGTGGAAGCTACAAAAATTAATATTATAAAAATGAAGGGGACAACGAAAGTCACCCCGACCCGAATCGGTTCAATTGTTAAAAGAAAAAAAGGCTACAAGAAAGCGATTGTCGTTTTGAAAAAGGGCCAAAAAATTCCCGGTTTCGAAGTAGAGAAATAAGGAGCTATAATGGGTATTAAAATATATAAATCTAACACCGCAGGTCGCAGACGAATGGTAGGGGTTGATTTTTCTGAAATTACCAGCAAAAAACCCCAAAAAAGTCTTTTGGCTAAAAAAACCCAGAAAGCTGGTAGGGCAAAAGGCCGAGTTTCTGTTAGAAGAAAAGGTGGTGGAGCCAAACAAAGATATCGAAAAGTTGATTTTAATAGAAAAAAATTAGATATTCCAGCCCAAGTGAAAAGCATTGAATATGATCCTAACCGAACCTGTCGAATCGCCCAGATAGTCTATAAAGACGGTCAAAAAAGTTATATTTTAGCACCTCAGGAATTGAAAGTTGGAGATGAGGTGATAGCCGCAGAAAAAGTTGAGGCTAAAGCTGGCAATCGAGCAAAATTAAAAAATATTATAACAGGCGCGGCTATTTACAATATTGAAATGAATCCCGGAAGGGGCGGACAATTAACCAGATCGGCTGGCGGATCAGCCACTCTCTTGTCAAAAGAAGGAAAATATGTTACAATTCAACTACCTTCTAAAGAAATCAGGAAAATATTAGCCGAATGTTCAGCTTCGATTGGAACATTGTCAGTTTCAGAGCATTCTGCGATCAAATTAGGTAAAGCCGGTCGCAAGAGATGGTTGGGCAGGAGACCTAGGGTTAGGGGTTTGGCCATGGCTCCTGGAGCCCATCCTCATGGAGGCGGCGAGGGAAGAAGTTCAATCGGTTTACCTGGCCCAAAAACCCCTTGGGGTAAACCAACCTTGGGTAAAAAAACCAGAAAGTCAAAACGTTCAGATAAATTAATCATCAAGAGAAGGAAATAATAAGGAGTTTTTATGGGCAGATCATCAAAAAAGGGTCCATACGTTGATTGGAAACTTTTAGAAAAAATAAAATCAGTCAAAAAAGAGGATCAAAAACCGATCAAAACTTGGGCAAGAAATTCGGCAATATCTCCGGAAATGGTTGGTTTTGTGATTGGTGTTCATAATGGTAAAGAGCATGTTCCAGTAAGAATTACCGAAGAGATGGTTGGGCATAAATTAGGAGAATTTGCCAAAACCAGAAAATTTGTAAAGCATGGTGGAAGAATGGCCAGAGAGGAAGAATTGACAGAGAGAAGAACTCCGCCTCCAGGCCAAGAAGTTGCAACCGCTGAAACCAAGGAAACCAAAAAAGAAGAAGAAAAAGCAGACAAGGAAGAAAAATGAAATATAAAGCCGTTTTAAAAGCAGCCAGAATTTCGCCTAAAAAAGCAAGATTAACAGCCGATTCGGTTAGAGAAAAGATGGCTAGCCAAGCGGAAAGCATTTTACAATTTTCAAAAACAAAATCAGCCAAATTAATCCTAAAATTGTTAAAGTCAACTGAGGCAAATGCAAAGAGTCAAGATGCAGATTCAGAATCATTAAAAATATCTGAAATTAAAGTAGATCAGGCCCCGGTTTTAAAAAGAAGAAAAATCAGATCCCGCGGTCGAGCAGATTTGATGAAAAGAAGAAATTCGCATATTACAATAGTTTTGTCAGATGATTTAGATAAAGAATCAAAGGAAGTAAAAAAGGGAGCAAAAAATGGGTCAAAAAATAAGTCCCAAAAGTCTAAGATTGGCGCAAACTAAAGATTGGAGTTCAAAGTGGTTTTCCAAAAAACAATATCCTGAAATGGTTTTTGAAGATTTTAATATTAGAAAACAGATTTTAGGGAAATTTTTGCCAGGAACGATTAAATCTATTGAAATAGAAAGAGAAAGGGGCGGTGATATTAGAATTTTAGTCCATACGCCAAAACCCGGCGTTTTGATTGGCAGAAGCGGCAAAGGTATTGAAGAATTAAAAAATTTTATTGAAAAAAGAGTTAAAAACAAAGTCAAAATAGAAGTTATTGAAGTAGAACAGCCCGAAACCATTGCCCAAATTGTGGCAGAAAATATCGCCCACCAAATTTCCAGAAGGGTTTCTTATCGAAGGGCGGTTAATATGGCCATGGGGCGGGCCAAAGATGGAGGCGTTTCAGGAATAAAAATCACTATTTCAGGTAGGTTGGGCGGTGTAGAAATTGCCAGAAGAGAAAATTTTATTTCTGGATCAGTGCCTTCTCAAACCTTAAGATCTGAAATTGATTATGCCAAAGTTGACGCCCACACCAAATATGGAACAATTGGAATTAAAGTCTGGATTTATAAAGGAAAATAGAATAGGGTTTTCTGGGAGAAAAATATGTTAATGCCAAGAAAAATGAAATATCGAAAACAACAAAAAGGATCCTTAAAACGTTTGGCTACTAAAGGCAACAAATTAGCTTTTGGCAAATATGGATTAAAAGCTTTGGAGGGAGCATTGATTTCTGCCCGTCAGATCGAAGCGGCCAGACGAGCTATGACTCGTCATATTAAAAGAGGTGGTGAGGTTTGGATTAGAATATTTCCAGACAAACCCAAGACCGCCTTTCCCTTAGAAACTAGAATGGGTGGCGGAAAAGGGCAGGTTTCTCATTTTGTAGCTAGGGTGCAACCGGGCAGGATTTTATTTGAAATGGATGGAATTCCCAGAGAATTAGCCAAAGAGGCAATCCGATTGGCGGCCCGTAAACTTTCCATAAAAACAAAGTTTATTGAAAAAGAGGAAGAGAAAAAAGCCATGTCTGCTGACAGGCAGGGGGAGCAAGAATGAAAACCGCAGAGGAAGCGAAAAAAATAAAAGACAAATCCGTTTCAGAGCTGGCAGCCGAATTGACGAAAACCAAGACCAAATTAGCTGATTTAAAAAGAGATCTGGCATTGGGTAAATTAAAAAAGACTTCAGATGTCAAGAAAACCAGAAAATATATAGCTAAAATTCAGACAGTAATGCGAGAAAAATTAGAAGCCGAATTAGAAAAAAAGGAAAAAACAAATGCAAAAAAAACAAAATAAAACCAAGAAAATTTTAAAAGGAAAAGTGGCTTCAGATAAAATGACCAAAACCATTGTAGTTTTGGTGGAAAGTTTACGGGAACATCCAAAATATCAAAAAAAATATAAGGTTACCAAAAGATATAAAGCTCATGATGAGAAAAATGAATATAAAATTGGCGACCTGGTGGAAATTGTCGAGTCAGGTTTGCTTAGCAAAGAAAAGAGATGGAGAGTGATAAAGAAAGTGAGTAGTGAGTAGAAAACTACAAACTAAACTCCGAAGGAGTTTTAATGATTCAATCGCAATCAAGGTTAAAAGTTGCCGACAATACCGGAGCCAAAGAAATTATGTGCATTCGAGTTTTGGGAGGTTCCAAAAGAAGATATGCTGAAATCGGAGATATTTTTACAGCTTCAGTTAAATCCGCCACCCCCACAGCTCAGATCAAAAAAAAGCAAATCGTGCAAGCGGTAGTTGTTAGGCAAAAGAAAAACTATAGAAGAAAAGACGGTACTTATATTAGATTTGATGATAATGCCGCGGTAATAGTCGGAAAAGATAAAAAACCCAAAGGGACCAGAATTTTAGGTCCGGTAGCTAAAGAATTGAGAGAAAAAGGCTTTAAAAAAATTGCATCCTTAGCTCCCGAAGCTATATAAAATAAGGTGACTATGAAAATTACTAAAAATGATAATGTTTTAGTGACAACAGGAAAATACAAAGGCAAAACTGGAAAAGTTGAAAAAGCATTACCCAAGATTGGCAAAGTTGTTATTTCGGGTGTCAATGTTGTTAAAAAAAGCACCAAACCAACAAGAAAAAATCCCAAAGGTGGGATAATTGATGTGGCTATGCCGATTGATATTTCTAATTTAAAGTTAGTTTGTCCAAAATGTCAAAAAGCCACCAGGGTGGGATATAAATTCGTCCAAAATAAAAAAACAAGATATTGCAAAAAATGCTCAGAGCAGATGTAAAGAGGATGACATGTCAAATTTAAATATTTATAAAGAAAAAGTAATTCCCTATTTTAAAAAAGAATTTGGTATTAAAAATGATTTGGCAGTGCCTAAGATTGAAAAAATAGTCATCAATGCTGGAATTGGCAGTCAGATTACTGATAATCCTAAATTTTTAGAGACAGCCATAGCTGATTTGACAAAAATTACCGGACAATTGCCAAAAATCACCAGATCAAAAAAAGCGATTTCCGGATTTAAGTTAAAAGAAGGTGCCCCCACCGGTTTGGTTGTCACCCTGAGAAGAAAAAAAATGAATGATTTTTTTGAAAAATTAATTAATGTTGTTTTTCCCAGAATCCGAGATTTTAGAGGAGTCAAAAAAACAGCCTTG
>SDBU01004306.1_pt1 | contig 17542 bp, 15 predicted proteins | sample 2277071 | NCBI WGS metagenome assembly SDBU01 (sample SAMN10397929, study PRJNA504765) | marine sediment metagenome | isolation source: marine sediment core GS08_GC12, 126 cmbsf | place: Arctic Ocean: Gakkel Ridge, Loki's castle | collected 2008 | reverse complement strand
TGGGCGACGGGGCCCGGCCCGGCAAGGCCGCCCGCAAAGCCTCCGGTGCCGCGGCCGCAGAGTGGGCGGACGGCGACCTGGTCGAGATCGACACGCACAACGAGGCCTTCCAGCAGGCGGACATCCAGGTCGTCTGCGGGCAGGCCACGCAGGTGGACGGGAAGTGGTACCGGCTGGGGGTCGACGCCGGCGGCGGGAAGATCACCGCTGCGCCCGTCCGCATCGAGGTCGGCGAGGTCCTGATCCCCAAGGGCAAGTGGTCCGCCCTGTTATTTGGCGAGGAAAACCACCTGATCCTCCGCGGCGGCAACGCCCCGGTGGCCGTCCCGGCCGACACGTACACGGTGACGGGCTACGAGGAACAGGTTCCCGGCAGCGCGAAGAAGCCCCATGGGCTTACGGTCAGCCGCCTGGGCAAGAAGGTGGTGGTGGAGCCGGGGCAGACGGCGCTGCTGTCGATCGGTTCGCCCCTGACCGGCACGGTGGCCGTCTCCCAGAGCAAGGGAACGGTAACGCTCAACCTGAAACTGACGGACGTCGCCGGGAGCTCGGTGGGCCTGTCCGGCCCGAAGGGCTACCCCCCCCGACCCGAGGTGACGATCTTCGACGCCCGGGGCCGGGAGATCCACGCCGCCACGTTTGAGTATGGGTGAGGGGGGACCTGTTCGCACTCGTGGCGAGTGCCGGAAAACCTCAAGGGCCCCTTCACTGCCGTGCTGAGCTACAAGACCGCGCCGTTCGAGATCGTCATCAAGCCGGCGACATTCACCGTCCCCTAACCGATTGGCCGGAAAGTAGGGAAGTAGGGGAGCGTCCCCTACTTTCCAGACGGGTGCCACGGCTTGAAAAGCCGTGCCCTGACCACGCCCACCCGCCTTCGGCAGCAGCGTCTGTGGCTACGAACGTGGGGACGTTACCCATGTTCTTGTTCCTAACCCCCCAAAACATGGGTAGCGTCCCCATGTTGTTATGAAACGTGGGGACGCTACCCATGTTTTCGCTCCCCGCGTGAATCGCCAAAATGACCGACTTCTACAACCGCCCCACGCTACCCATGTTCTTGCTCCTAACCCTCCAAAACATGGGTAGCGTCCCCATGTTTGCGGCGGCTTCTCGGCCTAGTCGGTTTTGGCGAAGAGGCCGGCGTGGACGGGGGAGGGCCTGCCGGCGTTGCGGTTGAAGAACCGCACCTGGTAGGTGCCCGCGGCGGGGGTCTTGAAATCGGCCCCGAAGTCCAGGCTGTCGGGGGAGAGGGCGACGCTGGCCTCCCAACTCGTGTAGATGGGCTCCTCGGCCCCTTTACGCCGCACCATGAACACCACCTCGTCGGCCTCGGCCGCGGCGACGAGCACTTGGTAGGTACGCCCTTTGACGGCGCGGAATTCCCGGATCACCACCGGTTCGAGGGGGCCGGGGCGAGCGACGGGGATTCTGAAGTAATCGCCCGCGTCCGAGCCGCTCCACTTGTGCCGGGTGTACCCTTGGGAGAGCACCATGTCGGCGTTCTGCTTGAAGTCGACTGCCAGTTGCGCTTTCGGGTTAACTACGCGGCGGATTTCGTCGGCCTTCATGCCCCTGGGCCAACTGTCCTTGGCGAGGATCTCCTCGATCTTGTGGACGTGCACGGCGAAGTTCATCGAGTTCTTGCTCCGGATGCCTCGGGATACCACCCCGACCACACGACCGGCGCCGTTGAGCACCGGCCCGCCGCTGTTGCCCTGGTTGACCGGGGCGGTGATGCGGATCAACGCCGGGTCGCCGGGGGTGCTCTCGGTGATGGCCGAGACGTACCCCTTGTCGTATGCATTCAGCAGCAGGCCCTCCGACCCCGCACCGGGGTGGCCCACCACCCACACGTTCTCGCCCACCTTCGCCTTGGCCGCCAGGGCCAAGGGGCGGATGCCCGACTTGTCGATCTTGCTGAAATGCTGCTGGAGGCTTATCACGGCCAGGTCCGCGTGGCGGTGCATGTACTTCACCGCGTCGGGCCCGACCTCCAATTCCAGCGTCTCTTTCAGCGGCCCGCCCTCATGGGCCAGGAATTCCAGCTTCAGCCCGTTGTCGGCCCCGTCGACCACGTGGCGATTGGTCACCACGCCGTACTCTCCCCCATGGCGGATGAGGAACCCCGAGCCGCTGGTGCGGTGCCCTTTCACGAAGATCACCGGCACCGAGGAGCCCACTCGCCCGGCCATCTCACTGGGTTCCCCCGGCCCGGGCCACAGCGTGGCTTGCACGTGTTCGAGTTTTTCGGCGGCGAGTTCCAGGTGGGAGTCGGTGCTGGTCAGTAGTTGCGCCAGCTCGGCGTCGCCCGAGTTCTTCTCGACCAGGCCCGCCATGCGTTCGCGCAGGGTCTTCAGCTTGTCGATGGCGTCGGTCAGTCGATCGCGGGCGGCTACCAGGTCCTTCTGGCCAGACGCATCGATCTGCTCTCCATCGGGCCCGGCGTCGACCAGTTCCTTCGCCTCGGCCAGCGAGGCCTTCAACTCCTCGATGTCGTACCCCTTCGGCCACAGCGTCACGCACAGCACCGTCGCCACGATCACCACGGCGGCGGCGATGCCGACGACGATCAGCCGCCGTTTGCCCCAGCCCGGCGAGGCCATCGGCACCGCGGCGCCGGCAGGGGCGGACGGTCGCGGCGAGGCGGGCTCTTCCACCGCGTTGGCCATGGGCAGTTCGGGCTCGGCCGCGGGGGCCGGCGCCGGCGGTGCGGGTGCGGAGGGCGCCGGCGGTTCAGCCGCGGGGGCCGGCGTGGGCGGTGCGGGCGCGGGGGGCGCCGGCGGCTCAGGCGCGGGAGGCGCCGGCGGTTCAGGCGCGGGGGGCGGTGGAGCGGCGTGGTCAGCGCCGGAAAGGGCTTCGACCAGCGCGTCCATGGGATTATCCGCCGGCGCCGCGGGCACGGTCGTTTCGGCCCCGCACGCTTTGCAGCGCAGCGTCTTGCCCGCCGCGGTCTCGAGGTCCTGGTATTGGGCCCCACAGCTTTGACAGAACAGTTTCTTCATCTCACCACGCCCTTCCGGCCGCATGGGTCGCGGGAACACCATCGCCCTGCGTCGATCCGACGTGACGGTGATCGCGGCGGAACGACTATGGCCCCAGAAACATCGCTGACGCTTGCCCGTTACGCAGGCTTCATGTCTCGTGTCCGCCGAGAATCCGCCGGCCACGCACAACCCAAGTTCCGCATGACGCCCCGGTAACGAGCCACCAACCTCATTCTAAGGGAGAACGGCAAAGGGCACAAGGGTTGCGGCAGCCGTTCCTATTCCCTGCCAAGACAATGTAAACCCCTGTGCCTGCCGAAAACTCCCTCCTTCTTGATTCTACAGCACTTACGTTGCTTGCCCGCCGGCTCGCCCGTGGCGTGGCGGGCGCGGCTGAATGCAAATGTTTCGCTGCCAGTTGCAGTGCCAACAAGCGCTCACGCGAGCGCGACATGAGCGCCCTCCGCCTGAGCGTGGCACTGCAATGGGCGTTCATCTCGTTGATCGCTTGGCCTCACTAGCGGGGGCGCGCTACGTGCCGCTTCACGTAATGAGAGATGCCTTCTAGGAGAGATGGGGCGCGGCGGCGTAGGCCGCGGCGGGAATCGCGCCGCTCTATGCGTTCGGCGACCGGCTTGAGAGATCGCAATTCGTGAGCGCCTTCTTCCTCGCCGAAGGCGGCCAAGAGTGACTCCATCACCGGGGCCATCCTGCCCAACAGGCCAGCGCGGATGAGGAGGTTCCAGACGGGCTCGGCCTTTTTCCACCCGGCCGCGTAGGCGACGTGGCGGAGCTGGCGGCCGAAGGTGCCTTTGGTTCGGGCGGCCCGGAGGATCGACCCCCAGGTGTAGAAACGCTCGTAGGCCCGCCAGTAGCCCGCCTCGAGCGCCGCCGCCGACATCCGGGCAGGGCGAAAGACCACGTGCCGCGTGTCATAGTCGCTCCAGTTGCGGGAGGCGATCCGTCCCTGCTCCTCCAGTTGCACAAAGAGTGGCGTGCTGGGATACGGCGTCAGGATGTGGAACGTGGCCGCTTCGATTCCATGGGCCAGCGCCCAGTCCACCGTGCGGTCAAAGACCGATTCGTCGTCCTGGTCCATTCCGAAGACGAAGCTGCCGTGGATCATGATCCCCAGGTCGTGGAGTCGACGGACGGCCAGCCCGTAGTCGGCCTCGAGGTTCTGGAGCTTGCGGACCCCGCGAAGGTTCTCGTCGCTGAGCGTCTCGAAGCCGACAAACAGCGTCCGCAGTCCGCTGGCAGCGGCCTGCTCCATCAGGCCAGGCGTCAGCACCGACTGAACCGTCGCGCCCGCCTGCCACAGCCGCCCCATCGGCTGCATCCCTTCCAGCAGTGAGCGGGCCAGCGTTACGTCGCCGAAAACGTGATCGTCCACGAAGAACAAGTACCGCCCGGGAAGCGAACGGATCTCGTCGAGCACGTCCTCCACCGGTCGCCTGTAGAAACCGGCACCGCCCTGGTAGAAGGCGTCTTTGTAGCAGAAATCGCAGTGGTGCGGGCAGCCGCGCGAGGCGGCCACCGTGTTGGGCACCATGTAGAGGTGCCGCTTGATAAGGTCGCGGCGGGCTCGTGGCACGCCAACCAGGCTGCGGATCGTGCTGCGGTAAACCTTTCGCGCCCGGCCGCGGCGGAAGTCGTCCAGGAAGACCCCGAAAGTGTCCTCACCGGGGCCCAGGAAGATCGAGTCGCCGTGTGCCGCCGCCTCCTGCGGCAAGGACGTGACGTGCACCCCGCCCAGGCAGATGTACGCCCCGCGTCGACGATAATGATCCGCCAGCTCGTACGCGCGGTAGGCCGAGGTGATATACACCTGGATGACCACCAGTTCCGGATCGTCGTCAAGCCGGAGCTGCTCAACATTCTCGTCCTGGAGCTCCACCTCGTCCGACTCGTCGAAATAGCCCGCCAGGGACGCCAGCCCCAGTGGCGCGAACAAGGCGTACTTGATCGGGCGAAAGCGCGGGCCGGCCTTGTCGATCAAGGCCGGAAGGATCATCTTGGCCCTCATGGTCTGGCCTCCTTAACGGTCCCTTGCGACTCACCTGGCCCTGTCCAGGATCTTCTGGAGCATGTTGACGTAGTTCTCGACGGCCTTTCTCCCCTTGGCCGTCATGGAGAACTCGGTAAGGGGCTTCTTCCCGCGAAAGCTCTTGGTGATCCGGATGTGCCCCGCCCGTTCCAGTGCCGAGGCATGCGCCGAAAGGTTCCCGTCCGTGAGATCCAGCTCCCGCTTGAGTTCGTTGAACTCCAGCGACTCGATGCCCATCAGCGTGGCCAGGATAGCCAAGCGGGTCCTCTGGTGGATCGTCTCGTCGATCAGGTTGTGGATGCTCTCTTTGGCCACGCGGGTTCTCTTCCGTCTGCGGGATTAGCACGGCGGGCTGTTACGCCAGCCGTCCCAGGGGCAGCGCTCCACCAGCCAGTGCCTGCATCGCCTGCGAACGACCGTGCTCAGAGCTAGCGCCACCAGCCAGAGAATGCGGAATGTCGTGCCTCCCAGGATCGAGACGCTCTTGCCAAGCTGCATACGTCACCTCATCCGCCGTGGCGGATCCAAACGACCACGCCATACACGATGTGCAGTCCGCCGAAGGCCACCCCAAGCGACCAGTAGGGGCTCTGCTGCCCCAAAGCCGCCGACGCCAGCCCCCCGCCCAGGAAGGCCGCCCCCAGCAGGCGGACCTCCACAGGCGAGAACTCGCCCAGTTGCCACAGCGCCAGCCCGTACAGGACCATCCAGATCGCCGGGATCAGGCCCCACTGCTGGGGGCCTGGCTGGCCCAGCTCGCGGGCCACCAGGATTCCCGTCAGGCCCACAGCGGCCACAAACACGGGCAGAATTATCAGCAAGATACGCCCCTTGATCTTTGACCACAGCGGCATGCCCTTGCGGATCTCCCTCAGGCGCGTCAGCACAACCGTGGCGACGAAGGCCGTTAGGAAAACGCCCACCCAGATCAGCATGTGAGCGCCCAATGCCCCGCGCCCGGAATAGTGGCCGCTGAAATACCCCCCCACGGCGCAGCCGGCCAGGGCCGCAGCCCCCGCAAGTACGCCCGACAGCCCGCTCATGGTCGAGAACCGAATGGGGCGCTCCATCAACTGCCGCAGAACCTTGAGTTCCTCAGCCGCCCGGTCTGGGTCCATGGTTGTTCTCCCGTAATCTGACTGTCCAAGATAGCTTTATCATACAAAGTACTTTATACCATAGCAAGAGAAAATAAAGGATTTCTTGCTTGCCGGGCACCGGCCTCGACCCACGGCCTCCGGATGCTGGTCCACGCGGACATGAGGCCGCGGCAAGAAAGTGCTGATCCGGCAGGCAAACCCTTACCAAGGCCCAAGAACCTGTCTCTCCCGAAAACTCCGTCCTTCTTGATTCTACAGCACTTACGTTGCTTGCCCGAAGCCTCTCAAAACCCCCGCAAGGGGGCTTTTCAATGGAGCAGGTGACAGGAGAACAGTGGACACGCAGAGCCCCACCGCCGCGCCCGGTGACCCTTGTTGCCCCAACGTTCAGCTCGACTGCGGTCTCCTGCTCTCCTCTCTGCCGTCACCCGCCAATCAGGTGAGGAGGTGAGACCGAACTGCGGCCCGTCAGGACATCCTGGCTGACCGTTTCGCTACGCCCAACAGGCATAAACCTTTCGGAGATTCTGGCCGCAGTGGCGTTCATCTCGTCGAGCATGGAAATCCTGGAGGAATTCCTGAGTGATTGCGGGCGATGGATCGACATACTTGGAGAAGGCGCATGAAGAGGATCATCAGGCTTGGGAAATGACGCGGCCCTGATCTCGCGAGTTCAGTCGGGCGATCGTGATGCGTTCGCGGTCCTCTACGGGCGGTACTTCCCGATGATCTGGCGTTACGTGCACTCGCAGCTTCGCGGCGACGACGCCGCCAGCCGCGACGTGGTCAGCGAGACGTTCCTGGCGGCCGTTCAAGGCGTCGGGCGGCTGGATGCGGGGTCCACCCACGTTGCGGCGTGGCTGAGCGGCGTGGCTCGGCACAAGCTTGCGGATCACTGGCGGCGGCCCACCCCGCAGGCCGGCGAGCAGGAGCTGGAGCGGGTCGGGCGAGAGGATGACCCCGCCGCGGCGATGGGCGTCGCAGAGATTCGCGTTGCGGTAAGCCAGGCGATGGGCCGTATGGACGACACGGAGCGGCTCGCCCTGGAGTGGAAGTACATCGAAGGCCTGACGGTCCGCGAGATCGCCGATCGGCTGGGACGTACGGCCAAGGCGGTCGAGGGGATCCTGTATCGGGCACGAACGGGATTCCGAACGCAGTACCAGAGGATCACACGATCCGTCTTAGGAGAAGCACCATGACAGCAGGCAAACCACGAACCGTTCTCCTGGCCCTCACTTCTCTGGTCCTGGTTTCATCGCCCGCCCAGGCTCTGGTTGGGGTCCGCATCGGGAGTAGTCCTGTCGAAGACCGCAATTGGCGGGCCGGTGCCGTTGACGTGGCCAATCTGAAATCCCGCATACTCTACTGGGAGGGACCGCCGTTCGGTGGTGGGATGTTGCACTTTCTCTACCGCGGCGACACCGAGGCCTTCAACGAGGCGCTCCGGACGTTCGCCAAGGTCCGCGCGCCATCGCTGCAGTTGATCGTGCGCGACGGCCCGGGCGAAGCCTGGGTCCTGAAGGGGGCGAAGAAATCCGGGGCTGACTCCCGCTATGACTGGGAGTTCGTCATCTGGGACGTACGGAGCTATTACCGCCTCTTTGGCGATCCAACCAGCGAGTTCATGGCCCGCGTCCCCGACTTCCGTCGCCCGCTGCCCCCGCCACGGATGGAGGTCTTCATCAGCCGTGGCGGCGCGATCGCGTGGGAGAAGGTCCAGCTGCCCGAGGGCATCACCGTGATCGACCGGCGGGCCTCCGCCGCCGGGATCCGGCCGGAGCAGGGGGCGGTCATCACCGGCAACGTGTACGACATGGCGACCGCGAAACCGCTGGCGGGGGCTACCGTTGCGGTCCAGCGGAAGGAGAACGGGGACTACCGGACCGTTGTGACCGCCCAGGCTGACGCGGACGGACACTTCATGCTGGAGAGGGTCCAACCCGGGGAGTATCGCGTGCGGGTCTCCGCGAAGGGCTACGCCCCGCTGGTGGCCGGTTATTACGAGCGGCTGGTGCCCAATGGCCACCTGGCCTTCGACGATGTTCAGCTCGCGTCGCTGGCGACGATTACCGGTTCCGTCTTGGACGGCGACGGACAGCCGATCGCCGGGGTGAGTGTGCAGCTATGGGGGACGCTGGGCATCAGCGGCCTGAGGTATCGTCTTCCGAAGCCGGCGAAGACGACCACGGACGCGCGGGGCCGCTTCGAGATCACCGGCGTGCCGATGGGGTACGGACAGGTACACTGCTCCGCCGCGGGGCGTCGTGCGCCGATGGGCGAGCTGCGCTCGGTGCCTGCCAAAGGTCTTGTCTTCCGCATGAGCGACACAGGGGCGATCAAGGGCAACGTGATTGGCAAGACGAAGAAAGGCCGCAGCATCAATGTGCACGTAAAGCCGGAGGGGGGGTATCAGGCCGGTACATGGGGCGGGGCCACGAAGGTCAAGCCGGATGGCACTTTCCAGTTCGACAATGTGCCGCCGGGGACGTACGTCATCTTAGCGGGTCATCTGGCTCCCGGCACAGCGCCCGGCCCCAAGGCCAAGAAGGTCACGGTGGTAGCTGGACAGACCGTGACGGTACAGCTGGAGCCGTAGCGGCTGAGTGGAGATCCTACCGTGAACACTCTTGACGATAACGATGAAGTCGCCGATCTGCTGCGTCGGGGGTACGCGGCCGAAGCGGATCCTCGCTTCGCCGATTCACTGCTGAGGAGACTGCAGAAGCAGGCGGCGTTCAGACGTGGGCGCCGCAAGGCGCTCTGGTGGGCAGCGGCGGCCGGCATAGCGATTGTGTGCGGAGCCGCGGCAGTCCAGTATTACCGAGGCCGCAAGCCGGCGGCGGCGCCGACCGTCGTGGACGTGCCGATCGAGAGCGCCGAGCCGCTCGTGGTTCGCGGAAGAATGACCCGGTGGGATGCGCCGATCCTGACCTTCGCGGTGTCCGAGGTGCTCCAGGGGGAGCTGGATGCCACCGTGGTGGCCGTCGATCTCTCGGGCGAGCTGGCGGCCATGCGGCTGGAAGTTCCCCGAAGGTTGGCCTCCGCCCGGTCGAACCTCGCGTCGACGGCCTCGCGATCGGCCTCGCCCCTGGCCACAGCCCCCGAAGACGCCGAGGCACCCCCTGCAGCGGCGCTGCTGTTCGCGGCGTTGCTGAGCCGGGCGGGCGGAAGAGACATGGTCCTGGCCCTTGGCGCGTATTCCGCTGGGGAGCCCCTGGCCAGAGAAGGCAGCATCCTGCGCTGGGGAGGTGTTCCTGACCCGCCGCCGCGGGATCCCCTCGCTGGCCCCGAGGGCGCGATCATCGTCATCTACCGCGGCCCACACGCCGCCGGCCGCACGCACCCTGGCCATCCGCTTACGGATGAATGGGGGATGCCTCGTTGACTGTGCGGCCAGGGCCCTGAGCGGAAACGTGAACTCTTCGACCACTGCAACACTTCCTCCAGTGGACAGCCCCCGCAAAGGGGGTTTTCAATAGAGCAGTTGACAAAGAGGGCAGGAACCGTTGTTTCGTTTCTTCTTCGGGCGGCCAGGTGGGCGGGGGGTGGATTGCAGGTTCCACGCCGCCGCCATGCGCTTGACCCCTTTGTCGGCTCTCGCCGCCCGTGGCATACCCGTCAATATACCTCACTCGTCGCCCAGTGCAAGCAGAGGCGGTTCCCGACCCCGTTGTTTGTTCAGGGGACCTGTCGCTGGGTCCGCTTACGCTTCAGTGAGCGTGCGATGAGGATGAAGGATATGGCCAGCAGGGCGAACCACAGCAGCATTCTTGCCATATGGAACTTGGTCAGGAACTCGCCGGGGTACATCTGGCAGCCTGTCAATCCATCGTCCGGACCGACAATCAGTGGGACCTCGTCCAGACGGACCATCAGTGAAAACGGGAAGAGCCAGGGCTTCTTTCCCTCGAGAACCTGGTCCACGAAATGGCCCGCTAGGGCAGTGGTTGCGATCTCGAACGGCTGCCACAGAATCAGGATGGCTGCGAGGAAAAGAAAGCCGCGAACTCGGGTCCGTTTGAAGCACAGCCAGGCGCCGACGGCGATAGTGATGTTGAGCAACACGTAGATGACCGTAACGACTGACATCTCGGCAGTGGACATCAGTTGGTCTCCCGGACTACTCGGACAGACAGCTTAACCAAGTATGATCGCCGGGTAAAGTCCCGGCAGGCAAACACAGGGGTCAGGAACCGTTGTTTCGTTTCTTCTTCAGGCGGCCAGGTGGGCGGGGGGTGGATTGCAGGTTCCACGCCGTCGCCATGCGCTTGACCCCTTTGTCGGCTCTCGCCGCCCGTGGCATACCCGTTAATATACCTCAATCGTCCCCGAGTGCAAGCAGAACCGGTTCCTGACCCCTTTGTGTGGACCCTTTGTTTGGACGAGGTCCGTCTTACTTCTTGTCCCGGTCCACCGGTAGCGCGGGAATCTCGCCGTCGATCAGCGGATCGTCGGTCGATTCCTGCCAGTTGCGCAGCCGTGCACGCATGTCCTGCAACACATCGGCATAGGCCTCATCTCCGACGAGATTATTCGCCTCATTGGGATCAAAGATAAGGTCGAACAACGCTTCATCAGGGAACGGCATATCCAGATAGCCAAATTGCTCAAGAAAGTCGTGCGGCGGCCCGAAGTCGACCCCGCGTTGCTGGTCTGCCTGATAGCTGCGAATGTACTTGTACCGCAACGTCCGAACCGCTCGGAGCGGCCGAGGGGTCGCTCGGGCGTGGTAGGTCTGTTCGGTGAAGATGGCCTCATGAATGGCTTCGACCTCGCCTCGAATGAGCGGAAGCAACGACTTGCCGTTCAACCGCTTTGGCAGTTCCGCGCCGATAAGGCTTGCCAACGTGGGGTACAGATCAATGTGTTGTGTCAGCGCATCGCTCACTTGCCCGCCCTGGAATAGCGTGGCCTCGCCATACGCTTCATCCGTCGGTCCTCTAATGATGGTAATGACGCCCGTTCCGCGGTCCGTGAGCGTGCATTTCATCTCGCAAACACCGGGACCGTGGTCGGTCGTGAAGATCACGAGCGTGTTGCGTCGCAATTCCGGCGTGTCCAGGACCTCCAGGAGTTTGCCGATTTCACTATCCAGCAGCTCGACTCCCATTCTGAAGTTAGCCATCTCCCGACGGGTCGTCGCGTTGTCCGGCATATGCGGCCATGGCTGACAATAGCGGGCGCGACGGTCGATATCAGCAGGTTCGGTGGCGGGTCGCGAGCAAATGAAGGTCGCGCCGAACCCGTTTCGATGCGGCTCCAGGAATCCAACGGACAGGAAGAACGGTTTATCGTGCGGCTCTTTCAGATACGCGATGGCGGCCGGGCCGGTGAGCATCGGTTCGGAGATTTCCCCACCGGACGGGGGATTCAAGAAGCGGTCGTAAGGCAGGCACTCCTTGGGGTCGACCATAGGTTTCCGAGCGACATGTTGCACCCCGGACAACGCGGTCTCGTAGCCCTCTTTCTGTAGGAACGCCCCGATATGATGACCGTAGTCATTCAGCCGGTAACCTTGGTGAGGGAATGGGAACCCCAGCATCCCGCAACAATGAGGATGCTGCCCCGTCACGAGCGCCGCGCGACTCGGAGCACACGACGGCGCCGAGGCGTGACACTGCCGAAAGAGAATCCCCTCCTCAGCCAAGCGCACGAGATGCGGCGACGGTATGTTGTATCCCATCGGCTCACAGAAGCGCCCAAGATCATGGGAATGGATATAGACGATATTCGGGTTCTTCATCACCACTCCTCAGGTTTGTCCGAGAACGGACTCTTCAGTGGGTAGGTCGACGAGACAACGGGCTCAGGAACCGTTGTTTCGTTTCTTCTTCGGGAGGCCAGGTGGGCGGAGGGTGGATTGCGGGTTCCACGCCGCGCCATTCCTGACCGGCCCCTTCCTCTCCCGTTTCCCGGCCATCTCATGGTTGGCTGCCTTCCTGTTGAGTTTTGAGAAGATCGGTGATTGAGACTCCGTCGATCGTGGCTCCCTCGAGATTGCACCCCTTGATGGCGATGCCGGACAGGTCGCAGTCGGTGAAGGTGCTGCGGTTGAGGTCACACTCAACGAACTCCAATGGCTCCTGTTTCGGGATAGTCCCATCGTCGTCGGGATGAAGCGAGAGGTGCTTGAACTTCGCACCGCCCATCGTGACCGAATGCATGGTGACGTTCGACAGATTGACGTCCTCGAACGACGCGTGAACCATGTTCACGTGGTCCAACTTGGCCTCGGCCAGGGCGACCTGCTTGAATGAACTGCCGGACATGTTGAGGTCCTCGAACTCCGAACCGGGGATGCCGCCGTACTTCACGACCAACTTCTCATCATTCCGGGGTTTGACTTCCATTTCGATCTCCTCTCATGCAGCCAACGCCTCGGATGAGCCGCTCCGGCGAGGCCGTCCGCGGGCCTACGGGAGTCGCGTCCGATCCGGGGGCTGGCATCCGGCGTTCTATCGCTCGGTCTCCATCAAGTAGTCGCTGATGCGCTGCACGGCCTCCGCTTCGGCATCTCGTGCGCACCGTATCCCGTGGGCTACCTTCTTGACCAATTCGTCGGCCGGAACTCGCGGTTCGGATCAATAGAATAGCGTCCCCTCCGTCGGCGGCGATGTCAAGGCTTCAAGCCGGAATACGCTGCAAGCCGTGAAGGTAGCGGGAGAGGCGGCGGGTGGCGTGGTGTCCGGCCGTGGCCGCAACCACATTGTCCCGTGGGGCGACCAGCCGCGGCGGGACAGCGTGCTTGCCGCTTCGCGTCAAGCCACGGTGCCCGGCGAGCATAATTAAGGTATCTGTCCCCGTAATTGTGGGGCGACTAGCCGCGGCGGGACAGCGTGGTTGCCGCTTCGCGTCAAGCCACGGCGGCCGGCGAGCGTAATTTAGGTATCTGTCCCCGTAATGGGGCGATGAGGAGCAGTCCGGCCGCGAGAAGTGTTGCGGTGGTGGGCTCGGGCACGGGGATCATGTCCAGCCTGGCGAAGGAGATGATTGCATCGTCGGTGTAGGTCAGCGGGATTTCACCGAAGACGCCGGCATCGAGGACCGCGAGGATGCGTTCGGAACTGTAGTAGTCGAGCAGCTCCAGTTGGATCGTCGCTGTGGCCCCGGGCGTCAGCCCCTGAATGGCGGCGACGGCGATCGGGCCGAGCCCGTCGATCTGAATGAGGTCATCGGCGATGCCGGCATCGGCGGCGGTCAGCCGCAGCGTCAGCACGGCCGAGGTCAACGGCAGGCCCGCCGTGATGCGCGAGAAGTTCGGATTGTCCGTGAAGTCCAGCACCCAGGTGGTCTGCTCGTCCAGTCCGTCGCCGGCCGGGTCCGACGGGTTGCCCAGCGAGAGGATCTGGAAGTCGCCGTTGATCATTCCGCCCGGGCCGGGGCCGGGGTCGGAGTCGCCGCCGGCGCTGATCCAATACTGATGAGCGGTGAAGTCGATGAAGAACCCCCTGCCGCCGCTCCAGTAGAAGTCGGTCAGCGGGTCGCCCCCGCCCGCATCGACCACCGAGTCGTTGAGCACCACCCAGTGGAACTGGCCTGCGATGAACTTCGTCTCGCTCATCCACTGCGTCATGGTGCTGTCGAGAATCGGCGACGCTTCGACGATGTACTCGAAGGAATGATTGAACACGACGATCCGGAACTGGTCGCTGTGATCGGAGTTCTGCTCCTGGAACGAAAACTGCACCTTCGTCGCGTCGAAGTTGGCACCGTCGGCCGGGCCCGAGGGAATCGCCGAGACGTTGTACTCCTGGAAGATCTCCCCCAGCTCCGCCCGCCGCCTGAAGGTCGGCGCCTGTTGGGCGACCGCGTCCTTCCACAGTGCGTGCAGCGTGTAGTTCCCCTTCATCAGCTCAAAGACCGCCGTGTCGCCGAGCGCGAACCGGTCGCCGTGCCCGCCGCCGTACGACTCGTTGTCGTTGTAGTACAGGTCCCACATGATCCGCATCACGCTCAGCTCATCGCCTTCGCCGGCCGCCTCACCGACGCTCCCGCTCGCGTCCTCGATGCTCACGGCCAGGTTGCCGCCGCCGGCGTTGTAGAACTCATCGCCGTAGCCTGCCGGCATGTTGCCGAACACGCCGTTCAGGTCGCCCGACTTCTGCGAAGACAGGCCCAAATACGTGGCCACGCCCTCGTCCCACGCGATGCGTGTGCCGTTGGCGGGGCCGAGCGTGCCGATGTTGTCGTTGCCGAAGGAGTGGTTCTGGCTGATGGGGTTGGCGTGGAAGTCGTTGTTGAGACCGATCACGTGTCCATACTCGTGCTGGATGACGTCCCATTCGTCGTACGCCGAGCCGCGTACGCGCATGCTGCCGATGCTCGCTCCGCTCTTGCTCAGTTGGTCGTCGTAGCGGACCAGCAGCTCCACGGGCACCGTCGCGCCGAGGACGTCCGTAGCGTAGTCGTGCATGAACTGGATCGCCTGGTGCACGTGAACCGCCCGGGTCGTCTCGCTGGCGTTGGTGGGATTGCCGACGGTCATCTCGGTGTCGAAAATCGGCCCGATGATGTCCTCCCCGGCCTTCTGGTACCACAGCGTGTAGGGGTCGGCAAAGGTCAGTTTGCGCACCTTCGCGGCATCGCTGATCGTCGCCACGCGAAAGAACAGATCGATGGTGCCGGATTCATCGGGGTCGACGTTCTCGACCGTGAGGCTGGCCACGCCGTTGCTGTCGGTCTGGACGGCGCCCAGCAGGTCGTCGACGATCTCACTGAAGCTCGCCCACGAACCGTCGTTGTCCCAGAACTCCACGCGGATGCCCTGTGCCGGGTGCAGCACGTCGTCGGTGTCGGTGAACCGGAAGGTGGCGTTCATCGTCACCATCTCAGCGCTCGCGATACCGGCGATCAACATGCCTGTGAACAGCGCGGCGCAGGAGGCTGCCGTCTTCATAGATCTGCCCTCCACGCGTCCACCCCGTGCGGACGCACCCTGATGGCCATTATACGTCGTCCACCTACGCCCCGCCCACTTCCCACGGCCCCGGCAGGCACCGGCGGGCTGGGTCGAGGCCGCGGGGAGAGGAACCCGAGCCGCAGGGGCTTTTTCCCGGGCCCGCCCGATCCCGGCGCAACACCGTTCAGCCACGAAGGTTAGCACGCCGACAGCCTGTTTCAGGCGTGGATTAACGACCAAGCCCTCCGGATTGCGCCTACGCGTCTGCTATCGTTAGAGAGTGTGTCGCAGCGGTACACTCACCGGGATCGGGCCGATCGCGGCGGGCGGCGCGGCGGCGCGGCGGAGGAGGGGGGTCAGCCCCGGCGGGCGGATTGGATGATGGCGGAGTCGCAGAGCGACAGTTGCCACGCTCCCTCGGCGGCAGGACAGGCACGGTCCTGTTGCCTACAGACCTCTGACGGTCTCCGCCCTGTCGCCGCCGATGTAGCGGATAACATCAATGGCGTCCAGGACCAACGAGGTAGCATTCAGCGCTATCACTGCGCGGACCCACACACCGAAGAGATCATCGGGGGGAATGTGGCCGAGACGAGCTATGAGAAAACCGAGCAGCCCGATCCAGGCAATGTGCCCCAGGCCCAGCAGCCGGGTGAATCCGGCAGTCATCGTCAGAATCACCATCAGCGCCATGCTCACGAAAAAGAGGCCAACGACGAGCTGGGCCTCGATGTGGCCGATAAGAAGTAGCGGCAGGGCCAGGTTGAACGCTACCAGCAGCATCAGCCAGAGGCGCCACGGGACGGGCATTCTCATCATGCCCTTGTGAAACTTGATCATCGCCCTCAACATGCCGGTCCTTTCCTTCCCGTCAAGGGCACGCCCGGCCTTGGAGCCATCGAGGCGGACATCATCTTACCCGAGCCCGGGTGCAGCCCATCGACGGCTGGTTGACCCAACGATCGCACCGGCCTATCACCTGGCCGTCACATGCTTGTTCAGGAAATCCCGCATGAGACATGCAATAAGATCGCCGTCTTCTTCCAGGGCAAAGTGCCCCGTATCGAGCAAGTGGGACTCCAGGTCATGCAGGTCGCGCCGGTAGGGCTCCGCCCCTTCGGCCGGGAAGATGTAATCATTCTTGCCCCAGACGATCAACGCGGGGGGTTGGTGCTCCCGGAAGTAGCCCTGCCATGCCGGATAGAGTGGCGGGTTGGACCCGTAATCGTAGAACAACTGAAGCTGGATGTCCTTGTTGCCCGGCCGCTCCATCAGGTACTGGTCGTGGAGCCAGTTTTCCGGGGCAATGGTCTCGGGATCTCGAACGCCGTTGGTGTACTGCCATCGCGTGGCCTCGATGGTGAGCAAGCTGTTCCTCAAGACGTCGGCATTCTCTTGCGTCCTCTCTTTCCAGTATGCCTTGATGGGGTCCCAGAAGTCCCGCAGACCTTCGTCGTAGGCATTGCCGTTCTGGATTATCAGCGATTCCACTCTTTCGGGATGTTTGGCTGCAATGCGATACCCGACCGGTGCGCCGTAATCAAAAACGTACAAGCTGTACGTGTTCAGCCCCAGCTTCTCAATGAAGCTGTCGATGATCTGGGCGATGTGGTCGAAGGTGTAGTCGAACTCGTCCACCGTCGGCATCGAACTGTTCCCGAAGCCGGGAAAATCCGGGGCAACGACATGGAAGCTGTCTGAAAGCGCCGGGATCAAGTTCCTGAACATGTGCGAGGACGTAGGAAAGCCGTGGAGCAAGACGATCGCGGGAGCATCCCGCGGGCCTGCCTCGCGATAGAAGATGTCCACTCCCTCCACTTCGGTCGTCTTGTAGCGTGTCTGGAAACCCATCGTTGCTGTTCGTGTTGCTTGTGACATGATCGTTCTCCTTGTCCTGTGACCGGAAACAAGAATGGCCTGTATTCGTTCCTACGCACCTTGTGTTACTCGGCCCAGGGCAGCTTTGATGCCCCCCGCTCGCACCTGCTCCAAGCCCCGCTGGAGGTCTTCAAGATCACTCGCCATCACCCCCCCCCACGGCCGCCGGTCCATTTGCTAACGGCCCCCGCAAAGTCCTCTTTCCTCGTGTTAATCACCAGCTCTGCACCCGGCGACTTCGCAAACTCGCCCTTGGCGTCATCGCGCACCGTGGTGGCGACCCGCGCTCCACGCGTCCGCCCCGTGCGGACGGCTTCGATGGCTATTATACGTTGTCCCCCTGCCCCCCACCCACTCCCCGCGGCCCCGGCGGGCACCGGCAGGCTGGGTCGAGGCCACCGAGAGAGGAACCCGAGCCAAACGGGCCCCGGGCCTGCCGGGCCTTGTCTTTACCCACATTTTCGCCCACGGGATCACGCCGGGTTAGCGCTTGTCGAAAACGCCCGTTTCGGTTTTCGCGAAGGCCCGTTCAGGCCCGTTCACGGGCCTTTGCACCGGCTTTGCCGGTGTATAGACCAGGGCTTTTAGCCCTGGGCAGTTGTGCCGCCCCCCTCTCGGTGTTTCCCGG
>SDBU01004305.1_pt1 | contig 17542 bp, 24 predicted proteins | sample 2277071 | NCBI WGS metagenome assembly SDBU01 (sample SAMN10397929, study PRJNA504765) | marine sediment metagenome | isolation source: marine sediment core GS08_GC12, 126 cmbsf | place: Arctic Ocean: Gakkel Ridge, Loki's castle | collected 2008 | reverse complement strand
GTTATTAAAGGAAGAGGGGGTGAAAAAAGAAAATGAATAAAGGAGAATTAATTGAAGCAATTGCCAAGGTAACCTGCACCAAGGCCGAAGCAGCCAAGGAACTGGCCACTACCCTGGATGCAATCACGAAGTCCTTGAAGAAAGGCAACCCGGTTACCTTAATCGTTTTTGGTACCTTCAAGGTATCCAAGAGAAAGGCAAGAATCGGCAGAAACACTCAGACCGGTAAACCCCTTAAGGTTAAAGCCAAGAAGGTTCCCGTCTTTAAGGCAGGAGCAGCATTAAAGAAAGCCGTGAAGTAAGAATAATAATAAACCACGGAGGCACGGAGGACACGGAGAAAGAAAAGAGAGTTCAAAGCGAGGCAGTCATTGCGAGGAGCGATAGCGACGTGGCAATCTCTACTCTCAACTCTAAACTGTTTTTTGTCTTCTTTGTAGTTCTCTGTGTCTCTGTGGTGAGTTAATTTATAGTTAATCAGAAATGATTAAAACAACTGTCTGCGGAGTAGCGGGAAGGATGGGGTGCCTCATCGCGCGGCTAATTGCTGAAAATAAAAATTTTTCTTTGGTCGGGGCCGTGGAGAAAATTGACCATCCTGAGCTCGGCAAAAAGATAGAAGGAATAGAAATAATTTCCGATTTAGCAAAGGTCATCGGGGAGAGCGATGTCGTCATTGAGTTTACTACCCCGGCAGCGACCCTGATGCATCTAACTGTCTGCGAAAAGAAAAATGTGCCGGCGGTTATTGGCACTACCGGTTTCAGTCAGGAAGAAATAGACGAAATCAGAACTATTAGTGAAAAAATTCCCGTTCTTCTCTCTCCCAATATGAGTTTAGGAGTTAATCTTCTTTTTAAACTGGTCAAAGAAGCGGCAACCATTCTTAAGGATTATGAGGTGGAGATTGTTGAGACCCATCATAACAAAAAGAAGGATGCTCCCAGTGGCACTGCAAAAAAAATTGCTGAGATTATTGCTGAAAGCAAAAACGTTGACTTAGAAAAAAGAGTTGAATATGGTCATATCCCTATTCACAGTTTGCGTTTTGGCAATGTTGTCGGGGAACACCGGGTTATCTTTGCAGGAAAATCGGAAAGATTAGAGTTGTTCCATCGGGCAGAGGATAGAGAAACTTTTGCTCGAGGGGCATTAAAAGCCGCTGCCTTCATTGTCAACCAACAACCAGGTCTCTATAGTATGGAAGACATCCTAAAATACTTGTAATATTTTTAAATGTAGTGGTCGAGCTTGCTCGACAATGTAACGTAAGTTTCAATGCAGTTTTCCTGTTTGCCATTCCCGCCCTGTCCCCATATTCTCGTAATAGGTAAGTTTTCCTGAAAGACACGCTATTATCTGTAGTGGCAAAGCTTGCTTTGCCTGATTTATCAAGCCAAATTTTTCCCCATGTATTGAACCTGCGTACGAAGTTGACAAAAAATTTTATGTATGGTATTATTTGTAATACGAGGAGGTGGAACAAATGAAGGTAATAACCTTTAAGGTCCCGGAGGAAACCGAGAAAAAATTGGATTCTCTCTGCAGAGAAACATTGAGAACAAAAAGTTTCTTTATTAGAAAGGCCATAGACCAGTTTCTTGATGAGACCGCTGTCTATCAGAAGGCATTGGATCGCTTAAATGATGTCCGTGATGAGATTATCACTGCCAAAGAAATGAGTAAAAGAATTTCATGAAGTATAAAATTACCTATAAAGGAAGCGTTGAAAAAGATTTTCGCAAATTCTCAAAGAACAAAACAGAGAGAGAAAAATTAAAAGCAAGCATAGAGTCCGTTTTAATCGAGAACCCTTTCCAGGGAAAGAAACTAAAGGCAGAGTATAAGGGCTCATACTCTATACATATTCGCTATAAAGTTCTTGTGGTCTATAAAATCTTTGCGGCGAAAGTGCTCATCTTAGTAGTAGAGCCGAGAGAAGGTAGTTATAAGAAAAAGGACGCATAATGAGAACTATTGTTATAGTTACAGAAAATATTGATAGAAAATTAGAAACGGTGTTTAAAAAAATTTTTAAATAAATTTGATTGTCCAACAATTCCCTGTTGTAGTTGCAGAGTTTACTCTGCTATTGTAGTGGCTTGATTCATCAAGCCAAACTTTTTACCCATGTATTGAACCTGCGAAAGATTGAGCAGAAGAATAGATATGGTAGAGCCAGAGGAATTAGAGGAGAGATAATTGAAGGTTTATTAGATATTATCAGCTAGAGCTGCCTCTGGTTTACCTTATGCCAAAATAAGAAGAAAGAGGGTAGAATGTTTTGCCAACCCTGAACCATTACCGGTTCATACCAGAGAAGGATGTTTCTGGATATGGAGAGGATGCAAAAAATGAACGAAACAAATTTTAATACTCCTCAATGGCAAGAATTTTTCAAAGATAAATCTCCGAAAGAAATAGACAGATTCAAAAAACTGTTAGAAGAATTGCAGGATAAAACAACTGTTAAGAAAGGAGTTTATTTTAAGGATAAATGGGATGGTACGTATTCTCAAGTTGGCACAATTGCCGATGAAGTGAGTGTGTTTAGTTTTGATTATAAATATTTTATACAGAAAATACAATATACTCAACTCTGGGCAGAATCGGAGGGTGAGAAATATGGTTATCGAGTTGGTTATTACACGATTGACAAGAAGATAACAAGGATTATTTGGGGCCAATTTGCTTCCCAGATATGTGGGGCAGCCTTTAAGGAACTTATAGAGAAAGCAAAAGAAAAGTTTTTTAGTTAAAGAAAAGGAGAAGATGAAGAAGAAAAATTTATTATTTTTGGTTGCATGGTTATTGATTATATTGCCTTCGGTTGGCTATGCAGAGATAACAAAGAAGGTAGATAGTTTTGAGGATATTGTCTGTATTGACAGTATAACAGAAAATGTTGGTCCCTTTTATACAGTCAATTTTATTAAAGGTAAGAGTCAAGAGGAGCCTCTATACTATGCACTGCAAATATACCAGATAGACAGTGAATGGTTGTCTTTTGCAGATCATCCTTTACAAATGAAGATTACAGGGAAGATCTACGAATTACCGGTATACAAGATGGCTAATAAAAAGGTGGATACAAGTAGGTTCTATGCTCGTGGAATGTGGTATGTTAGCGAAGAAACGGTAAAGAGAATCCTGGAAGCGGATTCTATCACCATCAGGGTTCATTACGACCTACATCCTTTTACGACCTTGACAATACCTTCTAATGTGTTGAATGAGTGGAAGCAGGTTATCAAAAAGAAATTTTAGAACGCTGGAGTTCCGGGAATACCAAGAGGAGATGATGAATATTCATAAGTATTTAATAAAATATAGGGGCATAGGACTACAACCATGTTATGCGAAAATCTTTGTTTTCTTGGTTGAAGAAATGACTACGAAAGATACTTTTACAGTCAACGTAAAAATCATCGAAGAGTTAATTAACCAATGGAACCTATCTGAGACAGAGAAACGAGAGTCGTTAATTCCTTTTGCGCTGAATAAGTTGAAAGAGGCTCTGACAAAAGGCATCGGCATTGGAGCAAAAGATAATATTATTGACATCGAGTGTTCCACATTCAACTCACCAAGAACAAAGCCAATAATGCTACCTAAAAAGTGCGAATTTCTTGAACCCATTACTGGTGCTTTCAGGTGTAAAGTGGGCAGAGTCTCCGATGGAACAGAGCAAATAACAACAATGAAATTTTGTTCGGAAGGATGTGTTTTACCTGATCAACGACTGAGATGTTGTCATTTAACAGGCATAGAGACTTTAGGAATTGATTCAAACACTGGAATATTAGGCAGGAAAGTGGTTTCGGCCTTGTGTAATATTGGCAAGGAATTTACAGCTGCAGAAGAATGTTCACAGTGCAAACCAGGACATAGGGATTGTTGGACATACCTGTTGGAAATTATATTCGAAAAAAGAATAGGATTTGAATAAATCTCAAAATAATTTGGACTGAAAATGAAATATAAATATAACAAAAAGGTGATGTATAAAGTTTGGATATTTTGCATGACAATCTTGCTTGGCTTTTGGAATACTTCAGTTTTTGCCGAGCCAAGATATTATAAGCCCGGGAGTGAACCAACCGGTTTCAGGGGCATAAAATGGGGAACGGATATATCTACCTTGGAAAGTATGACATATATTGAAACTGACCCAAGGTATGGGGGGGGGTAAAGAATATTTCAGAAAGAATAATGATCTACATATTGGGGGAGCAAAACTTGAGGGAATTGTATATGAATTTTGGAGAGGAAAGTTTGGTGGTGTATGGGTTATTACTGAAGGTTTCACAAATTGGTCCAGTTTAAAAGATGCTGTTTTTGAAAAGTTTGGGAAAGGTTTTCAATTTAATGAATCTATAAAATTTTATGTTTGGTTTGGCAATATAACCACAATCTCTTTGGGATATAATAAAGATTTAGAGAAAGGACGTTTAAATATATTTTCAACGAAAACTCATGAGCAGCAGGAAGCATATGATAAGCAGAAAGCCAAAGAAGGAGCAGAAACAGGATTCTAAATATGGGGATAAATAGACAAAAATTTCACAAATCCCCAAAACCGCCTCTATACTTGCTTTCTAAGAGGTTTTCTCGAAGAGAGGAAGGGTAGAATACCCCTGAAAATGGGGGAGTTAGTAATTTTTCTCCAGGGTAGAGTAATCCTTCCCAGCAAAGAGTTAAAGGAAAGAATAAGAGGAAACTTGACTGTTACTGAATAATTTTAGAAAAGGAGATAATTATGAAGACTAATCTTACTTCACAGGAATGGCTTGACCAAGGAATGAGTGTTCTCTTTCAACAAAAGTATGATGAAGCAATTAACTGCTATACACAGGCAATAAAGATTGATCCAGAGGATGCAAAGGCCTATTCAGGCCGAGGATTTGTCTATTATGCCAAGAGAGAACACGATAAGGCTATCTCTGACTATACTCAGGCAATAAAGATTCACCCAATCTATGCAAAGGCCTATATCGGCCGAGGAAATGCCTATTATGAGAAGGAAGAATACGATAAGGCTATCTCTAACTTTACCCAGGCAATAAAGATTGATCCAAAGAATACAGACGCCCACGTCGGCCGAGGAGATGCCTATTATGAGAAGGAAGAATACGATAAGGCTATCTCTAACTTTACCCAGGCAATAAAGATTGATCCAAAGAATACAGACGCCTATAACAACCGAGGACTTGTCTATTTTGCCAAGGAAGAATACGATAATGCTATCTCTGACTATACCCAGGCAATAAAGATTAATCCAGAGGATGCATTAGCCTATATCGGCCGAGGAGGTGTCTATGATGTCAAGAAAGAATACGATAAGGCATGGGAGGATGTTCGTAAGGTGCAAAGTTTAGATTGTCAAGTTGATCCAGAGTTTCTTAAAGACCTTCGCAAAGATTCGGGAAGAGATAAATAACAAAGGATAATTAGCCCTCCCCCCATTTTGTCTTTCCTGTACAAAAGCGAAAACCAAAATCTGTTGGTCACTGTCTGGTCACCAGTTGGCATAATTTTTGAAAATATGCTATTCTATTTAATAGTCTAATTTCAATTCAAGAGAAATTCATCTTGACAAAAACATATTTTTGAGCTATAAATAGATAAAATGGACGAGAAGGCAGAAAAAGAGAAAGGAAAATTACCTCTCCCCAAAGTGTTGGCTATTAATATCTGCGATCAGATTATTCAAGATGTAAAAACCCACAAAATGTCTCTCATTGGTCTTTTTAATCGGATTCAATCTCAACGGTTTCCTGTACCGCACCCACTTTTACATGTATATGTAGCTTTAACTGATGGTCATGGGTCTTATAACGCTGAATTGCGTTTTGTAAATTTAAGGAATGACCAAATAATAGCTAAAATGACAGGACCACTCATTTTTAAAAATCCTTTACAAGTTATAGAGATGAATATGGAAATTAGAAATTTAGAATTTAGAAGCGAGGGGAAGCATTCAGTTCAATTTTGTTGTAATGGACAAGAGATAGGAAACCGTGACTTTTTTGTTGTGGGGCCTAAAACAGTGCCGCCCCCAATTTCAGAATCAGGAGGGTAAAATGCCGGTACAATTTAGTCAAGAAATTCCGATAGTTGATGAACAATTTATGGGTTTTGAATCTTCCTTTAATAATTTTGAGGTAATCCCTTCTATTTATATTGATGCAATTGAAAAAGGGTGGAAATTAGAGTTATACTCTGAAAAGATAAAGGATTCCGAACTATTAGGACTGGTAGAAAAATCCGAAGCGTTCAGTTTTCTTGCCAGGGAAAGTGAAAATATTTATTCTCTTGAAGATGGAACTCCAATAGATGAAAAATGAAAAGAGGAGACATAGTTCTCATTTCTTATCCTTTTACAGACCTTTCTTCCCAAATAGTGAGACCTGCTCTTGTCGTATCTACTGAAGATTTCCACAGGTGTGGGGAAGAAGCAATATTTCTTTTTATTACCAAAAAAAGATATTATACTTCGTATGACTTCATAGTTGACTCATCTGACTCTGATTTCAATCTTACAGGATTAACACTCTCTTCGACTTTTCGTGTTGGGAAAATAACTACCCTGGAGCGCAAACTTGCTAAAAGATATCTTGGTAAAGCCTCCCCAAAAATAATGGAAGAAGTATCCAGCCGGCTGATAAAGTTGTTAAAGATTCCTTCCTAAGATTTTAACTTTTCTATTATTACTCCTTCAGGAATATCTACCAGATTAATCCCCCCCATTTCGCCTTTACTATACAAAAGCGAAATAATAAGGGAGCAAGTAAAGGATGTGTATGAACGGAGGGTTGACAGAGAATTTAACAAAAATAATTTTTAATGTTATACTTTGAATAAATGATGGAATATAGTGAGAGATTAAGGAAATTGCCTGCCTATCTTTTTCTCAAAATTGAGCAAAAGAAGAAGGAGTTATTAAATAAGGGAATGGACATCATCGATTTTGGGGTGGGGGACCCGGATTTACCTACACCGGAGAATATTATTTCTGTGATGAGGAAAGCTGTGGAAAAACCAATTAATCATTGCTATCCTCTGGGAACAGGGATGCCTGCCTTTAAACAGGCAATTGCGCAGTGGTATCAGAAAAGATTTTTCGTTTCTTTAGACCCGGAAAAAGAGGTTCTGGTGCTTATTGGCTCCAAGGAGGGTTTGGCTCATCTTCCTCTTGCTTTTTTAAACGGGGAAGATATTGCGCTTATTCCCGAACCGGCCTATCCTGTTTACCAAACGGCAACAATTCTTTCCGGAGGCATTCCTTTTTTTTTACCACTGAAGGCAGAAAATGATTTTCTTCCTGACTTAGAGAGCATTCCCCGCAAGGTCGCAGAAAGAGCAAAGATTCTTTTCCTTAATTATCCCAATAACCCCACGGCGGCGGTAGCAAGCGGAGAATTCCTGGAGAGAGTAATAAAATTCGCAAAAAAATACGAACTCATAGTGGCTTATGATAATCCCTATTCAGAGGTTTATTATGAAGGAAAGAAACCGTTAAGTTTCCTTCAAATAGAAGGGGCAAAAGAGGTTGGCATCGAATTTGGTTCCCTCTCCAAAACCTATAATATGACCGGCTGGCGGATTGGTTGGGCGGTGGGAAATTCGGAAATTCTTGAAGGTTTGGCAAAGGTCAAGGGAAACGTTGATTCGGGAACATTTTTAGCAATCCAGGAGGCAGGAGTTGAGGCATTGAACGGACCGCAAGAGAGCACCGCAGAGATGAGAATGATTTACAAAGAGAGAAGAGACCTTCTTTTTTCCGGCTTAACGGAGGCGGGCTGGCAGATGAATAAACCTTCAGCGACTTTTTATCTCTGGGCAAAGCCACCTTTTGCTTGTACCTCTGAGAAAACGGCTTCCGTCCTGTTAGAAAAATCGGGAATTCTTGCCACCCCTGGTTCTGGTTTTGGTCCTTCAGGGGAAGGTTATCTTCGTTTTTCCTTAACCCTGAGTAAGGAAAGAATCAAGGAAGCTGTTGGAAGATTAAAAAAGATAAAATGAGGGAAAAAATAGAAAAAATAAGAGAAGGCCACTTTAAAAATTTTGAAGAATTATCAGCCGAAGAACAAATAAGTTGGGCACTCAGTCAGGGTTATACACTTTGGGGACTTATGTCAAAAGAGAATAGAGTTTTGGCTAACCAATTAAGACATAGGCCAAAAAGTGAAGAAGGCATCAGGTCGACCAATAGATTTGGCCGATATTGCTCTTATCGAAGAAAGGAGAAAAATTAATGGCAAAAAGAAAAAGTAAAATTTTGGTTGGAGTAGTTATCGGTAGCAAAAGTGACCTTTCTTTTATTAAAGAAACCCTGGATATTTTGGAATCATTCAAAATTTCTTACGAGTTAAAGGTTCTTTCGGCTCATAGAAATCCTGGTAGAACGTCTAAATATGCGGAGGAAGCAGAGAAGAGAGGAATAGAGGTAATCATTGCGGCCGCAGGGCTTTCGGCTCATCTTGCCGGGGCTTTGGCGGCGAGGACGTTGTTACCGGTAATTGGCGTTCCCGTTCCCAGTGAGCCCTTAAAAGGAATTGACTCATTTCTTTCCACTTTACAGATGCCTTCCGGGGTTCCGGTGGCGACGATGAGTATTGGAAAAGCGGGAGCAAAGAATAGCGCCATTTTAGCCACAGAGATTTTATCCTTAAAATATCCGGAGATTAAAAAAGGATTGAAAGAATACAGAAGAAAATAAAAGAAAGGAGAGAGAAGATGCGCATTGGGATTTTGACTGGAGGAGGGGATTGCGCTGGTTTGAATCAGGCAATTCGTGGTGCCGTAATGAGAGGTTTTGACTTTGGAAACGAATGTCTGGGAATTTCAGAGGGGTGGCGCGGTTTAATCGAAGGAAAAACTCAGACGTTAGGGCTGAAAGAAGTGGAAGGAATTATTGCTCAATCCGGGACAATCCTGGGAACCTCAAGAAATAATCCCTATCAGGAAGAAAAGGGGGTAGAGAAAGTTAAGGAGAACATCAAAGGATGGGGTCTGGATGCCATAATAGCGATGGGCGGAGAGGATACCCTGGGTGTGACGGAGAAACTCTTTAACGAGGGGATAAAGGTTGTCGGTGTTCCCAAGACGATGGATAATGATTTATCTGCCACTGACTATACCTTTGGTTTTGATTCTTCTGTTACCAGGGCAATAGAGGCGGCAACTGTTCTGATTGATACGGGAAAGTCCCATCGTAGGGTAATGATTCTGGAAGTAATGGGCAGACACGCTGGCTGGGTGGCTCTTTTTACCGGCATTGCCTCTGGAGCCGACTGGATTCTTATCCCGGAGAGGGAACCGGAAATTGAGAAAATGTTGGAGCAGATTAAAAAGTCCCATTCCCGGAAGAACTATGCCCTGATTGTTGTCTCCGAAGGGGTTGTTCTTCCTGAGGTGAATGTAGGGGAGGAAGAAAAGGATAAGTTTGGCCATATGATTTTGAAGAAGAGAAAAATAGGGGAAAGTTTATCCAAACTTATTGAAGAGAGAACTGGCCTGGAGACAAGGGTTTCCGTCATCGGGCATATGCAAAGAGGTGGTGTGCCTTCCGTCTTTGACCGGATTCTGGCTACGCGATGTGGGGTGAAAGCCGCAGAACTGGTTCAGGAAGGAAAATTTGGTCAAATGGTTGCTTTACACGGTAATGAGATTGTCAGCGTTAATCTGAAAGAGGCAGTAGCAAAACTGAAATTGGTTGATGACTCCTGGTGGAATCTGGCAAAGGTTTTCTTCAAGTAATTAAGGGCTTGCCGAAAAATAAGTTTGACTATTTGGAGTCCCAGATTTGATAGTTAGTGCAAGGCGCGACAAAGGCTATGTGCCGGTGGCACATAGCCGAGGAGCAACGATGCAATACTTTAAAGATGGGACTCCCTAAAAGGCCAGGCCGCTTTTGGGCTACGACTGCGTCGCTCATCGTTTGCGTAGCTCTGCTACGCAACACTCTTTGCTTCTTGTCTCGCTCCAAAATCATCTCTGGCAAATGGTCAACATTATTTTTGAGCAACCCCTAAAACATCATTTCGTTTTTTCTGATGTTGAGCATAATGCCGACCGCAATCAGGAAGGTAATAAGGGAGGAGCCCCCATAACTTAAGAAAGGCAAGGGCAATCCTGCTACAGGCAGCATTCCTAAACTCATCCCGATATTGACAAAGATATGGAAGGCAAACATCACCGCAATTCCTGTAGCTGTCAACTTTGCGAATGGTTCGGAAGCAGCGACCGCGATTTTTATTAACTCTCTTAGAAAAAGGAAGTAAAGAAAAAGAAGAACTATCCCTCCAATAAATCCCCACTCCTCGGCTAAAACGCAGAAGATAAAATCGGTATGATACTCGGGTAAAAAAGCCAGGTGACTCTGCGTTCCCTGCAGGAAACCTTTACCGATAAGACCTCCGGAACCAATAGCAATCCTGGATTGGATAATGTTATAGCCGCTGCCCAGGGGGTCAGCATTGGGATTAATAAAGACAAGTAATCTCGCTCTCTGGTAGTCTTTTAAAGCGGTAAACCAGAGAATTGGAGAGGAAAAAAGTGCTAAGAGAATAAGAAAAGTCATGTGTTTTTTTCTTATTCCCGCTGCCCATAATATACCCAGGGAAATGGGGAGGAATACCAGAGCGGTCCCGAGATTTGGTTGTTTCAGGATGAGCAGAAAAGGGATGGCGGTGAGCAGAAAATAGGGTATCAGAAAGGAGAATCTCTTCACTTTTTTCCCGATGTCGGCAAGGTATCTTGCGGCAACAAGAATGAAGATTAGTTTAGAGAATTCTGATGGCTGAAGGTAAAAGCCGGCAAAGGTTAGCCAGCGGGAAGTCCCCGCCCGACCTTTACCGATAAAAAGGACCAGAAGGAGTAGTAAAAGGGAGAGGAAGTAAAGAGGATAACTAATCTTCGCAAGGTTACGGTAGGAAAAATTAATAAATAGAAGGAGAAGAAAAATGCCGATTATGATCCAGGTTATTTGTCGTGTGACTAAGTTGGAGAGTTCGGTCTTAATCCCGCAACTTGCACTATAAATGAGAGCGGTTCCAATCAAAACCAAAAAAATGGTGAGTAAAAGTAATAGCCAGTCAATCTTTTTCATTTTCGTCATCTCCTTCTGCAGGGGGGAAGAAAATGTCCTTCAAGATTCTTCCCGCAATTGTTGCTGCCTCGGCGGAACTGGCCTGGTCAAGAAAGACGCAAAGGGCAATGGTAGGATTTTCTTTGGGCGCATAACAGACAAATGCCCCGTGGGTTGGCAGTTCCAGTTCTGCTTTGGCAATTTGGGCCGTTCCTGTCTTTCCGCAAACCGCGAGTCCTTCTACCCTGCTGTTTCTACCGGTGCCTTTCTCCACAACGTTATAAAGGCCTTCTCTTAGCGTGGAAAGGTTTTCTTCGGGGATAAAAACCGAACCCCGCAGATGCGGGCTAAAGGAAAGAATTTCATTTCCCGAGGGGTCAACAATCTCTTTTACAACCTCCGGTTGCCAGATATTACCTCCATTAGCAATTGTAGCAATCAGGTTAACTAATTGAATTGGAGTGACCAGAAGTGCTCCCTGACCGATGGAAATGTTCAATGCACCTCCTGACAGATGCGGGTGAGGAATGTTCCCTGATTTCTCTCCGGGCAGGTCGATTCCTGTAGGAGAACCAAGGCCAAGTTTCTTACCATATGCGAGAAGGTTCTTTGCTCCTACCATTAGCCCGACCTGGCCAAAGAAGATGTTGCAGGACTGGGGTAAAGCGGTGTTAATATCAATCCAACCGTGTTGTTTATATTCGCCTATTTTCTTGTCAACCCAACAATGAAAGAGCCGGGTCATTTCTCCCTCCTTTACTTCTAATACACCTCTACACTCTAGTTTATCGCTCGGGGTAATTATCCCTTTCTCCAGAGCAGCCAGTTCGGTAATAATCTTATAGATGGACCCCGGTGGATAACAGCCCTTAATTGCGCGGTTGAGAAAGGGATTTCCGGGACGAGAAAGATAAGGACCGATGTCATCGGGGTCAAAGGAGGGTTTACTTACCAGGGCAAGAATTTCCCCATTCCTGGGGTCCATCACCACTGCGCTTCCCTGATAACTGCCAAGGTTTTTTGCGACAGATTCCTGGATGTAAGAATCGATTGTTAAAATGATACTATTACCCGGGGCAGATTCTTTCTTTCCTAAAATTTTTACCTTGTGGCCATGTGCATTGACCTCTACCCGAATCCCTCCTCTTTTCCCTTTGAGAAGAGCGTCAAAGACCTTTTCTATTCCCTCTTTGCCTAATAGGTCTCCCGCTTTGATTACTTCTTCCTTCAACCTCTTCTTCTGTAACTCTCTGGGACTTACCTCTCCCAGATAGCCCAAAAGATGCCCTGCTTTTTTGCCTAATTTATAGTCGCGTTTTAGCCCTACCTGGACAAAGATACCCGAGAGTTGCTCACCTTTTTCTTCCACAAAAGCAACTTCCTTTTCATTAAGGTCTCTCTTAAGAAACTCTTGCTCGAAAGGATTGAAATATTTTTTTTTAAGGATGGATTTAATTTTTTCCTGAGAAATATCGAGGGCTGGAGCTAAAATATTGCTAACTTTTTCAGAATTTTTCAGGTCAAAGGGGACAAAACAAAGATTAAAACAGGGTTTATCTTTGACTAAAACTCTACCGTTTCGGTCGAAGATTGTTCCCCGGGGAATACCTAAATCAATGATGCGTATTGAATTGAAGTTAGATAACCTCTGATAGCGGTGATAACAAAAGAGTTGGGTGTAAATGAGCCCACAGAAAAGAGGGAGAAAAGAGAAATAGATTAGCCGGGAGATTCCTTTTATTCTACCCATAAGTAGTTTTTTTTAGTCCCCAGAAGAGCAGAGCAAAGAGCAGAGAATTATAAATGGAGAAGATTAGAATTTTGGGAATGAGTAAAGTCAGAACCCAGGGGGTTCTGTAGAAAATAGCCGAGAAAATGACGTAGAGGACACTTCCCAAAAAGACAAAGATTGCCTGGGGACAAAGCCCCTCCTTTATTTGCAATTTGTTTTTTAAAAAAGGAATCAGATAACTAATTAAACAGAATGAAAAACTGTTTGTTCCAATAAGACCATGATAGAGGATATTCTGCAAAAGTCCTGCACCGAAAGAGAGAGAAAGGGCAAAGAGCCCACCGGTGTGGAAACTAAAGAAAATGATGAAAATGAGAATGAAATCCGGAGCAATCTTATTGATGCGTAGATATTTTGTCCCCACCCACTGAAGAATGAAAGAGAGGAGTAATACGAGGAAAATATTGGGCAGGTGAGGAGGGTTTTTTTTTACACGATTCATTGAATAATTAAAACCTCTTCCAATTTCGAGAAAGAGACCGCAGGATTAACCGTTATCTTAAGAAAAAAGGAAGAATTTGTCTCTCCGACCTTGAGCACCTTACCAATAGGGATGCCTTTGGAATAGAGGGTGGAAAGTCCTGATGTAAGCATAATATCCCCTCTTCTCGCTTCACTTTCTTTTGGCAGGTAGTTTAATTCTAAGATACCGGGATGACCTCCGGACAATATTCCTACTTCCCTTGTGCGTTGAATTAAACCGCTGACTTTACTTCCCGGATGAAGAAGAGTCATCACCAGGGATGTCCTTTCATTTACTTTTGCCACCCTTCCTACCAAAGAGCCATTCTGGTCAAGGACGGTCATTCCCTTTTTGATGAACTGTTCTCTGCCTGAGTCAAGCAAGACGCTTGTTGGCCAACCTACGGACTCCATTCTGATTACCCTGGCGACTTTTCTGAAACTACAGGAACTTTTTTCCTTTAATTGAAGAATTTCATATAGTCGTCTGTTTTCGGATAATAGTTCATTGATAAAGATTTTCTCCAGTTCTATCCCCCTATGAAAGAAAAATTCTTTTTGGGGAGAAGAAGTTTCGTTTTCTTTCACCCAGAGAATTTTGCAATTAGAGGATTTAATGCCAATGAAGGATGCCAACAGGAGAAAGAAGGAAAGTAAAATCTCTTTTCTATATCGCCACAACATTTTTAGAAACGATAATTTTTGAGATAGGAAATTTCTTCCAGCATCTTGCCGGTTCCTTTTACTACCGCCGTGAGAGGGTCTTCCGGCACCCGTGTTGGAATCTTTATTTCCCGGGAGAGTAATTTATCCATACCCCGCAATAGAGCGCCACCACCGGTCATTACCAGCCCTTGTTTTGCCAAATCACTGGATAATTCAGGTGGTGTTTCCTCTAATGCGGCGTGAACCTCATTTACTATTAAGGATAATGGCTCTTTGATTGCTTCTCTGATTTCCTCCGAATGCAGAGTAACTGTTTTGGGTAAGCCCTCTATCAAGTCCCTTCCGTGGACTTCTGTGCTTAATTCATTTTCCTGTAAGGGGACAGCGCTTCCAATACTAATCTTAACCTCTTCAGCCGTGCGCTCTCCGATTAAGAGATTATGTTTTTTTCTCAAATATTCAACGATTGCTTCATCAATCTCATTACCGGCAATCCTGATACTTTTCATCACTACAATACCCCCCAGGGATATTATAGCAATTTCGCTGGTTCCGCCACCGATATCGATAATGAAACTTCCCACAGGTTTACCTACAGGTAATTCCGCTCCAATCGCAGCCGCCATTGGCTCTTGTACCAAATAGACGGCTCTTGCCCCGGCTCTGGTAGCCGTCTCCTGAACCGCTCTTTTCTCTACATTGGTAATGCCTGAAGGAATGGCAATCACAATTCTGGGGGGAAGAATGAAGCGGTGTCGTCGTGTATGCACCTTGTTGATGAAATAGCGCAACATCATCTCGGTGGCCTCAAAGTCAGCAATTACCCCATCGCGCATGGGTTTCATCGCCGTAATATTAGCCGGGGTTTTACCCAGCATTTCTTTTGCCTCTATTCCTACTGCCAGAAGTTCCTTTGTCTCCGTGTTAAAGGCAACAATTGAGGGCTCGGAAAGAACAATTCCTATCCCTCTCATATAGACGATGCTGTTTGACGTTCCTAAATCTATTCCGATATCATTAGAAAAGAATTGAAATGGGTTACGCATTTTTTCTCCTTTTTAACTGTATAATAGCACAGATTTATTTTAGCGTCAAAAAGTGGTATAATAAAGGTATGAAATTGAATCGGGAAATTTTTCGGGAGTATGACATTAGAGGTATTGTGGAAAAAGACCTTTCCGATGATGTTGTATCCTCGATTGCCAAAGGTTATGGCACCTATCTGCAGAAAATTTCTCAAGAAAAAAAGGTGGTGGTTGCCCGGGATAATCGTCTTAGTTCTGAACATCTGTCTTCTCTGGTTACGGACGGACTTCTTTCCACCGGATGCGACGTTACAGATATTGGAGAGGTTACTACGCCAATTTTTTATTTTGCCAATCATTATTTTACTACCGATGCCGGAGTGATGGTTACGGCCAGCCATAATCCTCCTCAATTTAATGGTTTTAAATTGGTGTTGCAGAGAAAAAGCATTTACGGTAAGCAGATTCAGGACTTAAGAAAAATTGCCGAGATGGGACTATTCAAAGAAGGGAAGGGAAAATTAGAAAAGAAAAATATTGTTGAGGCATACTTTAAGGCAATTAGAGAGAGAATTAAACTGGAGAGACCCATTTCTCTGGTTATTGATGCGGGAAATGGTATTACCGGTCCGTTTGCTCCGGATTTATTAAAGAGTTTGGGCTGTAAAGTCGATTGTCTCTATTGTGAGTCCGACGGTAATTTTCCACATCATCCACCTGACCCTGTTGTCCCGGAAAATTTAACCGATTTAATTAAAAAGGTCAAAGAGACAGAGGCAGAACTGGGAATCGCCTATGATGGTGATGGGGATAGAATAGGGGTTGTCGATGAGGGAGGAGAGATAATCTGGGGCGATAAACTTTTAATTATTCTTGCCAGGGATGTCCTGCAAAAATTACCCGGTTCCAGAATTATCTTTGATGTTAAATGTTCCCAATCACTTGCCGAATCGATTGAAGAAAATGGTGGGATTCCCATAATGTGGAAGACAGGGCATTCTCTGATTGAGGAGAAATTAAGGCAGGAAAAGTCCCCTCTTGCCGGAGAATTAAGCGGTCACATCTATTTTGCCGATGATTGGTTTGGTTTTGACGATGCCCTTTATACCTCAGCACGACTCTTGCAAATTCTCTCAAGAAGTAAGAGAAAAATTTCCCAGCATCTCTCAAGAATAAAAAAATATTACGCCAGCCCGGAAATTAGGGTTTCTGCTCCCGAAAGCCAGAAATTCTTGATTGTAGAGAGAATCAAAGAATATTTTCAAAGAAGATATAAAATCTCTGATATCGATGGGGTGAAGGTTTTCTTTGAGAATGGTTGGGGATTAGTGCGCGCCTCCAATACCGAGGCCTCTCTTGTCATTCGTTTTGAAGCTACTACACAGAAGCATTTGGAGGAGATAAAAAAGATGATTATGACTCAAGTAGAAAATAATAATATTACCACGAAATCACGAAAGTTAGAAGGCACGAAATTGTAACCACAGATTACACTGATTAACACGAGATTATAAAAACTTAAAATTATTATTATTTATTTCTGTGAAAATCTGTGTTAATCGGTGGATAAAGATTTTATGTAGTTTTTCGTGCTTTCGTGTCTTCGTGGTAAAATACTTTATAACTATGATCAAAGAAAATGTTCAAAAAATTTTAAGGGAGTTGCCGCAAGGGGTGGAGTTGGTAGCAGCGGCAAAAACAAGAACAGTAAAAGAAATTTCTGAAGCAATAGATGCTGGAGTAAGAATTATTGGGGAAAATTATCTTCAGGAGGTATTAACCGTTTTTAGGGTAATCGGAAAAAGAGTAAAATATCATTTTATTGGCCATCTGCAAAAAAATAAGATAAAAAAGGCGGTAGGAATTTTTGACCTCATCGAGACCGTTGATTCCCGGGAAATGGCGGAAGAGATTGATAAAAGATGCAAGCAAATTAGCAAAATAATGCCAATATTGATTGAAATCAATATTGGCAGAGAAAAGCAGAAATTCGGGGTATTCCCGGAAAGGGTAGAGGAATTAATCAAAAAATTTTCTTCCCTTAAGAATATAAAAGTAATGGGACTGATGACGATGGGACCGCGCTTTGGAGAGCCGGAGGATTCTCGCCCCTATTTTATCGAAACCAGAAAAATCTTTGATAAAATAAAATCTCTAAACTTGCCTAATGTAGAAATGAAATACCTTTCTATGGGAATGACCAACTCCTATAAGGTTGCCATCGAAGAGGGAGCAAATCTGGTCAGAATTGGAACAAAGATTTTTGGAGAAAGGGGTGAGAACCGGCTGCAGAAGGAGTAGCGAGACTTGTCTCGCGCAAACAAAGCCGAGCAAGCTCTGCTACTCCAGCATTGCAAGCAGCGCTACTCCTTGTCTCGCAAATGAATCAGCAAAATAGATAAATCGGATTGGCGCAGACCATCAATCCGGGATGCCTGACCAAAGGAAGTGGGCTTTATTTTGATTAACTTTTCCCTGGCTTCACTGGATAAGCCATAAAGGGTT
>SDBU01004304.1_pt1 | contig 17543 bp, 13 predicted proteins | sample 2277071 | NCBI WGS metagenome assembly SDBU01 (sample SAMN10397929, study PRJNA504765) | marine sediment metagenome | isolation source: marine sediment core GS08_GC12, 126 cmbsf | place: Arctic Ocean: Gakkel Ridge, Loki's castle | collected 2008 | reverse complement strand
GAACACACACCGCTGTCGAGCTTGCAGAAGCAGTAACTGCCCAGACTTTGTGCATCTGCTTCTTTGGTGGCGACCCTACATGTCAATTGCCTCATGCATTAACAGCCTCAAGGCTGGCACGCGAAAAGAACCCTCAAAGGATATTGCGCATCTGTTGGGAGACAAACGGCTCTATGAATCCTAAACTTCTGGATAAAATGATGAGTCTATCGTTGGAAAGCGGCGGCTGTGTAAAATTTGATTTGAAGGCTATAGAGCCAAATATTCATTATGCTCTTTGCGGTGTCGATAACAAGCGTACCCTGGAAAACTTCGCCCGAGCAGCTCAAAGGATTACGGAAAGGCCGGAGCCGCCACCAATTGTCGCCAGCACTTTGCTTGTGCCAGGTTATATTGAAGCTCAGGAGATTGGGGCAATAGCATCGTTCATTGCCAATATCAATCCGGATATTCCATACGCACTTCTTGGTTTCCACGGTGATTTTCTTATGACGGATTTGCCACGAACATCATGGGACCAGGCGAATCGCTGTCTGGAAGCCGCCAAGAGTGCTGGTTTGAAACGCGTGCGAATCGGCAATACTCATATACTTAGATAGTGGTCCGAGAACATGGGGTAGACCTGTGAGCAGAGCTATCTTTTTTCTGTTTACTACTTCTTATCAGCGCTGCTTCTAACTTTACAAACGTTTTTGTTTTCGTGTTGAACTTATTTAGGTCTATTCGGAATTTGGCCGCCTCCTGTTTTACCAAATCCAGCGGCTCAGGATCTGCCTTTTTCCATACTACTCGTAATTCCCTCAGGAAAATATTCGCTGTTACTGGCCCAACACCTTTGAAATGCATAAGCCTGCTTTCCAAATCTTTTGGATTCTTGGCTCTTTTGTGCAATTCAGTTAGAGTCCCATACCTTTGTTGTAATTCCTTAATCAAATCAAGCAGTTTAGAAGCAGTGGAAAAGTCATATCGGACATAGCCTCCATCATCTAAGATTTGTACCAAACCATCCCACCCTGTATTAGCTATGGCTTTGGGAGTTAAGACGTTACACGATTTGAACTGTTCGTAGGTTTTTGCTGCAATGCGGAAAGATATGCGTTTGCCAAATAGAACCGATGCCAAAAACCACTTGAATATTTCTTTTTCCTTAGCGTCTTGCAGGTTGATTCCTAATGCAACTGAAAACGGTATGCCGAATTCTTTGAGCAGGACTTTCAGTCGCTTTTCTTGTTTAAGGGTCTTTTTCATTATTCTCGCTTGCATAAAACACTCTTTCTGAAATAGATGGATGGGTATGAAACAGAATTTTGACAAACCTGCTCGGTGAAGGGTCACTTAGATTCTGACTACCCAGTTTTGTGATGGCAGAAACAAAGTTATCTTTGTTCGGTATATGGCTGAGGGCAAATATGTCCGCCTGCTTTTCCAAGTAGCGCATAAAACCATTCTGAATGGGTATAAATAACAGTCCTATCAGCATTAAAATTAATGCCAAAAGGGGAAAAGCAGCGATGTCAGAAATATGGCTAAAGCCAAAGAAATTTAAACTGATTTTGAATAACAGATAAGTCAGATAAAAGCTGGCCAGAGAAATTACTGCTCCAAAGGCAAGGATTTTCCAAATATGATGCAAGCATATATGCCCCAGCTCGTGAGCAAATATCGCCTCTATTTCATCATCTGCATAGTTTTCTAATAAAGTGTCTCCCAAGAGTATGCGCTTAGTTTTTCCTAAACCAGCAACCGCTGCATTTGCTTTTCGCGTCTCTTTGCTCAACTGAATCTCAAAAACCTTTTTAATTCCGACACCGCAGTTTTTGCATAGCTTCAGCAATCTCTCTTTAAGCACATTATTGTCCAATGGATTGCATCTGTAAAACAAAGGTATTATCAAAACTGGCGCTATCTTACCAATCACGACGGTAAGCAAAAACCACGCTCCCGTCACTAAGAGCCACCAGCTGTTCGGGAAGTGTCTCAAAAAGACATAAAGCACCTCTCCTGCCACTAAAAGCACCACCAAAGACAGTAGCCACTTCTTTATGCTCTGTTTAAGCCAATTCACTATTGTTTGAGTGGAAAGCAGAAACTTATGTTCCAGCCAAAAGCTGCTGTAGAAATCCAGACCAATAAATAGCAAATAATAAACAACACTGAAAAGAACCAGATAAATGCCTACTTGCATGTAGAAGTTCTGGCTCCAGCGCACAACCAGTTCTCTTAGGAAGACAGATACACCACAGATATGCATGACCGTTAGAAAAGCTAATATCAGCAGCATCTGATAAACAGCTAATCGAATTCTTTGCCGGGAATATTCCTTGGCCTGTGTCGAAGCTTCTTCCATATGGTTGAGCCCTGCATAAGCGGTTCTTTAATACTCAAGTTTATTAAATTATAATACCAAAAGCAGGACGTTTCATCCAAAGGTGATTTGCGGGTCAAATCGGAGGGGAAAATTCTGATATCAATGGTGGAGCTAAGTTTTCGGTAGATACACGCCCTATAAAAGCACCGCAACTGAGAATGTATAAGGAGTAACTGTGAAAAGGCAAATATAGATAAAGTGGCAACTTGATAAAACCGATAGCAAGCAGGGAGAAGGAGGAAGCATGTTAGTTCAAACAAGAAGTGCAAAAGTCTTTGCAGCAGCGCTGATTTCGGTAGCAATCGGGGCAGTAATCTTAAAGACTTTAGGTCATAATCCTATCTCTGCTGGTGCGTTTAGTCTTTCAGACTATTATCGTCTTGAGCCCATTGAAAAGGTACTCTCTTCTCGTGCTGCCCAAACCAGTAGTCGCTGGAGCTGCATCGAGATTTATTATAGCGGCACCAAAGCCGGCAACATAGAGCAGCTGGCCTCACTCAGTGGTCTGGCCAGTCCGGAGAATATCAACTGCCACTTTGTTATTTGCAACGGCCTCGGTGGTGGCGATGGCCAAATACAACCAACCGAAAAATGGCAGGAACAATGGTCGATCATACTTGACCCAACCTGGCGCGGTGTCGGTCAGACTATTCGCCTCTGCGTTATAGCCGATGGCACAATCACCCCCCCAACCGACTGTCAGATTAAAAGGACAGAAGCACTGGTAGAAGGGCTGTCCAAAAAGTTCAACATTCAGTCTGCATCCATCTATTACCCCGACAATTGGTAGTAGCGGCAAGTTTAGATAAGAATCCACAAAATAGTTTCTACAGCGTCTTTTATCTTATAGGACTCAGAAGCTTCGCTGGTCTTATAAAAAGGCCATCACTGGGCATTTATTTACGCATATGTGAGAAGACGAATCGTATATTGGGGTGACTATTCGATACGACCGACAAATTACATATAAAGCAAAGGTGACAGAAGGGTATTGAAGCCAAAGTTTAGAAACGAAGTATTGTGATAAACATGAATCAGGGGTCGCTGATGCCTGGCGAATAAAATTAATAAAGTGAAGGAGTCGCTAATGTTGTTGAAAAAATTGAAAGTATTACTGGATATGATGTTAGGTTATCTCCACGGTAGGTTCGGCATGGATATCGGCATTGATCTTGGTACTTGTACTACTTTGATAAGTGCGCGCGGTGAAGGCATTGTCCTCAATGAACCCTCTGTAGTTGCTGTTAACAAAGGAACCAATATTGTTCTGGACAACGGCAATGCCGTTGGTTCAGTTGCCCGCGAAATGCTTGGCAAAACTCCCGCCTCAATTACTACCATAAGACCTCTGAAAAATGGTGTAATCAGTGACTTCGAAATTGCTGAGGCAATGTTAAGTCACTTTATCAGAAAGGTGCGCAGCGAAGGCAAGGCACGCTTCGTCAAACCTCGCGTGGTAATTGCCGTACCAAGTGGAATAACCGCGGTTGAACGCCGTGCAGTCGTTGATAGTGCCGAACGTGCGGGGGCCCGAAGGGTCTATCTGGTCGATGAGCCAATGGCAGCGGGAATCGGTTCTGGACTACCTATTGCAGATCCTACTGCCTCAATGATTGTTGATATTGGCGGTGGAACCACGGAAGTCGCCATAATAAGCTTGGCCGATATCGCCTCCTGTGAATCAATCCGCGTTGGGGGTGACGCTATGGATGAGGCGATAATTAATCATCTCAAGAAAACTTACAACCTGCTTGTTGGTGAAGTAAGAGCTGAAAAAGTGAAGATAGAAATCGGTTCTGCATCGCCCCTGGAAGAAGAATTAACAATGGAGGTAGCTGGCAGAGATACGATCACAGGCCTGCCGAGAAAGATTCTTATAACAAGCGAGGAAATTCGTCAAGCGCTTCGAGAACCCGTCGCTGCAATTATAGGTGTGGTTGCAGGAACGCTTGAAAAAGTTGAGCCGGAATTAGCTGCCGATTTAATCGACAACGGCGTACATATTTGCGGAGGTGGCTCGCTGTTGCGGGGAATGGATACGGTACTGGCGAATGCAACCGGCTTAAAGGTAAAAACAGTTAAGGAACCGCTGAATTCTGTAGCTGAAGGCACCAGCATATACATGGAAAATCTGGAACTGTGGGAAGAGACAATGGACCGTAGCGACTATGGTTGGGAATAAAAAGTATGACCGGCTGACGCGTGAACAGTGTCCTATCTCGGCAGAGGTTGGGTATGATTAACTAATATGGCGAAGAAAAAAAACAAAGTCTCCGAGCGGACATTGTTTACTTGCCTCATGTTAGCTGGGCTTATTTTTCTTTTTGTCCCACAGAGTTTGGCAAGCAAATTTCAGTTCGCTTTTGTTCACTTTTTTCGTGGGCCTTTAAGTATCTGCAGAAACTTTACACTTTTTGCACCCAAGCATCAATCATTTACAGATGTTGTCAGCCGCAGCAAATACACCAAACTTCGAAATTATCTTGCCAACAATATACAATTGTTACAGCAAGAACATCAAAAGGTCAAAAAGCTATCGGGATTATATGACAGATTTGCTTGGAAAGGCGCGAATTTTGTGTTAGCTGATGTCATCACAGCCTTTATAGATGAATCGCGTGGTGAGTTTATTATCAACCGCGGCAAAAATGACGGATTGGCTAAGGGCCAGTTTGTCTTGAACCACTTCAGTATTATCGGAACCGTGTCTGATTTTGATTCTCGCACAGCTCGGGTCCAGTTGGTTACGGACCCCAAATCCAAAATAGCGGTAGAGATAGCAGAATTAAATGTGGGAGGCATAATGCAGGGTAATGGCAACGATTCAGCCAAGATTCAACTGCTTCCGACAAAGTATAAAATCAAAATTGGCAACATTGTTTATGCCCGAAAAAACCCCGGGCTCCTGGATATTCCGATGATTGTAGGAACGGTGTCCCAGTGCAAGAGGGACGATGAAAATCCTTTGCTCTGGGATATAACGGTCAAACCGGCCTGTGACATAGGAAAGCTGAGCAGCGTAGCCGTGATCATAATGAATCCGCGCGAGCAGCAGCAGACTGAATATGCTGAACCAACCAATGGATTCCTGGGTGCCCTAATGAAAAAATAATGTATTTTAAGAATCGATTGGGAGAATTAAGATGGGTCGTCATCCTTTCAGCTCGTTCAGAAGACGAAGACGCCGAAGCCGAAAATGGGTATACGTCATTTCAGTATTATTAATTATTATTGCAGTAAAAGCTTTTATTCGCGGTTCTGAACCTGCTTCTACTTTTGGCGATGAAGACGAATTTGGGGCCTCTATAGCCGGTGACCAAACAAAGAATGGTGCGGTACTGTTTGCGATGAAGCCTATACCAGAGCCGACCTTGCACAAAATACCCGACCCAATTTCTAAACCCACCCGCGAATCAACCGCATTTGTTAACGAAGTTATGACTTACATCAACACAAAGCCTCCCGAAATTGTTGATGCACGTGACAAGCTAAACGAAATGTTGTCAATGCCCCTGACCGCCCAGCAATTGGCATTTGTTAAAGAGCAACTCTCAAAGCTTTCTGAAGAGTGGTTGTTCAGCAGGAACATCTTTCCACAGGATAAACTTTGTAGGCATTATAAGGTTGAGCCAGGTGATCAATTTAGAATTATCGGGAGAAAATTCAAGGTACCATACAAAATTCTTATGCAGATTAACAATATTAGTAATCCCAGAGCTCTGCGGGCAGGAGAGACTATAAAAGTTATTAACGGCCCGTTCCATTGCAGAATCTATCGTTCGACTTTTACGATGGACCTATATCTTCAAGATACTTTTGTACAAAGTTTTTCTATAGGTCTGGGGAAGCCGGGTATGGAAACGCCGACAGGGCATTGGGTCGTCAAATCGGGTGGTAAACTGATATCACCTCCCTGGACTGACCCAATTACCGGCAAAGCATATGAAGCTGAAGATCCGGATTATCCTTTAGGGTCGAGATGGATAGGACTGGAAGGCATCGAAGGGAACGCAAAAGACAGGACCGGCTTTGCTATTCACGGTGCGAAGAATCCGGAAGAAATAAGTATAGCAGGGTCACAGGGATGTATTCGCCTTCACAACGACGATGCGATACTGGTGTATGATTTATTGATGCCCGGGTTATCGCAAGTGATTGTAGTCGAATAGAAAAGGACGGAGTGTTTTTGGGATACAACGGAGTTGAAAAGACATCTGATTAACCAGAAGTAGCCGTAGCATACAAGCAAAGGTTTGACTTGTCCGCAAATCATGAAGATTGCAGGCCTCCCTCCACTGTGTATCAAACTACAGGACTGAAATCGGAAAATCCAACCACTTAGAGCAGTTTACGTTTTCATGCTCTATGTTCCGATAAGTTTTGTATGAACGCTTTCTATAAAATTAAGTAAACGTGTTCCACATGCTCTAAAGCCTGTTTTTTGGCCACGACCTACTATTTTCCCTGAAAAATCCCAAAAATCGCCTCTACCTCTTAAAGTGGTTCTTTCATTATGACGAAGAATTCAGCCGAGACCATCAAATGGTGATGGGGGCCACATTAAAATTCATGATTTAGGAGATAGGAAATGGTAAACATAAAAAAGAGATGGATTGCTGTACATTTGCTAGGCACATATTTGATTCTCATTTTGTTTGTCTCGGGATGTGCTGACAGGTATGGTCCGGTCCTGAGGTCAACAAATGAGCGAGTCGAAATTTCGAAAACTCATTCGGAATTTTCCGACCTGGCTAACCGTTCAGACCTGCCGATCATGTATGTAAGTGAAGGTAAAATTGGCATTTCCAAAGTCGAAGCGGCCCTGGAAACAGCCGATGTCGGTGATTTACAGGCTCGTGCAGAATTGAATAAACAGTTGGCTGATTTCTATGCCCGCCGCAAGGAAGTGGAAGCGCAAGTCAACATAAACCTGTCCGAAGTCGATGCTCTTCGTGAAAAGTACAACAAAGAATATAGTAAGGCTATGGCACAAACCACAGCAAGAGAAGCAGAGCTTGATGCTCTCATCGAACGGAAAGACACAATCATAGCGTCATTAATCCAGGAAGTCGACAGCAAACGTAACGATATTATCGATGACGCACGTGAAAAGTTCGAGAGTGAAAAGGCTCGTATTGAACAGCTCAAAGAGATTCACAACGCCATTAAAGTCGAAAGCAATGCTAAAATTCTTGAAATGACAGGATCCTCGAAAGCGACCCGGGAACGGGCCTCTGCAACCGTATCAGAACTTGAGTCGAAAGCTCGTGCGGTTCAACTGAAAACACAAGCTCGCGTAGATGAACTTAATGAGCAAATCAAATCTGTTCCTATTCAGACAAAATCGGAAGCCGACAGACTCAATGTCTCCCGTGAAGCAATCCTTAAGGATGCGAAGGCTCGCGTAAAAGAGATTCGTGCCAAAGCCGCTACCATTCAGGCGAATCTTGCGAATGAAGAGTATCAATTAAAACTGACAAAAGCCAAATCTGTCAAGGACGAATCGCAGGCGAAAACACAAGAAAAATCCGCCAACGCGCCTACCCGCTTTGAAAAGGCCCTGGCTGAAATTGACCGTCTCAGGGCGGAGATTCACCATCATCAGGACAGCTCAGTAGCCAACTACGAATCGCAGCTTGCTGAAATTCAGGCCAAACTCGACGATGAGCTCAATGAAGTCAAAAAAATCCAAATTAGTTCGGACAGGGCCGAACAAGTCGCTCATGCAGAATTTGTAAAGGTAGAAGCCACCGCTCGTGCCGAGGCCATACGTCAAACAGCGACCCATGCCGAAGCTGTTGCCGAAGCACAAAAACTTCAGATTATCGCCGAAGCCGAAGCGGAAGCGGCAAGAATCAAGCAGGAAGTCTTAGATGAAATTGCGGCTAAAAAAGCGGCCAATAAAGTGGAAATCGACAAGAACACCACTGCCGTATCACAGCCGACAGAAGAACAGTACGAGGTACCGGATGTTCCGCAAGTCGAGGCTGTCGCGGCTAAGATAGAGCCGGAACACATCGCAGACTATTGCAAAAGCCTTGCGGAGGTTATGAGAATCAGGGCGCAAGTTTACGCGCACCAATTGGTCGCAAAAGCCACTTTCGCAGAAGCCAAAACAAATTTCCTGGCCGTAAAAACACAGGAAGATGCCATTGCATCAGAACAATTAGCCATCGCGGATGCTCTTGAAGCCCAGGCTCGTTCACGGTTCTGCGAAATCGAAACCAAGACCGAAAAAGAGATGGATGTCGTAGAATCAAAATACCGCCAGCACATTGTACAGGCGGAATGCTTCCGTAAGGAAAAAGAAGCCGAAGTCTTGGATCATCGGAGTCAAGCGAACGCTCTGGAGCAGATTGCAAACGCTCGCGCAGAACAGCTTCTTGCAGAAGCAGGAGCCGTTACTAGGTGCGGCCAAAATGATGTTAAAGAATTAAAAGTTACGCTTTGGGCCGTACAACAGCGCGGCGACGCACAATATTCGAAACTGATGACAGAAGCTAAAAGTGTCTCTAATTCGCAAGAAGCGATTGCACTACAGATTGATGTGCAGATTAATTCTGCCAGCAAATGTCTTGACGCAGAACTGGCCAAAATTGAAAATTCAGTACAATCGGCGGGAAGAATTGCACAAGCCGATTATCAGCAGGCATTGACGCAAGCGAACGTTCTGCGACAAAAAACAGATGCAGAAATCAACCGCACTAACGCACAATTTACAATGGAATACGCGATATCGAAGGCACAGATAGAACGAGACAAAAGACTGATATTAAGCCAGACGTTCCGGGGCGAAGCTGCCTGTGACCGTATGATAGCAAACGCAAATGCAAGCAAAATTTGTGAAAATGCCAACATTGATGCCAAACATGCGACCGCGCAAGCTGACATGGATATTATTCTGGCTGCCAACTCTGCAAAACGTGAGGCCGCACAGGCCTATCTTGATGCTGTAAAGGCCAGGTTCAACGCCAGAGTACAGCAAGTCAAGGCAGAACGTGTAATCGACATGGCCGGTGAGCAAAATGCGATGGCTATAAAACGAACCGATTTAGCCGGCGCGCTGGCTCAAGCGACGGCCGCACGTGAAGATTCTAATCGGAAACTGACTGAACTGCAGAAAAGACAGGCCGAGCTTCAGATTGCTTCTATGGTAAACTGGTCTGACAAACTTGCCATGTTTAGAAATGACAGTACAGGGTTCAACGCGGTTGAAATGGATATTCCTTCCAGGCAGCTCGTCGAAATACCTGTACCTAAAACGATTTCTGTAACCAGCACAGACACTAAGTAACCTGGAGTTTTGACAACGCTGAATAATTTCAGGAAGAATCACAACAACGAAGCAGGACGGATGACCGGAATCCGTCCTGCTTTTATTGTGCATACCAAAAAAGTTGGCTGATTTTCTTTCCCGCCAGGGCCTATAAAAACTCAGTTCTTTTTACTAAAGTCCCGCAAACGATCTCTTGCACGCCGTTTCGCAGTTATACACTTGAATTGAAAGAATCTTTGTGATACAATTCTACTCACAGTTCACAGGTGGGGGTTGCTTTTCTAAATCATTGAAGCAATAAGTTTCTTGCGAACGAGGGGGTCTGTTGAAAAGAGCGAAAGTTAAAGGTTTTTGTAGTATCTTCGCAAATCCAAAGCTGATCCTCACCATGATTTTCCTGGTAGCAATCGTTTGTGTCCTGAGTTATATCGTTGGTACGAGCTATGCAAATACTAACAGCCGAATGACCTTACTCAGCACCACCATCATCAAAGAGGACTCTGGCGAATGGCTAACTGTACGAATGCGTGTAACCGCATATTGCCCATGCCCAAAGTGCTGCGGCAGATATTCAGATGGTGTAACGGCCTGCGGCCACAAAGTGCACCCGGGCGACTCCTTTGTAGCCGCTGACAAAAAATACCCATTCGGCCCCGAAATGATTATTCCTGGCTACAAAAGCGACCAGCCTGTAAAAGTTCTCGACAGGGGTGGCGCCATTTGTGGAAACCGGCTTGACGTATTCTTCGACTCCCATAAGGAGGCGCTGGAATGGGGTGTGAGGAACCTCGACGTCAAAGTACGCCGCAAACAATATAGCCACAAACCGGGTACGAAAAACAACAAACAATTAGACGGAATAATAACACAAAGTTCATATCCCAGAAAGTCGATTAATTTTGGCAGATGACAAACGGCGGGTATTGAGCGGCTGTATTCGGAGTTCTGGATGGTTTCTACACGCACATTGAGTTGTTGAGCCAGTTGCATTTGGCTTATTCTCAATTGTAGTCTTCTCCTCTTTAAACCTGTCCCTATGTTTTTTAATCGCGGTCTATATAATGATTTACTATATATGACCTTCAGAGGCAACACGTATTGCGTGTAACAACACGGGGATTTTAAGATGCATATTGATTCATACCAATTCGGCAGGATTGTCATCGATGGAGTAAGTTACAGCGGTGATTGCCTGATTGTGGGCGGCACTGTCTGCTCTGACTGGTGGAGAGAACAAGGGCATTCGCTCTCTGTTGAGGATTTGAAAGACGTCATCGCAGCTGAGCCTTCGGTGCTGGTTGTCGGCTGCGGGGCATCAGGGCTGATGCAAGTGCCCGAGCAGACTCGCCAAGCCCTGCAGGAAAACGACATTCGGTTGGAAGTGCTTGATACCCACAAAGCCGTCCAAAGATTCAACGAATTATCAAAAGCAGGTGAAAACGTAGCTGCGGCCTTGCATCTTACGTGCTAACGGCACACCTGTCTTGAGACGATCGCTGCCAAAAAATAGCAGGCCAACGCTATTAGTGTCAGCGTTGTAAAGCCCACCGAGATTGCCAGAAAGGTGCCCAGAACTGCGCCTGTTACGGAAGCAAAGCCGTTGACCCCCCAGGCCCATGGTACGAGCGGCTTACTGCGGATGTGAAGCTGCTTTAGAGCAGTCGGAAAGGGCATCCCCATAAAAAATGCAAGAGGAGCCGTTATCGCCAGGCTCAGCAGGATACGAATCGGCCGAGAAAACCCCACCAGCCAATCGAATGAAAGGGCCATCAGAATTATTTCTGCTATGCCGATGATAACGATAGCTGATACCGCCAGCCATATTAAACGTGTCCCGTGGCCGATGAGAGAGGAGATACGCTCTGCGGCCAGAGAGCCACAGCCGGAAAAGACTAAGAAACCTAAAAGAATCACAGCCACACCAAAAACAGGATGGCCTATCAGCAGAGTCATCTTCTGAATAAAGCCCATTTCCAGAAACATATAAGCCAGGCCAAGCAGAAGAAAATAAATCAGGGCTGGAAGTTTTCCAGATTGAACGGTCTTGATTGGCCTGGCAATTCGCAGCGGAATGATAATAAACAATGCGCTCGCGCAAACGGCCTGGAGCAAAGTCGCCGCCAGGACCAGATAACCCCACTCGGAAAAAGGCAGCCATTGCCGGCCCATAGTGCGAATCATAAAGGGCAGAGAGTTCCACTTGAAAAAATCGAAAAAGTAAGGCCTGTCATCGGTGGCAGGTCGAATGTTATAGGCGTAATCGCGATAGAAAGACTCACGGTGCTCAGAGAGAAGCTGCCGGGTGCCTTCATAGTAGATAGGTTCTTCGAGTATATGAAATCGATTGACCTGTTGGGCTTTGATGCCGGGCAGATGCACAAGGTCGAAGCAGCGCTGTTCGGCAAATTCGGGGGCATTTTCGATTTGTGCGTCTGAAAAAGGCTGTGGCGAAACAACGATTGTAGCTGTTGCCCAGCTTCGAATCATTATGATATGGTTGGCTGGGTTGGCTACACCGCGAGACCGCAGTGTTTCGGCTGCGGTAGCGAACATCTTGAGGGAGTCTCTGGGCGGGGTCTTCAGGGTGCGGGTAATACTTAGCAGACCGTTGGGATGCAACCTTGCAAGGGCCTGCTCTATGGCCTCAATGGTGTACAGGTGGCTTTCATTAAGAGCGTAGACCCCGGCTGTCGAGGCGCTAAACGAATCGAGCAGTGATATATTGATAATGTCGAACAGCTCTCGCGTGGTCTGCAGAAAACTTCGGCCCTCTGTGATAACAACCTGCACATCGTCTCGTTTGTACAGGCCGGATGCAGATTCGTCGAGCGTGCCGCGAACCAAATCAATTACCTGCGAGTTCATCTCTACAGCGACGACTCTGCGTGCGCCCAGAGCCAGGGCCTGTGCGACGTCGGAGCCGCCGCCGGCACCTATAACGCAAACATTGGGTTGGCTTTGCAAATGATAGCCCAGAGCCGAAGTGGTGTAGTCGTAACAGGCCAACTCAGTCAAATTCTCGAAGTGGTTGACCGCTGATATGCCGTCGGCGTCGGTGATTATCAGTGTTTGCCGCGGCAAAGGGCCTTGGTAGGCGATGCTTAAACCGGGGAAGTAGCGAATCGTCGGGGCACGGACACAATCGAGTCGGCCTAAAGGGCTGTAGCGGCGGGCGACAGTCTCGGCAGCAGGCAGGGCATTGTAGTAGACCAGCGACTTGTTTTCAGAAATTTCAATTTCAAGAGCAACTGGGCCGACAGAGCTAAAGACTAAAAGCCAGACCGCAGCACAGATTAAAGTTACGGTAACGCAGCGTCGGGAAATTGCAAATGCCAGAATCAGCGCTGCAAAAAAAGCGATGCCGCTGATTACCAACAGCAAAGCTTCCGGGCGGTTTCCATACATTAACGCCACAATTGCCGCTGCGCCCAGACCCGAACCTGTCATATTGAAAAAGTAGAGACGATGAGCCTTTTCGGCGAAAACGGTAAACGCAAGGGCCACAAAAAGGCCCGCGCAGAGAAACGGTACGAAAAACAGCAGATAATAGGCGAAAAAATAAAGTAATTGCCGCACGTCCCATATTAACTGTAGCTCATCGAGCGGGACCTTTTGGCTTAGATAAAAGACAATCGGCACCGCCGCCGCCAATGCGAGAGCAAAGCCCCACAAACTTCTGGTGTAGTTTCTTGTGAATAATTTCGAGCCGATACTGATAATAATCCCGCCTGTGCCGAAGCCCAGAAGCGCTGTGCTGATAATCAGGTACGAAAAGTGGTGCCAGTGGCCGATAGAAAACGCCCGAACTAAAATGAGCTCCAGAGCGAGCACCGCTGCGGATATCAGGAAGATAGCGATTGGGATTACTGTCATAGCTATTTTTTGGTTTTGGTGACTCGGCCGAGCATCGGAACGAACCGTACCGGTATAAGGCCCCTGCTGAGTATTTTTCCTTTGTGGTCTTTGGTAATCAGCACAAGCCTTTGAGCACCGTAGGGACTTCCGAGAGGCAGTATCATTATGCCGTTGGGTTTGAGCTGCCGGGTCAATGGAGGTGGTACAAACCCAGCGGCGCAGGTTACTATAATTGCATCGAACGGGCCTTTTTCAGGCCAGCCGAAATAGCCGTCGGCGGCCTTGACCGATACGTTTCTGTAGCCCAGCTCCTTCAAGCGTTTTTTGGCGGATTCGGCGAGATCTTCGAGGATTTCGATTGTGTAGACCTCGACGGCAATCTCGGCGCAGACCGCAGCCTGATACCCTGAGCCGGTGCCAATCTCCAAGACCTTCGAATTGGGGTCGAGTTTTAGGAACTCGGTCATATATGCCACAATGTAAGGCTGGCTTATGGTCTGGCCGAGACCTATCGCAAGCGGTGAATCATTGTACGCCCGGCGCAGGTCACGGCGTCTGACAAAGCTGTGTCGCGGCACGGTCTGCATTGCGGACAGAACATTGGGGTCGCGGACGCCGCGTCTTTCGATTTGCCTGTGGACCATTTTTTGACGCTGCTCGCTGAATTCGTCAAAGGCGGGATGGTCGTGCGTCGAAGGCTGCGGTTTTTTGTCTTTTTGGTTTGGGTCGTTGGCGTCAGACGCAACTTGATTAGGGTCGGCCTTTTTGTTTTCCGAAGCAAGGATAAAGGCAGGTTCTGTGGCACTGTTAACCATAAAGACGATCGCCAACAGCGCCAGCGCTATCAGCAGAGACAAGGCCATATACATCCACTTTTTCACAGTATCCCTCCGGGGTAATTCAAAAACTGCATCGAGAGTGTCGGTCATTATAGCAAAGGGACGGCTAATCGTCAAATGCTACTCTGCGAAGCGCTGCGTAGCACGAGTCCGAGCCGCCAACTCGAAAAAACCAACGCCGCAAGTGCCAAGATTTTGCAAAAAACCCCTTGCAAGAGGTTAGTCTGCCCATATAATTACTAGTGTTTCTTGCCGTTCAGCGAGATACGAGCGACGAGATACGAAAATGCGGGCGTAGCTCAGTGGTAGAGCGTCACGTTGCCAACGTGAATGTCGTGAGTTCAAATCTCATCGCCCGCTATGTGAGTTCATAGTTTATTGTTGTGGGTTCATTGACAACGAACAATGAACAACAAACTATGAACAAGCTATAGTATCGGTGAGTTACCGGCTAAGCAGTAGTTGGGCGTTGGTCGCCGATGCGTTTAAGGCTCAGGCGAATTTGAGCTGGCAGACGATAGGAAAAGTTGGCTAAGGGAAAAATGAGTTGCCCTGATGCCTTTTTTGTTTATTATCTTATTCATCCTTCGCAGTGGCAGTAACAAGCCTGTTACTGCTACGGAGAACGGAAGCTGGTAAAGCAAAGTCGTGCGGGAGACTACAATGGCCAAAGAGCAGCAAACCACAGAGCTCAGAAACACGGTGACAATCGAAGAAGCGGGGCCCTGTAAAAAGCGGGTCTCTGTAGAGATTCCGGAAGAGGCAATAAGAAAAGCTGCGGACGAGCAGTATGAGTCTTTGCGTAAGGAGGCTTTAGTGCCGGGCTTTAGAAAAGGACGGGCGCCGCGGCGACTCCTGGAAAAGAGATTCGGCAAAGAAACGTTAGAGCAAATCAAGTTGAAGTTATTAGCTGACGCGGGCGACTCGGCTATCAAGGATAATGAGCTTGATACACTTTGTGAGCCGAACATCGATTTTGAAAAAATAGAGCTGCCCGACAGCGGGCCGTTGAAATTTGATTTCGAGGTGGAAGTACGGCCGGAATTTGAGCTACCGCAATTAGAAGGTATTGCCGTCGAAAAGAAAAAGCTCGAAGTTACGGATGAGCAAGTTGACAGGGAAATCGAGCAGTTACAGAAATATGCGGGCTTATGGTCACCACGGCAAAGCGGCGCAGCTGTTGAGCTTGACGACCAGATAATAGCTGACGTGGTTCTAAAAGCTGAGGACACCGAACAACAGCAGAAGCTTGACAATATCGAGATATACGTGAGGCGAAATGGCTTTGTCGGGGCAATTCCCGTGGAAAAGCTCGATGAGCTTTTGGTTGGCGCAAAGACAGAACAGACAAAGAAAATCACAGTGGAGGTCCCTAAGACGTACTTCCGAGAGGAATATCGCGGCAAGAAGGTGGATATTGAAATTGCCCTCAAAGATATTAAGTGGCTCAAATCCGCTGAGCTGAACGAGGATTTCCTCAGAAGATTCGGTGTCGAGAATGAAGGCCAGCTGCGGGAGAAACTTCGCGATAGTCTGCGGAATCGGTCAGAGCAGCAGGTGCGGGCCGATACGGCCGAGCAGATTTACAAATATATGCTCGACAATACCATTTTTGACCTGCCTACGGACATCGTTGCGGAGCATTCGGCGACACTACTGCAAAGACAGTATATTAGCCTGCTGCAGAGGGGCTTAGCGCGTGAGCAGATAGAAGAGCATATGGAACAACTGCGGGCGGGCAGTGAACAACAGGCCGCCGAGCAGCTCAAGACGTTTTTCATAATGGACAAAGTGGCTGATAAGCTTAAGGTTGAGGTGAATGAGGAAGAGATTAACGGCCATATCGCTCAGTTGGCGATTCAACAGGGGCAGAGGCCGGAAAGAATGCGAGAGCAGATGCTGCGCGACGGCTCATTAGCACAATTTAGACTGCAGGTGCGGGAAAATAAATGCATCGCCAAACTGCTCGAGTCGGCAAAGATAACAGAAGTTGAGCCGAAAAAGAAAGCCAAAAAGACCAGCACAAAAGCAGTTAAGAAATCAACTGAGAAGAAACAGCCCAAAAAACGCAAGGCAACAGCTAAACCCCGTTAGAAATTCTATAGCGAGGGATAATATAATGTAAAGAAACAAATTTCTAACGGGGTAAAAAGAAAACCGATACATAGTTCGTAATCTACGAACCTGTGATAAAGGAGTGATAGATGCTTGTTGAAAAGCCGGCAAGAGAGGTTATAAAGAATCTTGAGATTTTTAATCAGTACGGGCCGTACCAGCGTTATCGGCAGATGAGTCTTGACGATATGCTGCTGGAGAACCGAATCGTCTTTCTGATAGGTGAGATATCATACGCCAGGGCTGCTGAGGTTATTATGAAGATGCTGTACCTTGACAATCTCAAGCGTGCCACTGAAATCAGTCTTTACATCAATTCGCCGGGCGGAAGTGTGGATGATACGATGGCGATTTACGATACAATTAGGTTCGTCAGCGCTCCGGTGGCGACGTACTGTATCGGCAAGGCCCAGTCGGGAGCGGCGGTTGTTTTGGCAGCGGGCACAAAGGGCAAGCGGCACGCTCTGCCACACGCCAAGGTTATGCTTCATCAGCCGTGGGGCGGGGTGACGGGCCAGGCCGCAGATATCAAGATACAGGCTGAGGAGATCCTCAAAGCCAAGACAATGATAAATGAGATTCTCGCCGAGCACACCGGCCAGCCGATAGATAAAATCGCCGCTGAGACCGAAAGAGACAGGTACATGACCGCCGAAGAGGCAAAGGAGTATGGCCTTATCGATGAAGTGCTGCACGAAGAAGAGGAAAAGAAAGAAAGAAAGAAAAAAAAGTAAATGAGTGGACAGGTTAATGGGTTTACGCAGTATGGGATATGAATTATGACAGTTAATCAGAATTTAGTGCCGATAGTGATAGAGAAAAGTGGTCGAACTGAGCGTGCGTACGATATTTATTCGAGGCTGCTCAAGGACAGGATTGTCTTTCTTGGCGGGCTGGCCGATGATACAAACGCAAATCTGATTATCGCGCAGATGCTGTTTCTGAGCAACGAAGACACCAAGACGGATATCCATTTCTATATCAATTCGCCGGGCGGTTCGATCACGGCTGGGCTTGCGGTTTACGATACGATGCAGTTTTTACGCTGTGACGTCGCAACGTATTGCGTGGGACAGGCGGCGAGTATGGC
>SDBU01004303.1_pt1 | contig 17544 bp, 17 predicted proteins | sample 2277071 | NCBI WGS metagenome assembly SDBU01 (sample SAMN10397929, study PRJNA504765) | marine sediment metagenome | isolation source: marine sediment core GS08_GC12, 126 cmbsf | place: Arctic Ocean: Gakkel Ridge, Loki's castle | collected 2008 | reverse complement strand
AGTCAAAGATATGGGGCTAATACAAACTGTTGCAAATAACAAGAGAATGCCCCTACTAATGACCAGTTTAGCGCAGCAAATGTATGAAGCAGCAAGTAATACAGGCTTAGGGAAGAAGGATGTCTCAGGAATAGCAATTATGGTTAGGCGCTTAGCTGGACTTGAAGATTAATAAACTTGGCATAGTCATCAACCGGACCATATTAATGGCTTTAGAGGAAAGTTGAATGATAAGTAGTAAATTGTATGGTACCACTGGAAAGATTTTGAGAGTTGACCTAGGAAATGAGCAGACATGGGAGGAGCAGCTTGGCGAATCTACCCTAGTTAAATACGTGGGAGGGACAGCTCTAGGCGCAAAATATCTATATGACCTAGTGGACCCCAAAGTTGATTGGTCAAATCCACAGAATATTATTTATGTGGGCGCTGGTCCACTTGGTGGTACCAGAATGGCTGGCGCGGGATGTTTTTCAATAGTGACTAAAGGCGCTCTAAATAATGGAGTCGCATCAACACAGGCAAACGGATTCTTTGGTGCCTTTTTAAAGTTCTCTGGTTTCGACGGCATACTGATTCAAGGTGCTGCTCACGATTGGAAATACCTTTACATCCACGATGGAACGGCTGAGTTGAGAGACGCAAAACACCTCGTTGGCCAAGACACTTGGCAAATTGAAGACAGCATAAAGAAGGAACTAGGTTACAATGACAGGACTATGAGCGTCTTCGGGATTGGTCCAGCTGGCGAAAACTTGGTCAAATTTGCTGGCGTCCTCGGGGATAAAGGTCATTCTGCCTCGCATAACGGTGTTGGAGCGGTATGGGGCTCCAAGAAACTTAAGGCTGTGGCTGTTTCCCGAAGTACTGGCAAGATTGCAGTGGCTCAACCTAATAGACTATCAAATATTGTAAAGAGGCTTAATGAGGACTTAAAAGGACACCCGATATACAAATGGGGCACTAGCTTAGGTTTTGGAGGACTACTACCTATAGGAGGCCTGCCAATCAGGAATTATACAACCAACATTTTCCCAGAATGGGAAAGGTTCGATGGCACCAATGTCAGAAGCCGTTTTAAGGTAAAGAATCATCCTTGCTGGGCCTGCCCAACTCATCACTGTGAATTGATGACAGTCACTGAAGGGTTATATGCTGGTTACTCTGGCGAAGAACCGGAGTACGAACAGTGGGCAGCTTGGGGACCGGTAATCGGGCAAACAGACCCAGGAGCAGCAGTCATGCTTAGCAACGAGGTTGACAAGCTCGGACTTGATTGCAATGAAGGAGGCTGGATTGTAGGCTGGGTTATGGAATGCTATGAAAAAGGACTGCTTACCTCAAAAGACCTTGATGGGATTGAGATGACTTGGGGGAACGCTGAGGCAACATTAGCACTAATGAAAAATATCGCTTATCGTCGTGGCTTTGGTGCCGTTCTGGCTGAAGGAATTAAATATGCTGCCGAACATGTGGGTGGTGAAGCCCTTAACCTAGCTGTTTACACAATGCAAACAAACACTCCTAGAACTCATGACCACCGTGGTCGCTGGGATGAGCTTTTGAGTACCTGCATTACTAATACAGGCACTGTTGAAACTTTGTTGCCTCAGATACCGGATTTATCGGTTTACGGGGTAACTCGACCCAAAGATCGTTTTTCTGGGAAAGAAGTGTCGACCGTTGATGCCAAGACCAAAGGGTCAACCCAATTTTTGGACTCACTCGTTGTCTGTTCATTCGCAACTCGACACAATCTACCGGTTCTTGCTGAGGCGCTCTCAGCGGCTACGGGATGGGATTTTTCCTTTGCTGAAGCGTTAAAAGTGGGACGCAGAGCAGTCACTTTAATGAGGGTGTTTAATATTAAGGCAGGATTTAGCCCGGAACTGGAGAAACCATCACTAAGGTATGGTAGTACGCCAGTGGATGGTCCCAATAAAGGCATATCCATCCAGCCACAGTGGGAAGATATGCTTGATAATTACTACCGCTTGATGGGGTGGAATCGTAAGACTGGACTACCCTTGCCTGAGACACTTAGTGAACTTGAGCTTGAATATCTGCTGGAGGACTAAGCAGCTAGAAATTTTGAAAAGGAGTATCATTTATGGCAAAGATAGTAGTATTAGATTTGAAAGGTTTAAGTCCATGGAATATATTATTGGTGACAAGAGCGATGAGGGATCAGGATACCACATCGAGAATTGAAAAGGGAAAACCCAGTTTCAATTAATCTGCCTCTGAAAGGAGTTCTGGCCTCTAAAGAGTCAGCTTACCTACCAATCAGAGAAGCTAAACTGTGGAAGGAGAAATATAGCATGCAAAATAAGGTCTACCTTATAGGAATGGACGGGATGATGCGTCCGATGTACCAGCGGTTTGCAGAAGAGGGAGTGCTTCCTAACCTGAAATGGCTGGCGGAAAATGGTGTCGCCACTGAGATCTATCCCAGCCTGCCCGCTTATACCCCCACCAACTGGACAACCATGATAACCGGAGCTCAATCGGGGACTCATGGTATCCTCCGCTGGTTTGTAGACCTGCCCAGTCCAAAGTGTACCGAAAAGAGTGTTAACTCTTTTATCGGGAACGTAATCAAGGCAGAGACCATCTTTGAGGCTGCCGCCCGCGCCAAGCTCAAGTCGGTCGCCTTCCACTATCCGGCGGCTACGCCAAGGCGTAGCCAGGACCTCTACGTTGTTGATGGCTTTTCCAATCCGGCTTATGGGTCAAGCCCATTTGAACTGACTCCGGCTCTGCTCTATACCAACATCCCTGATATCCCAAGAAGCTACCATATAGAGCTTTCTCCTGCCAGAGATTGGGCTAACCTGCCCCCTAGCCACCGCCCTCATCTGGAGTTCCCTATCTTGATGGTCACCAAGCAAGCAGGGGAAAACCGCCTCTTTCAGGGATTGGTTATAGATGAAACCGGCTCCGGCTATGACACAGTAATCATTTGCCATAAGAAGGATGGCAATACTAAAATAGCTGTCTCACACCTGGGAGACTGGAGCGAGTGGTGTTATGAGACGTTCGTTATTTCAGACCAGCCCAAAGAAGCTACTTTCCGCTTCAAAACAGTAGAGTTGACCCCCGATGGGGGTCAACTGCGACTTTACCGTTCTCAGGCGATAATGGTGGATGAATTCTGTGAGCCGAAAGAACTGGGGCGTGAGTTAGTCAATAAATTTGGTCCCTACCTTGAGCATGCTTCCATATTTCCCCACTTCTGGGGCTGGACAGACTTTAAAACCTGTCTTGAGGAGATGGAGTATTATTCTCAATGGGTAGCCCGAGCCGGAAGATATATGATGGACACCAAAGAATGCAGCCTCTTTTATTGTCATATCCATACCTTTGACTATGTAAATCATATCCATCTCCCATATGTTGACCCGGCAAGCCCGGCCTACAACCCGGCCGAGGCTGAGGAACACTGGGAAATCTACCGCCAGTGCTATATACAGGCTGACCGTGTATTGGGCACTATCCTTGATGGGCTTGACGATAGAAGTCATATTATCATCGCTTCAGACCACGCCGCTGTCCCAGACCGGCGAGCGATCAATATGCGTAAATTCCTCTACGAAAAGGGCTTCCTGGTGGTAAAGGATTCATCAAAATACCTCGACAGGGATGAATCACCTGAGGAGAATATAGATTGGGAAAAGACCAAAGTCTACATGAAACCGGGGCGAGGTTATGACATCTTCATCAATGCAGATGAAGGCTCACCCCTCTACCTCCAGATTCAGCAGGATATCATCCGCTTACTGCGCACCTGGGTTGACGAAGACACCGGCTGTTGTCCGATTGCCATCGCTCTGCGCAAGAAGGACGCCCACCTTTTGGGCTTCTGGGGAGACCAGTGCGGCGATGTGATTTTCGTCAACGAAGATGGCTACGTCCATGGTTATATAGGGGAGTGGAGTGGAATCAAGGGTGGAGGCTATATCGGTGAACCTAATAGATTTGGAGCCCACCATGGTCCTCAGCTACCTACCTCCTGTACCCAGGTAGCTTCAAACATGGCTTTTCTCTTGGCCAATGGACCCGGTATCAAGAAGGGTTACCAGCGTCCCGTACAGGAGCTAGGCTACATTCATATGACCTCTCTTGTTCCTCTTATCTGCCATCTGCTTGGGATTGAACCACCAGCCCAGTGCCAGGGGGCTCTCCCCAGAGATATACTAGACGGAGAGCCGACTACTATGAATAGGGGAATCGATTATCCCGAATGGGAACCAGGTACCGGCCCCGCTGGCTGGGGGGACCGCATCCAGGTGCAGAAGGACATGTTCGATGTATAAGGCTCAAGCAGTAATTTCTATATAGAAGGTCGAAATTACTGCTTGAGCAGATAGTACTGCACATTCGATACGCAATTTCCCAAGTTTAGCAGTGGAAGATGGTCAATTTGGCTGTTCCTTCGTCTCGCAATATGTCTCCGTGGGCCCTGAATTTCCGGAGCCAATATTGCGTTACCATTGCTTACCAGGGAAGCAATGGTAACGGGCTGTTCATTTATGACTGGTTTGACTCCGGAAATTACTGATTTTTGCGGTACGCTATGCTTGTTTTAACGGTTAATGTAGAATAGGTGAAAATATATTAAGTATGGCTGTTTTTAATTTTAAAAAAGAGGAAGGAGATTTTCAATGAAAACGTGCCAGGGGCAGGTTGGACGAATCTTTTTAATGCGGCTTGAAGATGGAGATTTAATTCCTGAATGTATCGAGCTTTTTGCAAAAGAAAAAGGGGTATCCGCCGGCTATGTTATCCTGCTGGGTGGAATTGGAGGTGGTGAAATCATTGCTGGCCCCAGACGTTCGGGCGTGACATCTCCGAACCCGATAGTGGTTCCGGTTGATGGCGGCCACGAAGTATTGGGAGTAGGAGTACTTGCACCCGATAAAGAAGGAAAACCAATTTTGCACATACACACTGCCCTTGGACGAGCTGGACATACCATAACCGGGGACTCTCGACTCGGTATCACTACCCGGCTTGTCGGGGAGGTTATCTTACATGAAATTGCCTTTACAGACGTGGTGCGGACCAAGGACGAGAAGAGTGGACGTACGCTTCTGGAAATTAGGGCTGACCGGAACTGAAAGCTCTTGCCACTAAAGTGAGTTGATAGAATGGGGTAAGGAATTTATCGTTATCCTGATATAGAGTGGAAGCATATTTGGATACATACTAAACAAAATAGGGAGAGAAAAAATGAGCATAATTGCATTAATGGGTGCTGGTGGTAAAATGGGTACTCGCATCGCGAGGAATTTGAAAGACAATACCAGCTATACCACGCTTTATGTTGAGACTGGTGAAGCCGGCAAGGCGAACCTAGCTAGACTCGGGGTGTCAGTAATACCTCAAGACGAAGCCCTCAAGCAGGCCGAGGTGGTTATTCTGGCAGTGCCGGATGCCCTGATTGGTGGTATCTGCACTGAAATTGTCCCGAAGCTGACGAGTGGTACCATGCTTGTCGGCCTTGACCCGGCCGCCGGGTATGCTGGTATATTACCAGAGCGCAAAGATATCACTTACTTTATCACCCATCCCTGTCATCCACCTCTGTTTAATGATGAGACTAGTCCAGAAGCCAGACAGGATTGGTTCGGTGGTATTGGCAAGGCCAGGCAAAGCATCGTCTGCGCTTTACATCAGGGTCCTGAGGAAGATTACTCCAAGGGAGAAGCAATTGCTCGGGTAATCTTTGCCCCGGTTACCACCGCCCATCGTCTTACCACAGAACAGATGGCGATTCTCGAGCCGGCTCTTACCGAACAACTGACTCGCAGTTGCATCCTTACCATACGCGAAGGGATGGAGGAAGCAATTCGAATGGGCGTTCCGGAGCCAGCGGTGCGCGACTTTTTATTTGGCCATCTGCGTATTTGCCTGTCCATAGTGTTTGGTGTCTCTGGTATCACCATCTCCGATGGTGCCAAGTTTGCCAATAAACTGGCCCAGGAGCAGATTTTACGGCCTGACTGGAAGAAGATTATGAATATTGAGAATATTAAACGAAGCGTCAGGGGGATTACCCACACCGAAGCTTCAGATTAAGATGACATAAAGGTTTTAAGGAACGCGCACAACTCTTTGCAATATTCTGTAATAAGTCGTCCCACCTTTGCTGACTACATACAATCCGAACCCTGATTCGGGAATGGGGAACGCTTGACATAACACAAAGGGGTAAAGCTTTAGCTTTACCCCTAAAAATAGATCCCACAGTTCTTTATGAACTGGAAGGATAACGCGCTATTTTAACATGATATTATCTATTAGTCTAGTGTTGCCAATTTTCACTGCCAGTGAGACTAGGGCTGGGGAAGTGATGCTATCTAGTTCCTCTAGGGTCTCAATATCGGCAACGCTGACATAATTAACCTTTACCAGTGGCTCTTGCTCGATTAAGGTGAGCATTTCCTGCCGCAGGTAAACAGCATTCCCTTCTCCCTCTGTGTAAAGCTTTTGGGCTAGCTTGAGTGTCTGATAGAGGATTAGGGATGCTCTTCGTTCCTCGGGATTCAGGTAGGCATTGCGACTGCTCATTGCCAGGCCGTCAGCTTCGCGTACTGTTGGCAGGGTGACTATCTTCAGGTTCATGTTAAGGTCAGCTACCATCTTCTTGAGCACCAGTACCTGCTGGGCATCCTTCTGTCCAAAGTAGGCGTTGTTTGGCTGGACAATATTGAATAGCTTGGCAACGACAGTGGTTACCCCTCGGAAGTGCTCGGGTCTGGACTCGCCTTCAAGTCTTTCGGTGATAGCGCCGACGTTTACCCAGGTGTCAAACCGAGGGGGGTACATCTCGGCGGCTTGAGGCATAAAGATAACATCGGTCCTTTCTTTTTCCAGTAGTTCAAAATCACGCTCGGCGTCACGAGGATATCGCTCATAGTCCTCGCTTGGGCCAAACTGGGTGGGATTAACAAAGATGCTGACCACCACGGAATGGTTTTCAGTCCTTGCCTGTCTTACTAAAGACAGGTGTCCCTCATGCAGGTAGCCCATGGTAGGAACGAAACCGACCGGTTCGGCAAGTTTCGGTCTAATCTCCCTCAGGCTGCTTATAGTTTCAACAATTTCCATGGGTTAAGAAGGGTTTATTTGGTTATCTCGGCCAGGACGGCTTCATCTAAGAATGAGCTGTGCTGGTCAGTCGGGAAGTTGCCCGATTTTACCTCATCTGCGTACTGGCTGATAGCATTGTGCATAATTTCAGCCAGATTGGCATATTGTTTGGCATGCTTGGGGACAAAGTCGGAAAAGGAACCTAGCATATCATTGATTACCTGAACCTGACCGTCACAGCCGACACCGGCACCGATGCCAATGGTTGGGACGCTTACTTTCCTGGTAATCAGGCTTGAAAGTTGTGCCGGGACAGTTTCAAGGACAATGGCAAAAACCCCGGCTTCTTCCAGAGCCTGGGCATCCTGGATGAGTCTGACGGCGGTTTCGGGGGTCTTGCCCTGAACTTTAAAGCCGCCGAGCTGGTGTATTGACTGGGGGGTAAGCCCGATATGACCCATTACCGGGATGCCGCACTCTACGACCCGCCTTACCTTTTCAGCCACATTGACACCGCCCTCAAGTTTAACTGCCTGGCAGCCAGCCTCCTGAATAAAACGGCTGGCATTGCGCATGGCTTCCTCGGTGCTGATATGATAGGTCATAAATGGCATATCACCCACAATCAGTGACCGTTTGTTACCGCGAACGACAGCTTTAGTATGGTGAAGCATTTCTTCAATCGTTACCGGGATGGTTGATTCATAACCTAAAACCACCATCCCCAGACTGTCCCCAACCAGGATTAATGGTATCCCTACCTCATCAATTATCCTGGCAGTGGTATAGTCATAGGCGGTGAGCATCACAATTTTCTCACCCTGCCTTTTCATTTCTTTGACTTGATTTACGGTTACGCGCATCACTGGCCCTCCTTTAAAAAGGCGTTGCTTCAATGGTTGGTTTGACTTGTGTGATTGCATTCTGGTCATCCACATAGACCAGCTTGGGTGTCAGGTTGTAGGCTTCGTCTTCTTCAAGTTGAGAGTAGGAAAGGATAATAATGGTATCCCCTTTTGACACCAGTCGGGCGGCGGCACCGTTGATGCAGATTTCACCGCTGCCGCCCTCAATCGCATAGGTGCTGAATCGGGCACCATTATTGATATTCAGTACCGCTACCTGTTCATAGGGCAGGATATCAGCCTCCGTCATTAGTTTCCTGTCGATGGTAATACTGCCCTCATAGTCAATATTAGCCTGGGTAGCATGAGCGCGGTGGATTTTACTTTTGAGCATGGTTCTCATTGGTCTTATCCCTACCTTTTCTCCTGGTTTAATATTGCTTGCAGCTTATTCGCTTGCTGTTGGTTAATCTTACCTTTAGCCTGGGCAATAGGAATGGTTTGAAGCCCGAGTTCCCGATAGACAGAAAGAAGCTCGGGTTTAACTTTCCTTAAGGCACTGAGGTGTTTTTCTATGGTGCCACTGTCCCCTCGGGCGACTGGACCAGTAAGGCAATCGGGTATCCCTAAAATCTCGATATTATGCAGGGTGCTCCTGAGTAGTGGCATTAGTGCCCGGATTGCTCGGGGGCGTGGCACATCAAATGTTTCCCATAGGTCAGTGGCTAGCTTGGTGAGCGTTATCATGTAGTTGCAGGCAATAACTGCCGCGGCATGATAGATTACCTTGTCAGCAGCTTTTAGCTCGATGAACTCACCACCAAGGGCGGTCGCTATTTTCTTGAGGGTACCAAGTAGTGGTTCTTCTGCCTCAATGGCAAAAGTGGAGCCGGGAATGTTACGGGTAGCCTCTTTGACACTGGCAAAGGTTTGAAGGGGATGGAATGCCCCAACTTTAGCCCCCAGTCTCTCGGCTGGCGCTAAAATACTGGTTGATTCGGCACCGCTAGAGTGAACCACGCTTTGTCCAGAATGCCACTTTACTTGAGAGGCTACTTGGGCAATGGCATCATCGGGGGTAGTAATAAAGATAAGCTCAGCCCTGTCAGCGATATCCTGACCGTTACTGAAGACCTCACAACCTGGGACCTGCCTGGCTAGTTTTTGAGCTGAAGTCTGGCTCCGGCTGGATACTGCCACAACCTGATAGTCCCTGTCCTTTAACCCAGCGGCCAGGGCAGTACCTACCGTACCAGCTCCAATGAACCCTACTTTGAGCATCTTAGTTCTTCATCCCGGTCAAATTAAAACAAAAACACCCTCTCCAGCTTAACTGGAGAAGGTGTTATAAGCATAATTCACTCTATTGGCCGTCTCGGTCATATTTGATCCAAGCGACAGATTTCAAATTAAACTAAAAAAGGCTCACCGCTTTTTATGGTCGATGGCTTTTTATTATTATATCAAAAGAAAGACATCTTTGTCAAACTTTCGTGTTTAAGCTGGTAACATCCCGGGTTTTATGGTTCTCATCATCCGATGCCGATACCACCGTCAAGGAGCAGGGTCTGCCCGGTGACATACTCCGAAGCTTGAGAGACGAAGTAAATGACTGCTCCGACCATATCTTCGGGATAGGCGATTCTTCCCAGAGCAATGGTCTGAACACGGCTTTCCAGCTTTTCAGGGTCGGACCAGACGATTTCGGTCATCTTGGTCTTGACCAGTCTCGGGGCGATGGCGTTGACTCTGATGCCGTATTTTGCCCATTCTGAGGCTAGAATTTGGGTTAGCATCCACACACCGGCTTTGGCAAAGCTATAGGCACCCTGACCCCAGGCTGGCTTGAAACTGGCGATGGAAGCCAGGTTTACGATGTTACCTTTCTTCTGGGGTATCATTGCCTCTTTAGCCACCGCAACACTGAGGAAAAAGAGCCCTTTTAAGTCGGTATTCATAATTCTGTCCCAGCCGGCTTCGTCAGTTTCAATCACCGGTGTCCATAATGGGGGTAGAGCGGCATCATTGATCAGAATATCAATCCGACCAAATTGAGCCAGGGTTTTCTTAACTATCTGGCCGCGACCTTCCCAGGTACTGACATCGGCTTCAATCACCAGAGGGTTTTTCCCTATTTTCTTTAGCTCTTCAGCCGTTTCCTCAAGCCCGGCACCGCTTATATCGTTTATGGCTACATCAGCCCCGGCCCCGGCTAGCCCCAAGGCTATTGCCTGGCCGATACCCCGGGCAGCCCCGGTTACCAGGGCTAACTCTCCTTCCAGAGAAAAACTCGGTTGCTTCATTTCTTCCTCCTTATAAGTCTTGGTTGCCTTTTTGCAGTTCATCTAACAGGTTAGAGCACAGGCTCTTAATCAGTAAGGGTGAAGTTTTATTGTTCATATAATTATATAAGGGGGTAATCGAGATATTGCCTTGCTCAATTGCCCCGATATCGGTTGTTTTTGGGGCACCTGAATTTACTCTTTGGCGTACCAGCCAGTAGTAAGCGTGTATTCCGTTGTGTCCTTCCTCAACCGTATCGGTATGACTTTTTCTAGCCAGCCGGGTGATTTTTACCTCTTTGATTTTGGCTAAGGGTAAATCGGGTAGGTTCACATTAAGCAGAGCCTCTATTTTTGATGGATGAGCGCTCATCTTCCTAACCAGCAGAGTGGCCAACCGAGCCGCATTGCCCAAATTAAGGCTATTTGGCGAAGCTGCTGAAATAGCAAGGGCAGGGAGACCATGGAGATAGCCCTGCAGGGCGCCGCTAACCGTCCCTGAGATAAAGACATCCTCACCTAAATTCGCCCCTTGGTTGATGCCGGAAACGACCATATCTATTTTATCCTTAACCAGCTTGCCGAAGGCTAGGAGAACGCTGTCAGCTGGCGTGCCCTCTACCGAATAGGTCTCAACTCCTGGGACTAAGGGAGTCAGCTTCTGCACCCTGAGTGGCTGGCGAAGGGTAACCGCGGTGCCAACGGCGCTCTGCTCTCTGTCCGGGGCGACCACCACTACCCGGGCAATCTCCTTTAAGGCTCTGACCAGTGTCCACAGCCCTGCAGCGAAAATGCCGTCATCATTGGTTACCAGAATCTTCATTGCTGAATGCCTTAATCTACTGGAAGAAAGAGGTGGATTATCCAAGCGATTTTATCACAGATGATTTGGTGGAGCAAGAAAACCCCGGCCTTGATTGCCTTAATATTTGCTTAGGCTGTATACTATTAATCTAGTTGACCCTAGATGGATAGCGTTGAAAACGATTGATTTTGACTACTCGCTTCCCCCTGAACTGATTGCCCAGACGCCGCTGGAACCAAGGGACAGGTCGCGGCTGATGGTGCTCAATCGCAACAGCGGTTCAATCGAGCACCGTGGTTTTGCCGATATAGTTGATTTCTTAAAGGACGGCGATGTTTTGGTCTTGAATAATAGCCGTGTTATCCCGGCCCGTCTCAGGGGCACGAAAGCGGGTAGCGGTGCCAGGACCGAGATTTTACTCCTGTGTCGGCTTGATGGTGGTCTTTGGGAAGTAATGCTTAGACCCGGCCGGCGGCTTAATCCTGGTACTAAGATTGAAATCAATGGTAACCGTCGTGAGGCGAGGGTTGTCGCTGAGGTGGTTGACCAGAAGCCGGACGGAGTAAAAATCGTTAGTTTTTCTGATGAAAAACTGCTGGCTGAGCTTGGAGAGGTTCCTTTGCCTCCTTATATACACCTGCCACTGGCTAATCCGGAGCGTTATCAGACAGTTTATGCCAGTGTTGGGGGTAGTGTCGCCGCACCGACTGCAGGGCTGCATTTCAGCCCGGAACTTTTGGAGAAGATAGAGCAAAAAGGGGTCAGCCTTCTGTTTGTTACTCTTCATATCGGGCTTGACACCTTCCGTCCGGTTAGAGTTACTGACCCAAGGGAGCATCATATTCATCAGGAATACGGCGTTCTAAGTTATAAAGTTGCCAGCCAGCTATCTGAGGCTAAAGCTGAGGGACGGAGGGTTGTTTGTATTGGTACCACCACCGTCCGGTTGGTGGAGCAGGTAGCTCAGCTTAATAATTCCAGTCAGCTCGAGGCATTTAGCGGCTGGGTTAGCCTGTTCATCTTACCCGGCTACCGGTTTCACATTGTCGATGCCATGGTAACTAACTTTCACCTCCCCAAGTCAACCCTTTTGATGCTGGTTTCGGCTTTTGCCGGTAGGGAATTGATAAATAGAGCCTACCAGGACGCGATTGCCTCAAAATATCGTTTCTACAGCTTTGGCGACGCGATGTTAGTGTTATGACACGAAAATAGCTTCCCTTCGTCCTCCAGGCCAGCCAAATGTATCACAGCAGAACCCCACACAATACATGGCAACCCCTCATTGGGCAACGCTGGTAGCCAAAATCTATTTTTCACTGCCCTATCATTGGGATATGGTGAGTCCACGGTGTAGACTTTGAGTCTATTGTGCAGAACGACAGAATGTTGGGCAAAGGGTGTGACCAAAAGATGGATAACCAGTCAATATGCACAAAAAGGTGTTCGGACCGCTGTACAGTCGTTCGTTCAGTCAGTTAGATGTTCAGTATCTCATCGGTGCTGAAGTGTGCAGATCATGGGGATTAATGCCTGCCTAAGTAATTGAGGAGTCTCCTTGGCATTCAAGCACTAATGCATCCAAATCAAGTTGGCTCATTATACTATCCTAGATTTGTAACTATACTTGATAGCAAAAGACTTGTCAGGCTACTTACTACCTTAAAGTAAGACATTCCGAAAAGAAATTGTAAGATAACGCTACTATTAAAGTTGAGGATGTCGCCGTCCAGCCTTAGTGAGGTTTTCTAAGGCTGTTGCTACTTTTAATATTGTGGTTTCCTCAAAGTGTCGGCCTACAAGCTGTACCCCAACGGGTAACCCTTCGGAACTTTGTCCGAAAGGAATTGAAATGGCCGGCGAACCAGTTAAGTTCCAAGGTAGAGTCGTACAGAGCTGGCGCCTTGCTTTTACTGTATTGCCACCAATACTGATCTCAGGTAGGCCGTGAGGATATGACGGTAGAGGCAAAGTGGGACATAAAAAGAGGTCATACTGCCTGAAATAACTTGCCATGTCGTGTCTGAGGGTTTCACAGTCGGACCTTGCTTTCAAGTAATCGTTTTGCTCTGGTCGCGGAGCTGCTAAACGCTCTCGCATAAATGGATATAGTTCAGCTTCATGCCCGGCGATAATAGGCTCAAAATAGAAGCCGGCCTCTGCAGCGAAGATTACAGCTGAAATAGTCAATGCATCGTTATGGATGAGGGTTTCCAGGGTCACCTTTTCGACCTCAAGCCCGAGTGCTGCTAAGGTATTAGCTGCCTCTTCGACAACTTCACACACCTCTTGGTCTACTGGGTTATCTCCAAGCTCGGTACTCCAGCCAATGTGCAACTTCGGCAGTACTATCTCGCCGTTTGGGAGTTCTGGTGGTGGAACTGGCATAGCATAGGGGTCAATACTATCGGGTCCAGACATCAATTGGAGCGCCAGAGCAACATCATTGACGGTGCGGGCCATTGGCCCTACGTGCATGTATTGAAGCAAAACCTCTGGCCAGTGTCCAGTCAATGGAACACGACCATGCGTGGCTTTAAAGCCGACGATTCCACAGTGGTGAGCTGGGGCGCGTACTGATCCGCCGACATCACTTCCGATACCTAGTGGTGATAAACCGCTAATAATGGCAGCGACTTCGCCGCCACTGGAGCCACCCGGGGTACGCTCGAGGTTCCAGGGGTTATTGGTACGACCGAAAACCAGATTGTCAGTTTCCCACCAAAGGGCAAACTCGGGGACATTGGTTTTGCCCAAGAAAATGCCTCCGGCTTGCTTTAGGCGACTTACAACCGTAGCATCGGTAGCTGCAACACGGCGCTCAAATAGTTTTGATCCGCGCGTTGTGCGTACCCCGGCGACATCAAACAAGTCCTTGCAAGTAAAGGGCACACCGTGTAGGGGTCCTAGTGTTTTGCCTTTCATTACCGCTGCTTCAGCTGCTTGTGCCTTATCCATGACATTATCCGCTAATGTGACGATAGCATTGATCTTAGGGTTGATAGCTGCTATACGTTCTAAATGTGCTTTGACAACCTCCACCGGTGATAGACTCTTATTACGTATCTGCCTTGCCAGTTCCGTAGCACTGAAAAAACAAACATCCTCTTGCATTGCTTATCTCCTTGAAGAGCAGAACTTCGGATATTGAACTCTGCGGAAGTATAACACACACCTAAAATATCGGGCAATGTATCGAATCAACAAACTAGCGGGACGTTACTTGGGAGATAAAAAGGCTCTTTTTTATCTCTATGACCTCATTATGAAACAAAAGGGACTTTTGTTATGTCAGAGGAAGCAATTGCATCCTTTTCTCTCTGGGGCCTGAGGCTTGTCCAACACAGAAGCGATAGAGGCACGAAAGTGCACAATTCTTAATAGATTTCGGGTCTCGCACATCCCCATATTATCAATAAATAATGGATATTATCTTTCGGTATATCCATAGTATTATCTCTTAATAAAGCAAGCGATGGTATAATAGGGAAAATATTAAGGAGATTTCTACGGTTAATATGGCAAATCGTCAAGCCAGCGCTATTGCCTGCGTGTAAGCTGTAAACAGGGCGTCGTTTGAAGACCTTAGCATTATCATAATTACCAGCGACGTTGTCAGTTGCACAGATATCAATCTATCAAAGGCCAGAGCGGCGATGCCTTGTACGAGTTTATCTGTTTACCTCTTTACTTTTAGCTACCCATATTTTTAAGTGGTCAACCTTAGTTATAACCACTTCGTCCCCCGGTTCCGCTTTTCCTTCCTCTGATATTGCCGTCCAGAGTTCACCCTGAATGAGGACTGTTCCTTTGGGATTCATGACTGTCTTCACCTCGGCAATCTTTCCTATCAGCTCTTCCCTACCAGCAGATACCGGGTGGTGGTGGGCTCGAATTCCCCAAATAATTGTGATGGCAAGGAAAGCAGCAATAGCAATTGCAACGAGAATAATTAGCCACGGTTCTACTTGAAACCAACTTGAATCTATTTCAAACAATGGAAACCTCAAATTAGGGCTGCCAAACCAAGAGACGAAAAACTCGACTAATTTTTCCTAGTATTAGTATATTATCCTTCTGGTGTTCGTTTAGTATTTGGCACTATAACATATCGCTCTTATCTTTTCAATACGGGGAAATGCCCTATGAAAAACGTGGTGTGATGCGGAATGATTTCGACAATGGAGAGGGAAATTGAAACATGTTCAGATTAAGGTAATATTTCGTCAGGTTGTGACTAGGTACTGAGGTTTCGACATTCGGTAGTTGATTACACAAAACAAGCAATTGTGCAATCTAAGGTAGTGATAAATGAGCTAGGAAGGATAACGACCGGGTTACACCCTGGTATTAGAGATTAACACAAGGAAGGCTCCCCATGGGGAGCCTTCCTTGTCTCTTTTGCCGTACTTCTACGGGCTAGTCTGTGTACCCGTAACTACCTCCTCAGCATCTACTAGTCCGTAGCCATGAGAATGGTCGGGACCCACTGGATCTAAGTCGTCAGCAGCAGTTCGGAGGATACCTCGTACCTGTGAAGCATCAGTGACCCCAGACGAGATAATCAACGCAGCTGTCCCGACCACATGGGGAGAAGCCATGGAAGTTCCTGAGATCGTGTTGTAATAGCCGTCGTTCCAGGTGGAGTAGATTCCCACACCGGGAGCTGCTATCTCTTCGCTGATGTGCTTGGCGCTCATAGAGTCATCGCAAGAAACCTCCATGGATGCTTCATCAGTAACTCCTTTATCCGGCCTTTGTCCGTCCTGTTGGCCTGCGGGCTTTTCTTATCGGACCGTCAGCTTGACAACCGGCTTTACGATAATCTTGCCGGAGCCGGTCACAGTCACCATTTTGTCAGCCTCAAAATCAAGAATCAGAGTCGTAGCTTCACCAGCGATAACATCAAAGAGGCGCACGATTTTCAACTCCTTACTGGGCACCGTGGCATCCTGTAGCTCTCCGCCCCCTAAGGCTACCTGAATCGTGTCTACAACCAGCCTGACCTGAGTGTATTTACCCGCGGCCACTTCGCTTGCCCCAAGAAATTGCTCAATCCCTTTAATCTGGAGTAAATCAAAGGGGGTTGCGTTATCATTAATATCAATCGTTATCCATTCGTCTTCACCTTGCTGGGTCTGTTCTTGCTCTTGCTCCTGTTCCGCTACCGCTTTATGGACTTGCACTTCTGTAACTGTGACCATAATGCTGGTTACCTCATCGCGGGGTGGAGCATCGGTAACGTATACCTGTAGAGTGCCGCTAGGAGTAGGCGTTGGTGCTGGTTGCGCGCACGCTCCGCCTGCAACAGCCAATATCCCTAAAATTGCGATTACTAAATACAATTTCGGCTTGAGCATTTTAATCCTCCTTCAGATCACTACCCGAATTATATAACGAAAAAGACGTCGCCAGGTTAGCTTAATTATGGGAAATTAGTAATGGTACAGTACTTTGTTGAACAACACGTCCTATTGTTGCTTCTACTTCGTCTACGTTCACTGGCTCTACCGAATCCATTAAACTAGTGAGAACTGGATGGTGGTTCCAGCCTTTTCTTCACGTACCATACCCCTCCCTTCGAGGTATTTTAAATGTGCAAAAGTTTCCCCGAAAGCGAAGTACTTCTGTTGGACAGGGAATAATTCCCATGAACGAAATTCTATTGACCTTGTATAGGGGTTTATCTGGCAAATATCCTAAACGCCGCTATTATGGGCAAAGTTGTAGGAGCACTATTTTTAATCTTGGCAGTGCTAACAGTTCTGCTTGTTTTCTGAACCACCAGTGTGATTTCCAACAAGAGTTAATAGAGCTAATCGGAGTATCCATGCGACCCTGAATTAACTTGCATTCCGACCGTGTTCTTCAATCATATGTCGTACTGTTTTAGCCAGTTCGTCAGGTGCATGGACAATCTGACAGTCTTCCACTATCTCGCTGGTATGCAGTCCGGCGTTAGTGAAAGGCGTGGCAATGGCAATAACGTTCATACCAGCGGTACGTGCCGCTTTCACCCCGTTAACTGAGTCTTCCAAGACGAGGCATTCTTCTGAAGATACCCCCAGCTTTTCAGCAGCCAGCAGATATGGTTCTGGATCCGGCTTACCTTTTTTAACATCGTCACCTGAGACTATCAGGTTTATAAGTGATTCAATACCGAGAGAATGCAGGACATGGAGGACAGCCTTGTGCGGTGAACCGGTCACTATTCCAACCAAACAGGTCTCACTGGATATGCGTAGCAGTTCAACAGTGTAGGGCCATTGATTATCCCGGAGTGTTTGGGGATCAGTCACCATCCCGGGGTAGATTTTAGTCCACATAGTTCTGAGGATTTGCGGGGGGGGAGGTTAAACCATAATGCTTCATTAGTGAGCGCAGTTCGTCCTCCAAGCCAAGTGTTTCCATGATATGTTGTGAAGCGATGTCCTGTGCAGCCCCGATTATCTCTTGGTAAGCCTTAATAGCTCTTTCGTCCGGTTGGTCTAACCCCTCTAGGCGCTGAACGGCGATT
>SDBU01004302.1_pt1 | contig 17552 bp, 17 predicted proteins | sample 2277071 | NCBI WGS metagenome assembly SDBU01 (sample SAMN10397929, study PRJNA504765) | marine sediment metagenome | isolation source: marine sediment core GS08_GC12, 126 cmbsf | place: Arctic Ocean: Gakkel Ridge, Loki's castle | collected 2008 | reverse complement strand
TAGAGACCCGGAACCTGTCCTGAGTCGAAGCCCTGAGTGTAACGAAGGATCTCTTATTCAGGGTGACACTTCGTGTCAGTTCTCCGTGCTCTCTGTGGTAAATTAGTTTTGTGTTAATTCGTGGTTATATTTTACTTCTTAAATGTATCTATCAAAACTTTTTTTAAACTTTCGATTGCATCAGTAGAGTCGTTTCCTTCGACGGTAATCGTAATCTTCTCTCCCTTTACCGCAGCAAGGGTGAGAAGATTAATAATGCTCTTGCCATCAACTTCTTCCTTTCCTTTCTTCACCAAAATTTCTGATTGAAAGGAATTAGCCGTTTTGACAAAAAGAGCTGCCGGTCGGGCATGAAAACCCAATTCATTCCCAATGGTAAATTCTTCGGTAATCTTCACCATGTTTCTATAATACTCTTTGCTGCAGATTCTTTTACGAGGTTGGTTAATTTTTCTACTTCTTTTCCCCTGTGCAATACGGCCTCCAGAAGCATCGGTAGATTTAAGCCGGTAATAATTCTAAGATGAAATGCTTTCTGCAAGGAGATGGAAACGTTGCAGGGAGTTCCTCCAAACATATCGACCAGAAGAAGAATGCCGTCCGGAGATTCCAAATTCTTGATTGCTCTTTTTAGATTCAGCCGACAACTGTTTTTACTTTCCTGGGGATAAAAGGAGACAACCTTTAGTCGTTCTATAGGACCAACAATCTCTTCGGCAGAGTGCACAAGAATTCTGGGAAAATCACTATGACCTACAATAATTAAACCAACCACTTTGTTTTATCTATCCACGAATAGCACATAAACTTTAAATTACTTACCACGAAAGTTAGAAGACACGAAGAAAAACAATAAAACTTTATAACCACAGATTACACTGATTATCACAAGATTAAAATTATATTTATAAATTCTTTTTCTGTGTAAATCTGTGTTAATCTCGTGGATAATATTACGTAGTAGTTTTTCGTGCTTTCAAATTTTCGTGTCTTCGTGGTAATCTTTATAGTTTTTATTACCCGTGTTTATCCGTGGTTATATTTTTATGCGTTTTTCTCGTCCTCTTCCTCAATCACCTGAAAAATCTCTCTTCTTTTTCCTTTACAGGACTTTAGAGAATTGCGAAAAACCTTATCTTTTAGAAGCCGGGCAATCTTAGCCAAAAGTTTAAGATGCATCCCCGTGGCATCAACTGGTGCCAGGACCAAAAAAATAAGATAAACCGGCTCTTCATCCAAGGACTCAAAGTTAACCCCTTTCTGAGAAAGTCCAAAAGCAACAACAATTTGTTTCACATCATCGGTCTTGGCATGGGGAACGGCAATTCCCTGGCCAATACCGGTACTACCCAATTTCTCTCTCTCCAGTATTATCTCCACAATCTTTTCCTGGTCGCTAATCTCTCCTATATCCTTTAACAGGGTTACCAATTCCTTGATAACGCTTTCCTTATCGGTTGCTTTTAAATCCGGAACAATTGCTCCCTCCTTCAAAAAATCAATAATTTTCATCTTTTTTCTTTCTTCTCCTTTTCTCTTCTTAATCGTTTTTCCATTTTATCTATTGCTTTGTCAATGGATTGGTAGATTTCCGGGCTTGTTTCCTCAGCCACGATGGTCTTTTTCTCAGAGTAAATAATAATTTCGGCAGTTTGCCGGTATCCTTCTATGATGAGATTAACTTCAGCATTACTGTCCGGATGAAGATACTTTTCTAATTTCTGCACCTTCTTTGTTAGATAATCGGAAATGGGCTGACTCAACTTCATCCCTGTACTTCTAATTCTGATTTTCATTTTTTTATTATTTATCCACGAATAATAAAGATTATAAAATTAAGTTACTATAATCTTAGAATATTTAGTTTCTTTGGTGTTCATTCGTGTTAATTCGTGGTTAATATTTTATTTTATCTCTACTTTCCCGATTTCAGTACCTGGAAAGTAATATTGCAGAATTTCTTCATAGGATTTTCCCTCTTCTGCCATTTTTTTGGCTCCCCACTGGGAAAGACCTACTCCGTGTCCTGAACCATATCCTGTGAACTTAACATTGTTGCCTTTAATCTGCAAACTAAAAAGCGTACTGGGGAAATAATCCTTATCCGTTTGCTTTAAATGAAGATTCATAATATGACGAAATTCTTTTCCCGTCAATGAGCGTTTACCCCTCTCTCCCAGAATTACTATCTCTTTGATTCTTCCCGAATCGTCCTTTTTCAACATCTTTAGATTTTTAATTTCTCCTACACCAGTAAATTTTCGGGAAAGTTCACCCAATTTAAAGGAACGATGCCAGGGATAATACTTTCTGGGATTATGAGAATAACGGTCTTTTACTCCGCAAAGATAGGGAAAATTCGTACTTCCTTGCCACACATCAACAACGTTTGTTGTCCGTCCGCCGGAACTGGAATGATAAAAAACGGTTGCTAACTTCCCCTGATAAATAACGACTTCATTCTTTGTCTCTTCCACCGCCTGACGAATCGACGAAGGAACGTCGTTGCCACTCTGATAGACCTGATGGGATATGGAATCATCCAGGAAATAATTTCCTCTTCCTTTTTCCATCTGGTTAAATACGTAGGTCCGCGCCACCACGGCTTGGGCCTTCAATGTCTCCAGAGGCCACTTATAGGAAACCTCCCCCTTAAGAACTCCACAGATATATTTTTTAAGAGACAGCTGCCTGATTCTTTTCTCTCTATTGATGTATAACGAAATCTCATAATCCTCATCGGCTGAATAGCAGAAATAGGACGAAGGACAAAAATAAAAAAGAATAAGCAAGACAATACCACACTTCCCAAAAAAAGACAACTTATCCATTAAATTATATTAACCACGGATTAACACAGATTTCTTTAACCACGAGATTTCACAGATTTCCACAAGATTTTTACCACGAATGAACACTAATTTCAACGAATGGACACGAATTAAATATCATCTGACAGGATTAACTGGATTTAAATCTGAAATATATCTTTGTCTTTAATCCTGTAAATCCTGTCAAGAATTGTTTTTGTTCTTTTATTCGTGTTAATTCGTGGTTATATTTTTTTATCTGTGTTAATCAGTGTAATCTGTGGTTTCATTGTCTTTAATTATTCATTAGTTTCTTCCTGAAAGATGATTCCCCGGACATTTCCGGTGACAATAATTTTACCAGTATCAATGAAGAAGCGAATAATTTTTCCCCGGAGTTCATTCTTGCCTTGTTGGACAACGGGATTTCCAGTAAGGACGATTACTCTTTTTTTTCCATCATAGACCATCTTTTCTGAGGTTGACTTAAACAGTAGTTCTCCTTTTTCATCTCTTTGAATAATTACAACATTTTTAGTAGCAGTAAGAGAACTGATTCTTCTGGTCGTTTCATCGATGGTAAACTCAGCAACTCCATCCTCAGCCGTCTGAAGAGTCAGGATTTTCCCTTTTTCGGTCTTAATCTCAAATCTGGGTTTGGTGATAGAGGTCTTTTTTCGATCCGGGGAAATACGGGCAATTTTCCCGGATATTTTCCATTCCCCTAATTCATCGCTACGAGAAAAGGAAAAAATTTCCATTTTTTCCCCCTCAGAATAAGGCAAAGATTCCAGGTTAGCTCTCTGCTGACAGGAGAGGAAAAGGAAAAAAAATATGAGAAGAAAGAGTTTTTTCATTTTTTAATCTGTTTGAAAAAATCTTTTACCGCTTTTATATATTTTCCCTGACTCCTTAAAATAAATTCAGCCATTTCTCTTACCGCTCCTTTTCCTCCGGAGCATTTGGTAATATAAATGGCTGTTCTCTTGACCTCATCCGGGGCATCGGGAACAGTGACCGGGAAACCTACTTTTCCCAAAACAGGAAGATCGCCTAAATCATCTCCGATATAAAAAATTTCCTCGGTTGTAAATTTATATTTCTTGATAAGTTTATCGAGGACATCTGCCTTATCAAAAACTCCCTGGTAAAGTTCGCTTACGCACATTTCTTTAGCTCTTTTTTCTGTCATCGAGGAATATTTAGCGGTAATAATCCCTGTTTTGATACCCGCAAATCCCAGAAGAATCATCCCCACCCCATCGGTAACGTTGAAAACCTTTAGCTCTGTTCCATTACTTCCGTAAATCAATGAGCCGTCGGTAAGAACTCCATCCACATCGGTTAAGAATAACTTTACTTTCTTCGCCTTTTTTCTCAATATCTTTTTATCCATCAATTCGTGCACCTTTAGTGAAAACCTGTAGTAGTCGAGCTTGCTCGACAGAAGCAAAGCAAGCTTTGCCACTACATAAACAAAATGTAGTTGCCGAGCTTGCTCGGCTTTGTTCTATCATTCTCTACCAAAAAGGCAATGGTAGTTGCGAAGCAATCATAAGTGGAGGCGGATTTGTACCCGCCGTAACGTAGATGTGGAGCAAGCTACCATTGGCTAACTAATATTCCAACCTTAAATCCTTTCTTCCTAAAAGGTCATGCAGGTGCACAATGCCAATTGGCTTTTTTTCCCGATTAACTATTGCCAGAGCGGTGATTTCCTTTTTTTCCATTGTTGTTATCGCCTGTGCCGCCAATGCTTCCTTTCCAATGGTTAGAGGATTTTTGCTCATACAATCGCTGATGTGCTCTTTTTTAATATCAGATTTTTTAATCAATAACCTTCGTAAATCACCATCAGTAACAATACCAACGAGTTTCCCATTTTGGTCGATAACAAGAGTAAAACCAAAATCTTTATTGTTGATTTCTACAATGGCATCTCTCAGAAAACTGGTAACGGAAACAATGGGCATCCTTTTGCCGGTATGCATTACATCCTTCACCCTTTTCAATAAACGTTTCCCTAAATTTCCCCCGGGATGGTAGAGAGCAAAATCCTCTTTTGATATACCCTTCTTTTCCACAAGAGCCATCGCAAGAGCATCACCCATAGCAAGGATTGCAATAGTGCTTGCGGTGGGAACAAGGCCAAAAGGACAGGCCTCTTTCTCTACGCCGACATTTAGAAATACCTCACTTGCTCTTGCCAAACGAGATAATCTATCTCCGGTTAATCCAATAATTTTGACGCCGCTTCTTTTGAGGTAGGGCAAAATTCTGACAATTTCATCCGTCTCCCCGGAATTGGAGATTGCTAAAACAACATCCTCCTTGATAATCATTCCCAGGTCCCCATGAATTGCTTCTCCAGGGTGAAGAAAAAAAGAGGGCGTTCCTGTGCTGGATAAGGTAGCCACAATCTTTCTACCAATAATACCACTCTTCCCCATTCCCGTGACCACAACTCTACCCTTACAGGAAGAAAGAAGGTTTATCGCTTTTATGAACTTTTTATCAAGCCGGGGGATAAGGGACTGAACCGCTTTTGCCTCCAGACGAATAACCTCTTTTGCCAATTTCAAAGAACCACTATTATTCTCTTTCATCTTTTTTTTATCAAGTCGTCGATTTCTTTTACTACTTTAAGTAAGCGGGGTAAGTCCCGTAAAGCCAGCATATTCGGTCCATCACAAAAAGCTCTTTTTGGATTTTTATGCACCTCTAAAAACAGAGCATCGCAGCCAACAGCCACCGCTGCCCGGGCTAAATAAGGAACAAACTCAGAGGCGCCTGACGAGGAAAGAGAGTCCCCCGCCGGATACTGAACGGAATGTGTAGCATCAAAAACCACCGGATAACCAAATTTGCGCATAATAGGAAGAGCTCTGAAATCAGAAACCAGGTTATGGTAACCGAAGGAAACTCCCCTCTCGGTAATAATAATATTTTTATTCCCGGTCGAGACCACCTTTTCAATAATATTTTTTACCGCCTGAGGAGAAAGAAACTGCCCCTTCTTGACGTTAATTACTTTTCCCGTCGAACCCGCTTTTAGGAGAAGGTCGGTTTGTCGACAAAGAAAAGCCGGAATTTGAATAACGTCAAGAACTTCTGATGCCTGCTCGATATCATACCTGCAGTGGACGTCGGAAAGCACAGGAATTTTTAGTTTTTGTTTGACGTCAAAAAGAATTTTTAAACCCTTTTTCAAACCAGGACCGCGATAGGAATGAAGGGAGCTCCTGTTTGCCTTGTCGTAAGAGGATTTAAAGATAAAGGGGATTTTTAATTTTTCCGTTATGTTCTTTAAGTCCTCTGCAAGCTCAAAGGTAGATTTCGCCCCTTCGATGACACAGGGACCAGCAATAAGACAGAAAGGATTTCCCCCTCCAACCTTGATTCTGCCAATCTTAACAATCCTCATTAACCTTCCTATTTTTTTATCCACTTACCAGTAGGTAATTGAATCCATTCTCCTTTATTTGCTTTTCCCCGATGAACTGCAGCGAATTGCTCCTTGACAATCTCCAACTGTTCGGGGGGCATATCATTCTGCTTCACCAGGGTTTGATAGATTGTCATTCTATCTTTGTTCTCTTCCTTGACCAATCTCTGGACGGAAGAAGCAGCAACACCTCTAATTTGAACTAAACCTTTGTTGTTTTCTCCGATAACACCCTTACTTTTATATTCATTTATCAGTTGAAGCCGTTTCCTTCGTGAAGCCAAAGCGGTTTTAATCTCCGGAGTATAAACCTTCAGTTCAGAGTTAATCGATTCGGCATAAAGTAAGGTAGAGGTAAAAGGGTTAAAACTAAGGGGTTGTCTCAAACTTCCTGCATCCTCTCCTTCTTCCAGCGAATTTTCAATGTCAGCAGCAGCATTCCTGATTTCTTTTTCAGGAAAGGTTACATAAATGTTCACTGTGGCGCAGCCGAGCATCAGGAAAATAGCAACTATTCCTGATGTAATACCTAAAAATTTCTTCATTTTATTCCCTCCCTATCTGAATTTTTGCCCGAGAGCCAACCATTGCAGCCCTCTTTAATCTTCTGCTCAAATTATCGATGGAAATGGTATTGCGTACAGGGTCAATGAGGATATTAATCGACCGACCAAAGAATGGGCCCAAAAGAAGATACTGTTTCCCCCATCTTCTAACATCACCCCTGAGAGTAAAATCCCTGTTCTTGACACGAAAGGAACCAGCCAATTTCTCATAGGGATAATCCATCAATTTTCCTTTGATGGAAGAGCCCCCGGCAAATGTAGAAATTTTCTCTACGCCCTTGAAACTTATTGCTTGCTTTACCCCTCGTTTTTTCACGCTAAAAAACGAAGCGGAAACTTCGGGAAACTTTCTTCCTTCCCCTTTTAGTTCAAATTGACATTCTAAAATTCCTGAAATAAGGTTTGGTTGCTCGCAACTTTCACAAAAATTTCCCAGATTAATGTCTGAAATTTCCGTAAAAAAATGATAATGATTTTTTTTAGAAATAAGCCCTTTCATTTTTAGATTTCCCATTCCTTTTCCCTGATAGAACTCATAGGTAAAATCTTTAATCTCCAGGGTATCCTCATCATAATTATAAGAAATTGGTAATTCTATATTATAAATCTCTAATCGATGATAGTCAATTTTTTCGATAATAATCGGGTTTTCTAAAATACTATTTTTTGTTATGTTTAAACAACCATTAAGATTTTTTAAAGAAAGATAATCGGAGATTCTAAAATCAATATTTTTCAGGTCTATCCGTCCACTAAATGAATTCTTGTTTCTTAAGCAACCAACAATTTTAATTTCTCCTTTTATTGCCGGTAACCTTTCGAAAACTATCCCTATGTCAATTAGCACCTCTTTTTGTAAAGGATTTATTTTTCCTGAAATCCTTTCCAACCGGGAAGCAACCAATTTTGCCGTTCGCTCCGGGGTGAGATAAAATTTGGCAAAAAGATAAAGGAGGGAGAAAAAAAGAATAAACGTCAAGATTACAATTTGACTTTTCTTTACACACATCCCTTGTACCGATGGAGAATTTAAAGTTTCTGGGCAACCTTCTTTACCTGATAAATCCGAAAATGGTCCCCTGCCTTAAAATCGTTAAAATTTTCTAATTGAATTCCGCACTCGTAGTTTGTTGCCACCTCTTTGGCGTTCTCCTTGAAACGTCTCAGACCACTTATTTTCCCCTGGTAAATAATCTTTTCTCCCCTGATAAGTTGGGTTTTAGCATTTCTAATCACTTTCCCCTTGCTTACGATACATCCCGCAACTGCACGACCATCGGAGAGGACAAAAACCCGTCTAATCTCTGCTTCACCAATATTTTCTTCCAACTCTTTCGGCTCAAGAATACCCTCCATCGCTTTTTTCACATCATCGATTACGTTATAGATGAGACGATAGGTTCTCAAATCTATTTCTTCTTTCTTGGCCAATTCTTTTATTCTGTTTTCAACAGAGATATTAAATCCAATAACGATTGCATTACTCGCTGCAGCGAGCATAATATCGGATTCATTAATTCCACCTATACCCCGGTGGATAATATTAACTTCAATCTCTGGTGTTTTTAGTTCTTCCAGAGATTTGCTCAATGCCTCTACCGAGCCGGCTACATCACCTTTAAGAATCAACTTTAGTTCATTTTTCCTGTCTTTCTTAACGCCGCTGAAAAAATCCTCCAGCGTGACTTTAGCCGTCGCTTTTCTTAAGTCGTTTTGCACCGGTAATTTTCTCTTTTTGTTAATTTCTTTCGCTCTTGAATCTACCACGCGTAAGATATCACCTGGTAAAGGAAGGGATTCAGCGCCAAGAATTTTCACTGGTATAGAGGGACCTGCCTCTCGCAAATTTTTCCCATCTTCGTTAATCAATGCTTTCACTTTACCAAAAGCATTCCCCACAATGAAATTATCGCCAACTTTAATGGTCCCATCTCGGACAATAATACTAATTGTTTTTCCTTCCCCCCTGTCCATCTTTGTTTCAATAACCGTGCCTTCCCCTGACTTCCCGGGATTGGTTTTTAATTCAAGCATTTCCGACTCTAAAGATAACACTTCCAATAACTTTTTAATTCCGGTCTTTGTCCTGGCAGAGGTCTCCACAAAGATGGTCTTACCACCCCACTCTTCGGGAGTAAGACCCAGTTTTGCCAATTCGTTTTTCACCGCCTCTACGTTAATCCCGGTTTTATCAATCTTATTGATTGCTACCACCACAGGAACTTTTGCCTCTTTACAATGGTCGATTGCCTCTACCGTTTGGGGCATTACGCCATCATCGGCCGCAACGACAAGCACAACTAAATCGGTAATACGCGCCCCACGGGCGCGTATTGCCGTGAATGCCTTGTGCCCCGGTGTGTCCAGAAAAACCATCTCTTTTCCTTCCACGTTAGTCCGATAAGCACCAATGTGTTGCGTGATTTCCCCATACTCAGATGCCGTAAGCCGGCTTTCTCTGATTACATCCAAAATGGAGGTTTTGCCGTGGTCTACATGACCCATCAAAGTGATGATTGGTGCCCGGGAAATAAAAGAAGGTTCTTTTTTCTTTTTTTTTACTTTAAGATGGGAAGAAATTTTTTCGATACTCTCCTTTGAGAGAGAACTGGCAGCAACCTTACCTTTAATTCCCAAGCCCTTTATAATTTTCAGGAGAACCTTATTGGAAACCTTTTCTTTTTTTGCTAACTCGTAAACTCTCATTTAACTTTTAACTGCTTCTTTAGCGGCGGCAATAATCTTTTCCGCTTTCTTTTTGCCAATTCCATCAATCTTTAAAAGAATAGAGGCCTCTACTTCTGCCAGATCCTTAACCGAGGAAAGACCCATTTTCGCTAATGATTCGGCAGTTTTCTTCCCAATTCCCGGCAAGACAACAATTGCCGGCGACACTTTTTCTCTAATCGACGAATGACTCTTAACGTCAATTTTATAACCGGAGAGTTTTGCCGCTAACTTCACGTTTTGCCCCTTCTTTCCAATGGCTAAAGAGAGCTGGTCATCGGGAAGAATTACTAATGCCTCTTTTTTGGCCGAGTCCAGTTTAACCTTTTCACATTTAGCAGGAGAGAGAGCGTTGGCAACAAAAATCTCGGGGCTTTCATTCCAGCGGATGACATCCACCCTTTCTCCGCCTAATTCTTTAAGAATTACCTTGATGCGGGAACCTCTGACACCAATGCAGGTTCCCACCGGTTCTACATTTTCACTATTGGAAGAAACGGCAATTTTAGTACATTCTCCCGGGTATCTGGCAATATTCTTAACCTCTATAATCCCTTCACTTACCTCAGGAATTTCACTTCTAAACAAAACTTTGATAAAAGCAGGGTGCGTTCGCGAAAGAATGATGGGAGGACTTTTGGACGTCCTCCTCACCTCCAGGATATAACCCAGGATTCTCTCCCCTCTGCGATAATGCTCCTTTGGCAAAAGATGCTCATGAGGAAAGATTGCCTCCGCCTTTCCAATAATAACCAGTAGCCCTTTTGGTTCATATCTCTCTACAACGGCACTTACGAGTTCCCCTTCCCTCTTTTTAAATTCCTGGAATAATATGTCCTTCTCCGCTTCCCGCAATTGTTGGATAATAACCTGCTTGGCAGATTGGGCAGAAATTCGGTCCAGGGGAAAAGCAGAAAAAGGTATTTTCTCACCTTCCTGATTCAAAAAAACAATTTCTCCTGTTTTCGCATCAAGGTGAAGAGTAGTCCCATCTTGTATATTGCCTCTCTTCCGGAAAACAGAGAGGAGCCCTTTTTCAATGGATTTAATCAAGGTATCCCTGTCAATTCCCTTCTCTCTTTCCAAATAATCAAGAGCATTTATAAGTTCTTTAGCATCCATATAATAGTTTAGTTTTTACTTTAAACTTTTAACTTTCCTTATTGTAGCCCCATCCCACCCATCTGTCAATAATCTCTCCTAAACCGCTTTTTCCCTCAGGCGAGGAAGTTTCCTGAAGAGTGCCTTGTGAATCTGCGAAGCGGGCACGGTCCCAGCACTAATTTTCTCCTCTGGTTAATCACCTTTGAAAAATTAGTGCTGGGGAGCGAGCAGATTCACAGAGTGCAGTTTGCCTCGCTGGGGCAAACAAACGTGCCGCTGAAGGATAACTTCCTCGCTACAATATTTCTCTTGGTTTGCCCTCCCTGTAGGGGCCTACAAGACCCTCTACTTCCATCTCCTCGATAAGTCGGGCAGCACGATTGAACCCAATACGTAACCTTCTTTGCAGATAGGATATGGAAGCCAAGCGCTTTTCCAGAACAATCTTCGTCGCCTCTTCGAAAAGAGGGTCTCTTTCCCCTTCAATTATTCTTTTTTCCTCTTCCTCTAAAATTTCCGGGAAATAGGATGGTTCTCCCTGGCTCCGTAAAAAATTGCAGACCCTCTCAATCTCAGCATCAATAACAAAACTACCCTGTGCCCGAATTGGTCGATAAGTCGTGGAGGAAAGGAAAAGCATGTCCCCTCTTCCCAGCAATTTTTCGGCTCCATTCATATCCAGAATCGTGCGCGAATCAACCTTAGAGGAAACCTGGAACGAAATACGAGTAGGAAGATTCGCCTTTATGACTCCGGTAATCACATTCACCGATGGCCTCTGCGTAGCTAAAACGAGATGAATTCCCGTTGCTCTTGCCAACTGGGAAAGTCGCATAATGCTATTTTCGATTTCATCCCTGGCAATCAGCATCAAGTCCGCCAGTTCATCGATAATGACTACAATATAAAAGAGAGGGCGCTCCTTTTCCTTGTTATTATACGCTTCGATGTTCCTAACCGCTTGTTGCGAAAAAAGATTGTAGCGGTGTTTCATTTCACCGACCAGCCACTTTAATGCCTTTACAGAATTATCCTTATTTGTAATCACCGGGAGAAGAAGATGAGGAATGTTATTATAAGGGATTAACTCGACCATTTTAGGGTCAATCATCAAAAACCTTAATTCCTCGGGTGTCTTTTGAAAAAGAAGAGAGATAATAACGGAATTGATACAAACCGTTTTTCCCGAACCGGTAGCTCCGGCAATGAGAAGATGAGGCATCATCTTCAAGTCCGCTAAAAGCGGTTTGTCCAGAATGTCTTTTCCCAGACCTAAATATAATTTAGAGGAATGCGATTTGAATTCCGCAGAAAGCAAAATTTCCTTGAGACAAACCAAGGTTGCCTTTCTATTTGGCACCTCTATTCCCACCGTTGACTTTCCCGGAAGAGGGGCAATAATGCGTACGTTTGGCGCTCTCAAAGCCATGGCAATATTATCGGCTAACCCCACAATCCGACGCGGAGTAATGCCTGGCGCTAATTTCAACTCATACATTGTCACTACCGGACCCTGACTGATTTCCGTAACCTCTACTTCCAGGTTAAAATCGGCAATCGTTTCCTCGATAACTTTAGCATACCTTTCCAAATCGGATTTTTTTCTTTCCTCGCCAGGAGGCGACTCCTTTAAGAGGGAGAGAGGCGGCAAAACGAAATCTCCATCCCGTGCACTTGAGGGGAGCGTTCTTTCTCTTTCGGGAGAGGAACGAATTTTCTTCATTCGAGGAACGAAATTTCCTCTCCTTTTTCGTAGGAGAACCCGCCCAACTCTCTTTCTCCGAAATAAAGAAAGGAAAAAAAGAAAATTCTCTCTTAGGATAAATCCCAGAGAAAGAAGAAGCCCGACAGCAATGAGAGAAACCACAAAAATCAGAGTCCCCTCCTTACCAAACAATTCGTGGATGCCCTCCGAAAACCAGAGCCCTAAAATCCCCCCGGAGAGGGCTCTACCTGTTTTCACCGTCAGCATCAGAAGGGTAGAAATGCCAAAGATAAGAAAAAGAGCACCTAAAAGATTAAGTTTATAAGAAAATTTTTCCTTCCCCCAGAGATAATGCCCGGCAAAAAGCCCGGTAATCAAAGGAATTACGTAACTACCCTTTCCCAGGAGAAAGAGTAAAAACCCTGAAAGATAGGCGCCAATTAAACCTCCGCAATTATGAACTGCGTCTGTGGTTGGAAACGAAACCTTTGCAAATTCAAAGCAAGGGTCATATTCCGAATAGGAATAGAAAATAAAAATCAAAAAGAGTGTCAAGGCAAAAAGGGAAATACTCTTGATTTGTCTAATAAGAACCTCTTTTTTCATATTTTTATCTAACCACGAATTACGCAAATTACTCTAATTTAACAACAAAAGATTCTCTGACATGATTAACAGGATTACTTCTAAAACTATATTAAATTTATTCTTAATTCTTTAAATCCTGTCAATCCTGTCAAAATTCTTAATTCGTGAAATTCGAGAAATTCGTGGTTGCTTTTATTTCTTTTTTCATATTTTTTATTCTACCATATATTGTTATCTTCCTCAATCTATGATAAGATTTTAGTGGAGAGAATATTATCTGGAGTAGCAGAGCTTGCTCTGCTTTGTTTGCGCGAGACAAGTCTCGCTACTTCATAAAGGCTGACCGTTGGCTAACTATGAGTTACCAAAGAGCGGAAAGGGTTGGGCGGATTATCCAACAGAATCTGAGTAAAATCATCCAATTAAAATTGAATGACCCAAGAATTGGTTTTGTCACAATCACGAAAGTAAAAATGAGTAAGGACTTAAGTTATGCTACAATTTTCATTATTGGAGAAAATGAAAAAACCTCAAAAAAAAGTTTGCGAGCCCTCTTGAATGCCAAAAAAATTATCCGCAAAATGCTGGCAGAAAACCTTTATCTCCGCAAAGTTCCTGAAATCAGGTTTAAGTTGGATGATGCCGTTAATGAATTCCAACAGATTGAGGCATTATTTGAAAAGATAAAAATGACACGAAGTGTCACCCTGAGTCGAAGCCCTGAACAGAGTGAAGGGGCAAACGAAGGGTCTCAAAAGTCATGCTGAATGATAATGAAGCATCTCATGCTTCTATGAGTTCCTTCAGTCGCTATTCGCTCCTTCAGAGCCTGTCCTGAACGAAGTGAAGGAATGACACCTCGGGTGTCACTTCAGTTGATACATCAGAATGACATTTTCATTCTATTACCTTTATGAAAAACCTGAGAGATAATATAACTTTGTCTTTGAAGAAAGAGTTAAAAAAACTGGAAAAAACAGGGCTTTTAAATCCGCCTGTTCCCGCAGAGATACCTCTCTCTCTTTCCGGAATGCCTCAATTCGGGGAGTGGACCACAAATATTGCCTTACAACTGCAAAGCGAGAGAAAACCTATTTTTCTGGCAAATATTTTGACAGAAGGTTTAAAAAAAATAAAAAGTATAGAAAAAGTAGAGGCAAAAGGGGCAGGATTTATCAATATTTTTTTAAAAAAAGAATTTTTTTACCGTGTCCTTTGCTCTGTCCTGAAAAAAAAAGAAAAATTTGGCTCTTCCCAGATTGGGAAAGGAAAAAAAATTCTCATTGAATTTGTCAGCGCCAATCCTACAGGTCCTCTTACCATTGCTCATGGTCGCCAAGCCGCTCTGGGAGAGGCAATTGCTCGCATTCTCTCCGCCAATGGATACCGGGTTAGCAAAGAATATTATCTCAATGATGCCGGAGTCCAGATTAATCTTTTGGGCGAATCCCTCTTGGCCAGGTATAAAGAAACATTAGGTCTTCCTTTTTTAATTCCGACCGATGGCTATTTCGGCGAATATCTGAAGGAGACAGCAGTAAACTTGAAGGAAAAATATGGGAAAGAACTTCTGCCAAAACCAGAAAACTTTTTTTCTCAATATGCATCCGAGACCATTTTGAATTCAATTAGGAAGGACATCTCCGATTTTGGCGTGAATTTTGACTCCTGGTTCAGCGAGACGAAATTACACCAGGGCGCTGAAATCAAAAATGTCCTTGCCAAACTCAAGGAGAAAGGACATCTTTACCAAAAAGACGGGGCACTCTGGTTTAAATCTACCTCTTTCGGCGACGAAAAGGACAGGGTCCTGCAAAAGAGCGATGGGAATTACACCTACCTTACTCCTGATATTGCTTATCATTGCAACAAGTATAAAAGGGGCTATCATTTCCTTATTAACCTTTTTGGACCAGACCACGATGGATATATCCCTCGATTGAAAAACGCCCTGACTGCTTTAGGTTATCCTCCCAATTCCTTTTTTCCGATTATTGTTCAATTAACCACCCTTTACCAGGGAAAAAAGAAACTGTCGATGTCTACGAGAAAAGGAGAATTTATTACTTTACGCACGTTAATCAAAGAAGTAGGCGCTGATGTAGCCAAACATTTTTTTCTTTCACGAAAAGCCGAGAGCCATCTTGATTTTGATCTGGAACTGGCCAAGAAAAATTCCTCAGAAAACCCTGCTTACTATATTCAGTATGCCTACGCCCGCATCTGCAGTATTATGAAATTCGCCAGGGAAAAAGAAATCTCCTGCGATGGAAGAATCAAACTTTCCTGGCTTGCCCACCTCAAAGAAAAGGAGGAACTAAATCTTCTACGGCTCCTCTTCCAATTTCCTTATTTGGTAGAGACCTGCGGGAAGACCTTCCAGGTCCAGCCAATCTTGAACTTCCTGCAAGAACTGGCTGGGAATTTCCACAGTTATTACAATAAGTTCAGGATTATAACGAAAGAAAAGGAGATAACCAGAGCCAGATTGCTCCTGATTAAGGGAGTAGGAATCATTTTGAGAAAAGGATTAAAGTTATCAGGAATCTCTACTCCCGAAAAGATGTAGCAATTGACGCAAATCTTTTTTGGGGATATAATCTAATTTGACAGGATTAGAACATAGCAAAAATTGTAGTAGTCGAGCTTGCTCGACAATGTAGGGGTTCAATTCATTGAACCCGAAACAACGGGCTTGATAAATCAAGCCCCTACAATAAGCAAAGCAAGCTTTGCCACTACATAATAATCCAGTTAATCCTGTCAAATAATCTTTTAGAAAAAAATGCCAACAAAAAGAGAAACAATTCTACTTTTACAGAATATCGGGCTTCTCACCAGGAAGCAGATTGAAGAGGCGTTAGCCAAACAGCGGGAAACTAAACGTTCGATTAAGAACATCCTCAAAGAACTCGGATACCTTACCCAGGAAAACATCGGATTCTCTCTCGTTGCCCAATTCGGAATCCTGCCCAAGAGTTCTACGGAAGAGGAACTTTCTGTTGATGTCATTAATATTGTTCCTTCCTCCTTTGCCAAAGAGCATCGGATTATTCCTTTTGAAAAGAGTAACGGGACAGTTGTCTTAGCCACCGATGAGCCCCTGAATTTTCTCTCGATGGATTACTTTAAGGATGAACTCAAAAAAAAGGTGCAACTCATCGTTGTCAACGAAAGCACGGTAACCTCCGCTTTAAAAAAATATTACGGGATTGAAACCGAGGATTTAGCTCCACTTTTTGAGAAAATCGATCAGAACTATGACCAGGGAGAAAAAGAAGGGACTGCTGCGGAAATAGAAGAAGAGGAAGCAAAAAGGGCCCCGGTCATCAAACTGGCAAATCTCCTTATTGCCGATGGGGTAAAGAAGAGAGCCAGCGATATTCATGTGGAGCCATTAGAGCACAAATTCAGAATCAGGTACCGTATTGACGGGGTGTTGCACGAGACCCTATCCCCTCCCAAGAATATCCAACGTTCGCTCATCGCGCGTCTCAAACTGATGGCTGGAATGAATCTTGCCGAAAAGCGATTACCTCAGGACGGCAGAATTATGCTCACCGCTGAGGGCAGACCGATTGACCTTCGCGTTTCCACTCTCCCCGGACTCTATGGGGAAAGTTTAGTAATGAGAATACTGGATAAGACCACGATGTTGCTCGGGATGGACCAATTGGGATTCCTTCCCGAGGATAGAAAAAGATGGGATGCTCTTTTAAAGTTCTCCGGCGGTATTGTCCTGGTCACCGGACCAACCGGCTCGGGAAAAACAACCACTCTTTATACTTCTTTAAACACACTCAATACCGTTGATAAAAAACTGATGACCGCGGAAGAACCTGTAGAATATCAAATTCCCGGCATTAATCAAACTCCAGTGAAACCGGAAATTGGTCTTACTTTTGCCTTAGCGCTGCGCAGTTTCTTGAGGCAGTCCCCGGATGTTATTTTAATTGGAGAAATCAGGGATTTTGAAACAGCAGACGTTGCTTTACGCGCGGCTCTTACCGGACACCTTGTTTTTTCTACCCTCCATACCAATGATGCGCCATCAGCAATTACACGTCTTATTGACTTAGGAACCCCGCCATTCCTGATTGCTTCTTCTCTCCAGGGAGTTATGGCGCAAAGATTAGTGCGTGTCCTATGCTCTCATTGCAAGAAAGAATATGAGCCGGACGAACGAACCAAAAAATTTTTAGGGGTAAACGGGAATAATGAACTCCATATTTTTGAGGCCAATGGTTGTGAGGCCTGTGATTATACCGGTTATCATGGTCGTATCGGAATCTTTGAAATTTTTATTATGAATGAAGAATTAAGACAACTTGCCTTGAAAAAGGCGGAATCATTCTCCATCAGGGAAGCCGCAATCAGAGCCGGAATGAGGACGATGCAGGAAGACGGGATAGAAAAGGTTAAGAAGGGATTGACTACGGCGGATGAAGTAATTTCGATAACAGGAAAGACAAAATAATTTATCCACGAATGCACACGAATAGACACGAATCAGAACTTTGTTAAATTTTCACCAGAATAGGTAAAGGCTGATAAAGACCCAGGAATTCTTGAAAGAGTCCCCTGTTCTGGATAATCCATTCTACGCA
>SDBU01004301.1_pt1 | contig 17555 bp, 21 predicted proteins | sample 2277071 | NCBI WGS metagenome assembly SDBU01 (sample SAMN10397929, study PRJNA504765) | marine sediment metagenome | isolation source: marine sediment core GS08_GC12, 126 cmbsf | place: Arctic Ocean: Gakkel Ridge, Loki's castle | collected 2008 | reverse complement strand
CTATTTGTTTAATAAGATAATCTAAAGGACTCGATCCCTTGACTTAACGGTTCGAAGATATTGCACATCCCGACATTACAATGAGTTTAAACAAGTAAGAATTTAACGGGCATAAAATAACCACGAAACCCACTTTGCGGAAATTATGACGAGTAACACTAACTCATAATCCTATACAAGGTTATTCCAGGTAATCATAGTAAGATTACACAATGAAATTTTGAATTAATTTGTAATCAATTCATTTTCTAGAAGGTTCAAGTTAAGGCGCGGTAATTTTCGTTCAGATTTCTTCCTTGATTGATTCGTTATTTGTTCAATTATTGCCAATTTTTGTGCTCTAGTCAAGCCTTCCTCATCGGCAAAAATTCTTCCATCAATTCTTTCTCCTGTTTGTTTTGCATGTTCGATTTTTTTGAAAATTTCTCGCTTTTTCTCTTCGGGATACACCAGTTCAATTACCATAGAAAACACAGTATAGATCATTTTCGTAATTTCATCATCCTTTAGTTTCAACATGTTTTTGGCATAGATTGATCCTCTTCCCTCTGTACCATATTGTACTTCTTCAAGTCTATTCAGTAACTTTTCATTTTCAATCCTTTGTTTTTCTACTGTGTCCTTGATTTGTTCTAGTTTTTTCTTTTCTAACTTTATTCGTTCAGAGTCATCAACTGTAAGATCAGGAATAGCTTTTTTGAATTCATTAAAAAGTTCCTCCACTGTTGGAGTCAAGTAAACTCCGTCTAAACCACGTTTGTGGCCCATCATTTTTTCTACCAGATTATGATTGATTGAATTGTTTAGTTTCATAATTGTGTTAAAGCGTTTTCTAAATCCATGATCTTGTTGAATGTTGTATCGTAAACCTGATTTGTTTTCAAGTGATCTTAATCCAGCCTTTTTTATCAATCTTTGAATTATCACAGACATTCCTCTTTCACCAAGTGGTATTGCTTTTGCATTTCCTATTTTGTACATTTTACGAAACACTGGAGATTCTGGTGTAAGCTGTTCGCCATCAAACTTGCGCTTTTGAAGATATCTATCAAGTATGCTAGATGCTTCTGGTGTTAGAAAAGTGTGATATTCTTCTGGATCATCTGGATAAACTAAAACACTTTTGCAACCAAGGGGCATATCTTCAATGTGTTTTAGTCTCATTTCTTGAATTGCACCAATTCTTACACCAGTGGATGCTACCAAGTGAATCAAAGCCCTACTTCTGACATCTGTAGCTACCTCTAACATTTTCTGTATATCTTTGGTTGTCCAAGGTTCATGCCCTGATTTTTTTACTTTTGCCGGAAAAAACCTTCGAATTTTTTTCCAGTTAATCATGATATCATTAATCTCAAAGAATGCCTGGATGGGCCAGTATCTGGTAGGAATGGAATTGGGAGAAATTTTTCCCTTTAGGTAAATCATATAATCCTCAATCAACATCTGGAGTTTTTTTGGTGGAATGTCAAGCAGTGAGTCAAAATCCTTGATTTTACAATATTCCCTAAAGTAGTTGAGGCTCTGCAAGTAGACTTTTTTGGTCAAGTCAGATTTCATGGTCTGCTCAAATAACCACAAGCTTCGCTGTTTTTTCACATTTTATGATAAGATAAGGTGAATATTAAGAGCACTGGACGCGTGACATGTTTAACTTTTTTACTTTAACGTATCAAGGATAGAAAGACTAACTAGATTAGTCATTGTGATGCCTTTTCTACAAACATCACGACGTGTTTTTTCACAATACTGATTAACACTTTGATGACTTTTTTCACTTGAAACTTCTAATATCACAATATTATCGCTATACGGGAATGTAAATTTTTGTGGTTCGTTTGAAAAAACATCCATGTGACCCATACCCGCCCGGCCAATCTTATCTCGTTTAGATATAACATTGGCAACTTCTCTGAAATCATCAATGGAATCTCCATATTCTAAATAATAAACTGAAACAAAGTTCATTGATCCTTCTGTTTCTCTCTCAAAGAGACCATTATCCACATTAAAAATAAAAGATACTTTATCCTGTTTGAATTTTTCAAGTTCTTTTAGAATTTTCTTATTGTCTTTGAACTTTGCTAGAATATAGTGATTTGCGCATGATGTAAAATATGGTTTAGTTTCATTTGAAAAGGTAGCAGTAACAAAATACATGCATTGGATATTTTTTGATTGAGACCAAATATCTTTCAATTCTATAGAATCGTGATTATGCATATATGGCGCACAGACATAGCCATCAGTTAGCTCTTGTGGAGAATACATGGATAAACTAAAGATAAGGTTTATTATTTAATATTATCAAAAATTCGATTACGATCAAACGTATTTTTTGATTATTCTGATTATCTTCGATAGTTATTTAATAGTAGAAAGCAGCGAATGAATTTGTCCCAAGCTAGCTCAGCCTGGTAGAGCTTCCGGCTGTAGTTGTTGGCTTTTGGCTGACTGAATAACAGCCTATCAGGCATACAGAAACCGGGTTGTCGCAGGTTCAATTCCTGCGCTTGGGACCATTTTAGCCAAAAATACAAAAGCATCCCTCATAATCTCATTATGATGAGTAGTGATTCATGGTCTAATTTAGACAAAGTAGATCAGAAAATTATTGAAATTTTAAATACAAATGCAAGAACTCCTTCAAAAGAAATAGCTTCTGAATTAAGGAAGTCGGGTCATGACGTTTCGGATAGAACAATTAGGAAAAGAATCGAAAAGTTAGAAAAAAGTGGCATAATCAAAGGTTACAAAGCAGTTCTTACTAATGTTAGTGAATCAAATGAATATGAAGCTGCATTTTTGAAGCTTAAACCTGCAAAGTCACTAGAGTCAACAAAAGATTCGATAAAAGATTTTGCAATAACATTACCCAATTATCTTTTAGTAGCGAATCTGGAGGGAGAATGGAATATGATTGTTATAATGAAAATTGAATCAGGTCAAAATCAACCATCATTAAAAATAATTGAAAAATTTTCAGATGATATAATTGATTATAGAATTAGTGAATTTGATATTAAAAATATAAATTTGTTGAATATGTCGTTATTATTACTTTGAAAGTGAATAGTCTTTCTCTGCTATATCAAGAGCTGTTTTTATCTCATCAATCGTAAATGGTTTTTGGATAAAAGCAGAAACACCACAGCTTATAGTTTTGCTAACTCGTTTGGTGGTTTTTTCATCGACAGTAATAAGAACAATCTGTAAATCTGGTTTTTCTTCTAATAGTGTAGAAGCAACAACAGCCCCATCAATATCTGGTAAACCCATATCAAGTAAAACTATTGGATTTTTGGAAGCAGAGATTAGTTTTTTACATTCTTTAATTCCTTCTTTACCAGTGTGATAATTTGTATAATCGCGATAACCTAGTTTTTCCAAGTAGTTTTCTAATTTCATTACAACGGCTTTACTGTCTTCTATAATTATAATGGGTCTTGAAACTTCCATCGTTGGAAGTTGAAACTTTTTTGCTTTGTTGAAAGCTTTCTTGGCATCGTCGAATTCTCCAACCCTTAGAAAACATTTTGAAGCGCAAAGTAGAGCACCCTTTGCTTGGTAAGATTCAATTTTTGTTCCAAAGTCTAAAAATAATTTTCCTGCCTCCAAAATTTCATGATCGTTGTCTTTATTTTGTTTTGATTTACATTCAGCAGCTAATAGAAAAAGAAGGGCAGCTTTAACTTTATCCGTCTTTTTTTGTGTTTCAGCTAAGTTAGTAAAAAGATTATGTGCCGAAATATTTTGATTGTTCTTTAAATGGGTAAATGCCAAATTATAGTCTTGTCTTCCTATTTCTCTCATAAGTTGAATCACAGATTTTGTTTTATATTATTTTTTACTAATTCTTATTGAGTTTCTTACTCATCCTTTTTGAAATTTTTATGGGTTTATTACTGCTCGCCCAATAATTTTTCTTGCTTTTAGATCTTCTAAAGCACTATTTGCATCCTCAAGGGAATATTTCTTTGAAACTATGGGTTTTATCACCCCTCGTTTTACTAGATCCAATAATTCAACCATATCGTTATAATTGCCAGTGTATGCACCTTGGATTGTAATTGCCTTAAGTGGTATTGTTACTAATGATAACTCAAGTGAACCCCCAAAAAGTCCTACTAGGACTAGATTTCCTCGTTTGCGTAAAGCCGCAAGCCCAGTTTTTACAGTTTGAGGAGCATTTACAAAATCAATTATGCTGTCAGCGCCTTTGTTATTAGAAATAGAGATTATTTTTTGTGCTGCATTTCCAGAACCAGCGGTTACAGAACCAATAACATTTGTGTTTACGACAAAATCTGCTCCTGCTTCTTTCGCAGTTTGTAATTTATTGTCATCTAAGTCAACACAAATTATTTTGGATTTTGTAATTGCTTTTGCAATTTGTATTCCCATCAATCCCAAACCGCCAGCACCTATTATCACTAGATATTCCGGGGAATTCATGTTTGCCTTTTTAACTGCAGTATACGCAGTAAGTCCTGAGCATGCAATTGATGCAGCTGCATTTAGATCAATTCCAGAAATTTTTGCAAGATATTTGAAATGTGGCACTTTGACATTCTCAGCATATCCCCCATCTTGGAAGAGGCCAATTGATCTTGGAGTGTCACAAAGATTTTCATTCCCAACGTTACAAGCAGGGCACTCACCACAACCTAGCCAAGGATAAACCAGAACTTCATCATCAACAGATATTCCTTCAACACTGTCTCCAATTTCTGAAACAGTGCCAGCGATTTCATGCCCTGGAGTAATCGGATAGTTTACGCCTCTGTCTGTAACCTTTAAAAAAGTCCCAGCCCCAAGATCATAACCACCTTCCCACAAGTGTAAATCACTATGACAAACACCCGCAGCAATTACTTTGACTATTACTTCGTTTCCAGTAGGAGTGAGATTTTCTAATTCACATATCTCGAGAGGTTTAGTTGGCTCAACGATTCTAGCCGCTTTCAATGCCGTATTGATTTTTTGCTAATAATATAAGAGTTGACAGGGAACGAGAAAAAAATAGAGCCTATAGATATTATGGAATAGAGTTAGATTTGCATTGTGTCGGATGACGAGTCCTCTTTAGGATTATCACAGGAACCAGTAAGTATTCTATTCAACCCATCAGACATAAACAAAAAAGATGTTTGGGAAATTGATTTAATTCGAATATTAGAGCTTTTAATTAAAATTCTTGAAAAGACGGGCAAGAAGGATTTGAGAGTAGCAGGAATGGCGGCTCTCTCGTCATCGTTAATTTATAGAATGAAGGTAGAGAGTATTTTTGCACTTCAAAAGGCAGCTATGGAAAAGAAACCACTTTCACAGAGAACTGATCTGGATATTGATTTAATTGATATTCCATATAGACATGAATCAACTTATCCAGTTTCCTTAGACGAGCTTTTAACTTTGCTTGAAAATCTAATTGGTTCTATTGCAAATCCTCGTTCTAGACGAAGTAATCAATTGAGTTTTGAACCCGTTGAGGCTCCTAACTTTCAAGATTATTTTATTTCTCTTGAGAATATTATTGGAAAATATGAAGATTTGATATTGAAAAAATTGAGTTCTACGGGTTCTGGTTTATTACAAAATATAATATCGGATTTAGATCCTGTGGATGCAATTAGATGCTTTTTTGCAATATTATTTTTGGCTAAAGACGAAAAGGTTGACCTTGAACAGGTTGACGATGATATCAAAATCACGCTGTTAAAGTAAAATTAACGACCTAATCAAACATGGAGAAAGGCTTCTTTTAAGTAGATTTTGGAGTGTTTTTGATTATTGCCTAAAGTAGAAAATGAGGAACGTGCCACAGCAAATATTGAGGCAGCACTATATTCTGCAGGTAGACCATTAACCATTGAAGAGATAATTCGGGCCTCAGGCACAGAATCTAGGACAAAAACGCTTGCTCTACTCACAAGTATAATGAAAAAGGCAAAATCTGCTTTCAAGGCCATCGAAGTAGTAACCCTTCCAGATAGTTCTTATGTATTTCAATTAAAGCCCGAATACAGCTCAGTGATTAGGAGATATGCTTCAAAACCAATTTTGCCAAAAGCCACTTTGAAGACTTTATCATATATTGCATATATGCAACCAATTTCGTCAAAACAATTACTTGAAATTCGTGGTAGCGGAGTTTATGCACATCTAAAAGAACTTAGACAATTAGATTTTATTTCACATCAAAATGTTGGAAGATTAAGAATTTATTCTACAACTGAAAAATTTCAAAAATATTTTGGAATCCAAGGAGATTCAGATACTCTGAAACAAAAATTATTCAAGAAAGTTCGAAAAAAACAAACTCAGGTAATTAGCATTTCTCCAGCTACAGTTTAATTTTCTATCTTGATTTAAAAAACCGATTAATGTTAGTTTGAGGCATAAACTATGCGTTTTGTATAAATTAGAGTGGATGAAAGGACTACCGTGAAAAAATCAGTAGAAAACTTGGCAACTAGCAAATTAACTGGAGGTAGACGACATCCATTACGTGTTAGAAGAAAATATGAAATTGATCGATATCCAAATGAAGCATTAATAGATGCACAAGTTACTGTAACAAGAAAAGTTCGGGGGAAATCTCACAAGACTGCATTAAAAACAATTGATTTTGTAAACTTGTCAATTCCTGATTCAAAACCAAAGAAAGCTAAAATTTTAAAAGTTTTAGAGAATCCAACAAGCAATGACTATCAACGTCGTGGTGTTATTACAAAAGGTGCAATACTTGAAACACAGGATGGAAAATGTAAAGTTGTTTCAAGACCTGGACAAGATGGAACTGTTAACGCAATTCTAGTACAGTGATAATATGAAAGATTACGAACATGTCGTAATCTGGTTGGATTATTTTAATAAAACATTGCCAAGAAACAAAGGAAGGCGATTAGAAAAAAATAACTGCATCTTTGATCCTTCACTTAAAGAATTAATTGATGCAACAAAAGCTGCAGGATTTGAAATTTCAGAATCAGATGATAAAGTAAGATTTCCAAAGAGACCATATGTTAGGTCAGGTTATGTCGTTTTACCAAAAGAATCTTCAAAGACAACAATTCTTAACAAGATTTCAGAAAAACTGGTTGCGAAACGCTCTAAGCAATCAAAATAAGATTGAATATAGCTTTGAGCTAAAGTAAAGTTGACAGAAGTGTATGATAACAATTAGTTATTTTTGAAATTAATTGCAGGAGATAGGTGAAATAATACATTTAGCCAGAAGTGGTAGAGTAATTGTTCAACTAACAAAATTAGTTGAAGAGGGTCAAGTTCTCTGTGACGAAAAAAGTGGCAAAGTCGCAAAAGTTATGGAATTGATTGGTCCTGTTGCAAAACCATATGCTTCGGCAGCTCCTCTTACAAACAACATAAAAAAATTCACTGGAAAGAAAGTTTTTGCATTAGAAAATTTTCCTGCAAAAAAACAAAAAATTAGGAGAAAAAGAAAATGAATACACTAGAAACACAATGCTGTCCTGAATGTCAGTCTTCACTTGTTGATGACTCTCAGAATGGTGAAATAATTTGTTCTGGTTGCGGCGTTGTCGTGGCAGATCAAATAGCGGATTATGGTCCAGAATCAAAAAGCTCCAATCTGGAAGAAAAAATGAAACTTGCTAGAGCAACCGGTCAAACAACTTATTCTCAACACGATTTGGGAATAACAACTGAGATTGCCATTGGTACTAAAGATTTCAGTGGAAAAACAATCAACTCTAATGTAGCAAATCAAATGCACAATCTTAGAAAATGGCAACAAAGAGTAAGAGTTTCCTCACCAAGAGAAAGGAGACTTGTAAACGTACTATCAAGAATTGGTGACATTTGTCAGAACATTTCTCTCCCAAAAAATGTTTTAGAAACTGCTTCAATAGTTTACAGAAACCTGGATGAAAAAATTGATGTGAAAGGAAAGTCTGTGGCAAGCATTTCTGCAGCAACAATATACATGGCATGTAAACAGTGCGATGTAGTTCGATCACTTGATGAGATCTGTGAAGGAAGTTGTTCACCAAATGAAGTTAAGGCAAAAACAAAACTTGCAGCACGATACTATCGAACCATGGTAATGGAGATGGGAACAGCTACTGCTCCAGTTATTACATTGGATAAGTACATCTCAAAGATTGCCAATCTTACAAAAACTGATGTAAGAGTTGAGAGATTGGCACTAGAGATTGCGGAAAAAACGAAAAACAGCAATTTGGCAGATGGAAAGGCACCAAATGGCATAGCCTCAGCCTATCTTTATGTGGCTTCAGTATTGCTTGGGCAAAGTGTTCTCCAAAGAGACGTTTCAAGCATTGCAGGCGTGACTGAAGTAACGATTCGAAATAGGTGTAAGGAAATTCTGACCAATTACAAACTAAAGATCATACTGAGACCGACACTTAACAGAAACTAATCCCTCCCCTTTTTTATTTTTAAAAAAGTTTCATAATTCTATTTTGAAATTCAATGATTAGGAAAAGCTAAAATTCGTGGGTGTTATATATAGAAAAAATTCCTGTTTGTTTATGGTAACATTAGAGATTAAAGACTTACATGTTTCGATAGGTGAAAAGGAAATTCTCAAAGGTATTAATTTAAAGACTGGTCCAGGAGAAATTCATGCTATTATGGGACCAAATGGTTCTGGAAAAAGTACTTTAGCTTACACACTTCTTGGACATCCTAAATATCAAGTGACAAAAGGAGAGATCTTAGTTGATGGAGAAAGCATTTTGAAACTTAAGGCTGATGAAAGAGCAAAAAAAGGTTTGTTTTTAGGTTTTCAGTATCCTACAGAAGTTTCTGGTGTTGGTTTTTCACACTTTCTTAGAACTTCATACAATGCATTAAGTAAAGCTCTTCAAGGAGAAGATCGTGAAGTTTTCATTACTGTAAGAGAATTTCAAAAATATCTAAAAGGTAATCTCAAGCAAGTTGGTTTACCAGATGAATTTCTTTCAAGGTATCTAAATGAGGGATTTTCAGGAGGAGAGAAGAAACGTTCTGAAGTGTTACAGATGGCTGTGTTACGGCCAAAAATTTCTATTCTTGATGAACCAGATTCTGGATTAGACATTGATGCCGTACAATCAGTTGCTAAAGCAATTAGTGAGATCTCTACAAAAGATACAACAATAATTATAATTACTCACTATGCAAGAATTTTAAGATTCCTAAAGAAGTTAGACTTTGTACACGTTATTGGTAAAGGCAAGGTGTTAAAGGAAGGAGACGCATCTCTTGCTGATGAGCTAGAAAAGAAAGGTTATGACTGGATCTTAGAAGGTCAATCTTAGAAAAAATTTTTGTGTTTATTTAATAGGGTCTTAAGGGATGTTGTTTCATGGAGGGAGTTGATGAAGGACAATATTTTTTCAATTTTTCATTCTTCAAAATTGATCCAAAATGGAGATGGTTGGCAGATTTAGCAAAGGCAGAATCTGCAAAAGAAGTTGATAATGTGATTAGAAACTCAGGAATCAAATTTAGATCTTATTCCACATTGGGATTACGTGATGATGCTGACTTTTTATTTTGGTTTGCTGCGAAATCAGTTGAAGAAATACAAGACGTAATATCAAAGATTTACCTGACTGTTTTTGGAAAATATATTATGCCGTCTCAAGTGTATCTCTCATGTACACGGCACTCAATCTATGCTAAAAAAGAGAAGACTATCTCTTTTGTTTCAGGAAATGAACCAAAAAAATATGTTGTTGTTTATCCATTTATCAAAACTAGAGAGTGGTATTTGTTACCAAGAGAACAAAGACAAAAAATGATGGATGAACACATTAATGTTAGCCAAAAATATCCGGGAGTCATTTTGAACACAACTTACTCTTTTGGAATTGATGATCAAGATTTCATGTTAGCGTTTGAAACAGATGTTCTGCAAGATTTTCAAAATCTAATAATGGATTTAAGAGAAACTAAAGTTTCTGCTTACATACAACAGGATACGCCTATGATTGTTTGTGTTAAAAAGGATATTATTCCTCTAATTACAAGTCTCGGTTAGTGGATGCGTTAAAAGAATGGGCAACGGTTGTTAAAGCACTAGAAAATGGTGAACAAACTGTCATTTTAAGGAAAGGCGGCATTTTAGAAACAGCTTCTGGGTTTAATGTTGAAGCAAAAAAATTTATTTTATTTCCAACTTTTGAACACCAAGAAGTCAATCACATAAAAACTCCATTTCACAAATACTTGACAGAAGTTAAGGCAAATCCTCCAAAAAATGGAACCAATTCTATTACTTGTTATGCTGAAGTTTTGGATGAAGCGGATATTTCTTCCCATGAAAAAATTAACGCGTTATCAGAATTTCATATATGGAGTGATTCTTACATTCAAGAAAGAAGAAAGTGGGAGCCTGAAAAGCCAATTAAAGCAGTTTTTCTTAAAGTGTTCAAAATTCCCAAACAAGAAATTCCATTAAAATCTGAATTTCAAGGTTGCAAATCTTGGATAAACATAAATGAAGAAATTCGGGCAGGTGAACCAGTTTTGACAGATGAAGAGATCACGTCAAAATTGGATAAATTCAAGGAGATTGTAAATTGAAATACAAAAAATTGGGAAAAAGTGGAATCAAAGTATCTGAGATAGGGTTTGGTGCATGGTCTATTGCTCTAGCATGGTGGGGCAAGAAAATTGAAGAAGATGAAGCGAAAAGAATGTTGAAAAAAGCATACGATGTTGGAATTAATTTCTTTGAAACTGCTGATATGTATGGAAAGGGGAAAAGTGAGAAACTAATTGGCGAGGTTTTCAAGGATATGCGGAATGAGATTGTTCTTTCAACAAAATATGGTTATGACTTTGCGAATGTGGAACAAATAGGACATAATGAGCTACCACAAAAATTTGATCCTGATTTTACAAATTATGCCTTACAAAATAGTTTAGAACGTCTTCAAACAGATCATATTGATATTTATGGAATGCACAATCCAAAATTACGTCATATTCGAGATGATACAATTTTTCAAACATTTGATGAATTGATTGAAGAGGGAAAGATTAATGCTTGTCAAGCTGCTCTTGGTCCAGCAATTGGATGGATGCAAGAAGGATTAGAAGCAATTGAGCGTGAAAGTATTAGCGCAGTTCAGACGGTTTATAACATTTTGGAACAAACTCCTGGAAATGAGTTGTTAGACAGTGCTGTTAAAAATGACGTTGGAATTTTAGTTCGTGTACCTGATGCATCAGGTATTCTTACAGGAAAAGTAAATGAAAATACTAAGATTGATGAAAAGGACCACCGTTCTGTAAGAAAGGGGGAATGGATACAATCAGCTTTGCACAAAGTTGAGCAATTACGCTCAATAGCAGAACGAAATGGGTTGAACATTACAGAATTGGCAATAAAATTTATCTTGTCAAAAGATGGAATTGCTTCGGTACTACCTACTGTTATTAGTGAAGAAGAAATTCAACAATTTGCTTCTATGTCTGATGGCAATTACATTAATTCGTCTGATATGAAAGAAATTAATGATTTGTACAATACTTGGCCTCCATATGAGCTAAAGGCCACAATACCCTCTAATTGAAATTTTTAGATTAAGCAGGGATTGTTTCTTTTAACTTAAATTCATACTCGACAAAATATTCAACACGAGTTTTTTTGAACTCACGTGAACTAAACAGAACTTTGTAATCATCTATGCCGATTTGTTTTTGAATTTCTTTTGTCAGTTCAGATGCTTCTTTTTGACTTTTGCAATGTATCATAGAGAATACGCTGTATGGCCAGTCAGGAAATACAGGTCTTTGATAGCAATGGCTGACTTGAGGAAATGCTCCTAATTTTTCTCCAACTTCAACTATTCTTTCTTTTGGAACATTCCATACAATCATTCCATTAGCGATAAAACCTGCATCTCTGTGTCTCAGAATAGCAGCAAATCTACGCATCACGCCAATTTTCTCATAATGTCTTAGCTTTTCAAAAATTTGATCTTCTGACATCCCAAGTTTTTCTGCAACCTTCAAAAATGGTTTGTCTACAATTTTCAAATCTTTTTGAAGTTCTCTGATGAATTCTTTGTCTTCCTCAGTAGGATTGAATTTCACATCAAGGATTTTTTTCTTTTCCTCAGTTGGTTTGACTTCATGTTTTTTATCATCAACCATTTCAAGTTTAACTCCAATTTTGAATAGTTTGATTGTAGGAAGCATTCTGATGTTTACAATTCCTGGGATTTTCCTAAATTTGTCTACTTCAGTCTTTAGATCAGAGCCTGGAGGGACAGCTAAGGTAAACCATAGATTAAACTTGTGCTCTCTTTCATAGTTATGACTTACACCCGGATGACGATTAATTTGATGTGCAACATATTCTAGTTTATCTTGTTCAATCTCCATAGCTACTAAGGAACTTTTGTAACCTAGCCTCCTTGTATCAAAAATTGCGCTTAACTGTCTTAAGATTCCAGTTTTTTTAAGACCAGAAAGTCGTTCCTTTATAACTTCAGTGGAAACATGAAATTTTTTTGCAATTTCATGAAATGGTTGTGAGACTAAAGGAAATGTCCATTGAATTTCATTCAGAATTTCTTTGTCCAGATCATCCATTAAATTATGCCTTCAAATCTCATAATTAAACTTAATTTAGTTAAACATGAAAATTTGGAAATTAAAATGAATTAGTAGTGTTCACTAAATATCAAATAAGGAAGATTTGTGATAATTCAAAATTTTAAGATGATGATGAACAAGGAGAGCAATTCGGATGAGTGAAATATCTATTTCTCAAGTTTTCCAGGATCCGATTTTTATCATTGGAATTATTCTTACAGCGTGCGGCATAGGAATTATTCAAGGTCATATTCTTGGTCGAGCAATTCTAAAACGTTTTCCAAGAATTCAAAATCATGCAAAGATCGTTTCAATTTCTTTTTTCTTTTTGTTTTTAGCAAATGCAATACTTAGTGTACCGCGTTTTGCATCACCTGAAAAAATTGAAATATCAAAAATCTTTGAGGCGGCTTCATCAGGGGAAGTTGCGTCAATTGTTTTTACTGTACTTGGAGTAAATACTGGATTTCTTGCTGTTCTAGCAATTTCTGTCACCATTGTTTCATTAATGCTTCTTCGTTCAACGCAGATGGGTGGACTCAGTAAATCATTTGTAATGTTTTTTAGTTTTCTAATTTTGGGAATTACTATTTTTAGCAGATTTACAGATTATACTCCTAACACCTTTGAAGTATTCCTATACTTTGTTTATCAGCTTGGTATTACTATTGGAATAGTTGAGGGAACCGCTAGAAAAATTAAAAGTGTAGTTTAAAAAAATTAAATTTTCTTTAATTATAAATAGAAAATTCAAGTGGTTAAAACGTTGATAGTTGATCTAGACCTAAAGGGAGGTTTGGTAATTGTAGTTGGTGGTGGTGGAGAAGCATTAAAAAAAATTAATTCATTGTTAACTCAGGATTGTAAAATTCTTGTTTTAAGTGATAAGCTAAATATGCAAATTCAAAAATTTGTGTCAAAAAATAAAATTGAATTTAAAAAAATTAAATTAAGTAATGCTAATTTTCTTTCTAAATACAAGCCATATTTAGTAATGGCAACGACTGATAATGGAGAGCTTAACCGAAAAATTGTATATCAGTCCAAAAAGATGGGCTCTCTTGCATATGCTGCAGATGATCCTGATGTCAGCGATTTTGCCCATCCATCTGTAATCAATATTGCTGATACCGTTCAGATTGCTATATCTACAGGTGGTAGAAGTCCAGCAATGGCTAGAAAAATTAAACTGAAAGCGGAAAAAATTTTCAAAAAGATTGTAAATAAAGAAGACATCTATCAAATTAAACTTCAGCAGATCGCACGAAATATGGCAAAGAAAAAAATTTCTACACAGAAAGAGAGGAAAAAATTCCTATACTCCGTTTTGAATGATGAAAAGATTAAACAGTTAATAAAAGACGATAAATTTCAAAAGGCACAAAACAGAGCGATGCTGTTACTTAGGAAATGGAAATGAATCAAAATATTATAAATGCCAGGGTGACTTTTCATAGTTCACCAATTCATGTTCTAGAAAGATTTACCTTTAGGGATATAGATAGTGCGTATTCCAATTTTAAAGAACATTCTGAATTGGATGAATGTGTTATAATTCAAACGTGTAATAGGGTAGAATTGTTTGGTTCTGGAAAAAATTACAATATTGAAAAAATTAAAAAAACATGGGCATCTCTTGCAGGGTTAGAAGAAAACGCCTTTAAAGAAAATCTTGAAGTGAGTGAGAACAGCCATGCTTACCATCACTTATTGAAATTAACATCTGGATTGGATTCCATGGTAATTGGGGAAGAGCAGATTTTAGGACAGATTAAAGATTCTATTACAAAAGCACGAAGTACAAAATCATCAGGACAGTGCCTTAACACCCTATTTGATAAGGCAATTCACGTTGGGGCCAGAATAAGAAACGCTACTGGAATTAGTAAAGGAGGCATTTCAGTTGGATCCATGGCAGTAAAACTTGCCGAAGAAAATATTGATGAATTAAAATCAAAACACATTTTGTTAATTGGCACTGGTGATATTTCTACACTGGTTGCAAAATCTCTTGGAAGAAGAGGTTATTCTTTCCTTATTACCAGTAGAACAATTGACAGAGCTAAAGCATTTTGTGAAACGATGGGAGGGACTCCAGTAAAATTTGAAGATGTTCTGTCTAGCTTCCATAAATATGATGTAATGTTTGTTGCTACATCTGCGCCTTATTTTCTCATAACTCATGAAAGAATTTTGAATGCGATAAAAGAAAATAAAAATGGTATGATGATTTTGGACTTGTCAAATCCTAGAACTGTGGATGAGGGAGTTGCCACCATAAGAGGTATAAAACTCATGAATCTCGATCAGATAGCTGAGATGGTTGATAAAAATATGCGAAGCCGAATGGCTAAAGTGAAAACCGTTGAAAATATAATTAACGAGGAACTACCTGTTTTAGAAGCCTCAATGAATAGATTAGATGCAGAACCCATTGTAAAAGATGTTTTCAAAAACATTAATTCTCTTAGAGAAAAAGAATTGAAAAAAGCATTGCAAATGTTAGGTGAACAAGATGAAGAAAAAATCAAGATAATTGATGAGCTGACAAAGGCAGTCGTGGAAAGCATACTCTCGCAGCCGATGAATAATCTTAGACGAGCTTCAGAACTTGGAAACCACGAGATTCTCGAAGCAGCTAGCAAACTGTTTGATTATAAGAAAAAAGAATAATCAGACTAGGAATATATTTGCTGAAATAGAATTTTTGCTATGTCTTTTCCCGCCAGACGACTTCGTCGACTACGAAGAAGTGAAAAAATACGGGAATTGCTTCAAGAGACAAGACTTTCGCCAAAGGATTTCATTTGTCCAATTTTTGTACAAGAGAATTTGGAAAAAAGACAAAAAGTTGAATCAATGCCAGATATTGAAAGACTTCCTTTAAATGAAATTGTAATAGAGGTTGGAGCAATTTCTGATTTGGATATTCCAGCGGTGATGGTTTTTGGATTACCATCAAAAAAAGATGATGCGGGTTCTGCAGCTTTTGATGAAAAGGGGATTGTGCAAAAAGCAATTTCTGAAATTAAAAAAAACTATGGCGAAAAAATGGTTATCGTGGCAGATGTATGTCTCTGTCAATATACTTCATCAGGACATTGTGGATTAATCAAAGACAATAAAGTTGACAATGATTCTAGCATTGAAACACTGACAAAAATAGCTGTTAGTCAGGCAAAAGCTGGTGTTGATGTGGTATCGCCTTCAGCAATGATGGATGGTCAAGTAGCTGCTATCAGATTAGGATTGGATGATGCAGGATTTTCTGATGTTGTAATAATGTCTCACTCAGCAAAACATCGATCTTCATTTTATGCTCCATTTCGTGATGCTGCGGAATGTGCTCCAAAGTTTGGAGACCGAAAAACCTACCAAGTTCCCTATACAAATCTAATGGAAGCAATGAGAGAAGTTGAAGCAGATATCAAAGAGGGAGTTGACATCGTAATGATAAAACCTGCTCTTGCTTATCTTGATGTAATTGCTGAAACAAAAAGACGATTTAATGTCCCACTTTCTGCATATAGTGTTTCAGGGGAATATGCTTTAGTGAAAGCAGCCGCGAATCAAGGTTGGATCAAGGAAGAAGATATAGTTTCAGAGATTCTATATGCAATTAAGAGGGCAGGTGCAGATATGATAGTAACATATTTTGCAAAATCTGCGGCTAAAATGCTTCAAGGAAATTTATGAGAGACGATCAGCGTTTTGAGATACAACGTGCTTTAGATTTACTGCCACATGTGGTAGGATCAAGCTGGACGACAATATGGTTTAGGATGAATGGAACCAAACACCCCACTAGAGAAGAATATAGAAAGAAAGTAGTTGAATATTTGGAATTACTTGAGCCTCTTTTTGAATCACTTTCCGGTAAAGAAGGATTTCAAGAGATATCAGAATACATTCAAAGAAGAAAAAATAATGAGATTGAAAAAATTACGAATGGTCTCAATAAGGAAGTTGAAAAGCGATATGATAGATACATAGATTATGGTTAAATCTCGCAATTTAGGAATTAACATTTGATACGAACTGTTAATCCGATTTAAAGAGATGATGGAGCCTATCAGATATTTTATATGAGCTTGTAGCAGATGATGATGTAGAGGAGAAAGATTCTGGAAGTAACTAAAGGAAGTAACATTGACAACACTCTGCTTGAGCACTTTGAACAAGAGATATGGAGTAAAGTTCCTCATCTGGAAGAGAAACAGGGCGAAGCAAAGGTTGTCAACACAACACCGCTGATTGATCTTACTGAAGATTTGAAAGAATGTGCAAAAAACGTGTACAACCTGAATCTTGCCAATGCAGATCTGAAAGTTTTTGGCAAATTCGATTCTAACTTGCTGACAGGCTCGATTAAAGTCAGGCCTGCTGTCCACATAATCCATGACGCCATTGTTACAGGGAAGCTTAGGAGTGGACAGACAATAATCGAAGCCACCTCAGGGAACTTTGGGATAGCCCTTGGGTTGTTATCTAAACTTGGACTAGTTGTAGTTGCGCTTGTCTCAAGAAAGCTACAGGAGGGAGTCTTTGAGGAGTTGAGAAACGAGAATATACGCATCATGGATCTTGACATGGACATCTGTCCTGCTCCAGGAATGAAAGACAACCCAAATCTTTTGGTTGCAAAAGCAACTGCTGTTAATATTCGCTCACAATTATCTGAGCTTGGGTTTGATCCTGCCATTTTTGATAAAGCAAGCTCTGAGGTAGAATCGCTTTTAGCTGCCCAAGACATCATAAACTTGGCAAAGTTTCTTGCCAAGATCTACGGCTGTTTCTGCCCAGAACAGTATGACAACCAACTGAACATCGAGGTACATAGAACTGTTACCGCACCTGAGATAGACCAACAATTACATGAACAAGGAAATTCACTGGCAGACTTTGAAATTGTCTGTACCTTTGGTACTGGCGGCACGTCTGGTGGCCTGAGCAGA
>SDBU01004300.1_pt1 | contig 17555 bp, 12 predicted proteins | sample 2277071 | NCBI WGS metagenome assembly SDBU01 (sample SAMN10397929, study PRJNA504765) | marine sediment metagenome | isolation source: marine sediment core GS08_GC12, 126 cmbsf | place: Arctic Ocean: Gakkel Ridge, Loki's castle | collected 2008 | reverse complement strand
CTGGCCGGCAAAGGTGAATTGGCCTTCGTTGACAGTCGTCACAAACGGTGCAATTTTCAGCAGGCCCTTCTGGATGTTAATATCCACGTCGGTGGGGCCGAAATTCAATCCCATATAACCTGCACGTTCAAAGCCTAATTTGGCGTTGGCAGTGAGATTGGCCACAAGTTTGTCCGTCTGTCCCCTCGGATATTCGCTGACGAAACTGACAGCGTCTTTCCTTTTGCCCTGGAGTGTTAGACCCTCCGGCAAATACGGTGCCACCACGGCGCTCACTGCCGACCAGTCATATTCACACTCCGCTTGCCCTTTTAATTTAGTTTTGTCAGCTTCGTTGAGTAGGTTAAATTCGCCTTTGTGAATCTTGATTTGTGGACTTTCCAACTGTAGCTCTTTGATATTAACAGTTTTTTGCTTGGGATTTACCTCGGCGTTAAAAGTCAGTGTTACTTCGTTCGCCTCAAAAGGCTTTTTGTCGGGGTAAGTGAGCTTAAAAGCTCTTATTTTCGTCGAGTCGGTTGTGATTTTGTAGATGTTTTTATCAGAGCTTATAGTGATTTTTGATTCGGCGATACCGGCAAGCTGCGTTTCTTGCGGCAAAGAGGCGAACAGAACTGCAAACGGCTTTGCTTTTCCAAGGTCAATATTCTTAGCGGATATAGCCAGGTGCATAGGTACTTGCGGTTTTTCACCTATTGGAAGAATGGCCTGCTCTGTATTGACCTGGCCAAGACTTGACTTTATTTCCATTGAGTTAAGAGTCAGGACGTTAGACTGCCAGTCCATAGCAAAATCAAAGTTGACCTCTGCCATTGGCTCTTGCGCTGTAACACCGTCGGTCGAAGTTATGCTAAGATTTTTGACCTGAGAAGAACCAACACCGGTTATCTTGCCTTTGCTGACAGAGAGTATCCCCTGCTCTGAAATCTCACCGGTTATTTTGTATGGACCCAAATCAACAAATTGGCCAAACTCTGATAGTAGTTTTTCAAGGTCAACGTAGCCATCATATTTGAGCTTTTCGAGAGGGCCGCTGGCATTGATTTTTGCAAACGCGGCTGAGACATCGAGTGTGTCGAAATTTATTTTATTATTGTCAGCCGAAATTTGAACTTTGGCGGTGACCGGTTCGGAAAGAGCGAGCTTTTTGTCCTCGACGGTGCCGGCCAATTCAGTGAGATTTGCCTGGCCGGTAAGACTGCCGCGATTTGCCCTAATATTTCCGCTCAATTTACCGGAAGTTACTTTTGTTGCCTCTTTAATACCGAATGTGTGCGGCATTTGTGAGAAAATCGCGGCGACATCAAGCTCAAAATCAGCGTCTAAACTGTAATCCGACTCGGACGTTAAAAAGTCGGTCCACGACCTAAACGTGGTGGGAACCATTCCGCCGGCTTTCGCAACGAGCCAGTCGCTATCGAACTGAAATTGTTCGATGTTTATCAATTGCTGCTCGCTTTTAAGTTTCACGACAACATTCAACAGACCGGTCTTTAGCTGGTCGCCCTTTAGTATGGGGCCGGTTATATCCAGATTCTTGGCTTTAATTGAGCCACTTAAATTTTCGAAGTTACCATCTTTAATTACGGCGTTTATGTCAACAGAAACTGAACCTTTGGCTTGTACTTCGATTTTAGCCAATTCAAAAATCGGCCCTAAAGATTCGAGGTCCAGGTTGTTGACCTCTATGGTCAAATCACCGTTAGTACCTTTCAGGGTCCAGCCATTTTTTGCAGTGCCCGGTTTAATTTGGCCCGCTGCGTGAATCGGTGACCGCTCAGCTTTTTGTCCCACTACAACCAGATTGATATCGAAATCTGTTTGCCGTCCCGGCGGTCGTAAGTTCAGCCTTGAGTTTATCTGCGAAAGCTCAACGGTTCTGGCTTTCGAATCTGTTACTTTCAAATTGCCGTCGTTAATGACAACATCCATAACCAGAGCGATATAGCCGGCTTTGACGGGAACCGGTTCGGGTTTGCCGGCAGGCTCTTGCTCGGCCGCAGGTTGACCTTTGAGATTCACACTTACCTTAGGCTGGTCAATTGTCGTTTCGCCGAAGGACAGATTCCCCATCACAATGGAAGCGTAATGTGGCTTGGTGGTGATTTGCTTTACCTGGACGGAAATTTGGCCAAGGCTGTCATTGAAGCTGAAATCCGCAATGCGGACACCTTTGAACCAGCCCATAGACAGGTCGGCGAAATCTGTTTGGCCGGCGATTGAATCGTTGATCTTGGCCAATATCAACCGGCGGCCTTTCTCGGATGACATGAATGCCGGTACAAGTAAGAGAACCAGCACAATCATAACAACTATCAGCAGCAATACCAGCTTGAGTATTCTTGTGGTGGTTTTTTTCCGCGACCTGGACTTTGATTTCTTTTCAGTCTTTACCATTTTGACCCCCAAAAATAAATTTGGTGCATAAGTGCACAAGAGCATAAGTGCATAAGGCATTGTGCACTTTTTGCCGAAATTAATCAAGCATTATCTCGTCCGATTTGCTTTTGATTAGCTCGTCAACCTTGTCGGAGTATTGCCTGGTAATATCATCGATTTGCTTCTTGCCTTTTTCGAGGTCATCTTCGGTGATGAGTTTGTCTTTCTGCTGTTTTTCGAGCTGCTTGTTGGCCTCTCTTCGAATGTTGCGAATACCGATCTTTGTCTGCTCGCCGGTTTGTTTGGCCTGCTGGACAAGCTGTTTTCTTCTTTCCTCACTAAGCGAGGGTACATTAAGTCTGATTATTTTGCCGTCAATAATGGGGGCAATGCTCAGATCGCTGGCTTTGATTGCCTTTTCGATATCTTTAACCGAAGCAGGGTCGAAGGGCTTAATTACAATCGTATCCACCTGTGGCGCTGCCAGCGTTGCCATCTGTTTCAAGGGTGTGGGCGTTCCGTAGAAATCGGCCTTTATATTTTCGATAAGGCCGGTGGAAGCCCTGCCGCTGCGAACGGCCTTTAGCTCGTCCTGGAGGACTTCGACGGCCTTTTTCATTTTGGATTCGTTCTCAGAGAGTATCTCTTTAACGGGCATCTTTAACCTCACTTGGTATTGCGCTTTGCTATTCACGCATCACTATTTTGGTGCCAACTTGCTGGCCACAAATGGCCTTCGTTATGTTGCCCTTCTCGAAAATATTCAAAACAATAATCGGAATATCGTTGTCCCGGCAAAGGCTTATTGCCGAATGGTCCATTATTCTGAGGTTTTGCGCCAATACCTGGTCGTAAGATAATTTTTCAAAAAGCTGAGCATCCGGATTCTTTTCTGGGTCATCACTGTAAACGCCTTCAACCTTTGTTGCTTTTATGAGCAGGTCAGCATCGAGCTCCAAAGCCCTTAAGGCCGCACAGGTGTCGGTGGTAAAAAAAGGATTTCCAGTTCCGCCGGCCAATATCACAACCCTTCCTCGCTCAAGGTGCCGAAGAGCCCTTCTGCGAATAAAGCCCTCGCACATCGCGGGGACCTCTATCGCGCTGAGGACCCTCGTTGGCTGACCGAGCTTCTCAAGCGTCTCCTGCAGCGCACAGGCATTGATAATGGTGGCTAACATCCCCATATAATCGGCCGTGTTTCGGGGTATGTGACTGACCTGCGAAAAACTTTCTCCACGCAGAAAATTGCCTGCACCAACCACAACAGCGACCTGCGGGCCGAGTTTGCATATTTCTGCTATCCTTTTGGCAATCGACTCAAGTGCAGGGCCGTCGATACCGAATTCCCCGGGCTTGCAAAAACTCTGGCCCGAAAGTTTCAGCAATATGCGATTATATTTGCCATCTGCCATCATTTTCTTCCGAAAGTCTTAAACAACCAATTAGTTTCTATTGCGGAAACACTATTTGTCATTCCCGCCCCGCATCGTGTGCGGGATAAACTCCAGCGGGAATCCGGTTTTTCGCTCTGGACCCCTGCTTTCGCAGGGGTGACATCGTCGATTTTTGTTTTCTGCAACAGATACTAATTTAGTTCTAAGTTTTGGATTCTAAATTGTGAGTTAACTCAAAACTCAACACTAAAAACTTAAAACTATAATTGCTACCTGACCTCGAATCTTACGAATCTTTTTATTTTCGCCTCGCCGCCGGCCTGTTTGGCGGCTTCGGCGAGGACCTGGGCAACAGATTTGCTGTCGTCTTTGACGAAAGGCTGGTCGAGAAGGCAATTCTCAACAAAGAATTTCCTTATCTTGCCTTCGATTATTTTTTCTATGATGTTGGCCGGCTTGTTTTTGACCTGCTCGGCGAATATGGCCTTTTCCCGTTCAATCGTTTCAGGAGCGATATCGTCTTTATCCAACGCCATGGGCTTGGTGGCAGTAATGTGCATCGCTATGTCGGAGGCTTTCTGCTTTAGCACATCTGCGGCTGCCGTGGTTTCATCGCTGGTCTCAATCTGGACCATTGTGCCAACTTTTTCGTTGAAGTGAATGTATATGCTGATAAGTCCCGGGCCGTCGAGCTTGTATTTTGCGTAATCTCCCACCTGTGTTTTTTCGCCTGTCCTACTGACTGTCTCGGTCAGAATGTCACTGAATTTTTTGCCGTCAACAGTGGTCTCAAGGATATTCTCTGTGCCCTTCTCGGCTGAGCAAGCCAGGGCGTAGTCAGCCAGAGTTTGTGCCGTCGCTACAAAAACATCGTTTTTGGCCACAAAATCAGTCTCACAGCAAAGCGTTGCGATAGCAGCCGTTTTGCCGTCGGCGCTGCTTTTGCACACGACCAGGCCTTCGGAAGTTTCTCGCTCGGCGCGTTTGGCTAAAGTCGCAAGACCTTTTTTTCTAAGTATGTCCGTAGCCTGCTCGATATTGCCGTTGGCTTCCTGAAGCGCCCTTTTGCAATCCATCATTCCCTGTCCGGTCATTTTCCTCAGTTCCATCACCATTGCTGCTGAAATATCCGCCATATTTTAAACTCCTATTCTTGCAATGTATATATTGTACAAATACGAAATACGAAGCACGAAATGATAACTCGCTACCTGGTGAGTAGTGAGTGGTGAGTGTCCTAACTGACCAATTAACTACTGACCAATTAACCATTCGAGTTTCGAATTTATCTTCTCAGGACTGGTTCGAGTCCTGCTGCTCGGTTTGGCTTTGTTGTAAGGCCGCGTCCGTGTTCTGTGTTGGTTTTTGCTCAACAATGGGCAAAGTCTGTGGTTCGGTTTCGCTGGCGCGGGCCAGAACCGGCCTTCTTGAGCGGGTGCGCCTGGGCCGTTGTGCCGGTTCCTGACGGGCAGTAACCATTGTTTTTCCAATCGCCACCGCATCGGCCAGCTCGTTGAGTATCAATTCAATCGCTCTGATGGAATCGTCATTGGCTGGGATGACCACGTCCACCGTGTCGGGGTCCGAATCGGTATCGAGAAGTCCTACTGTTACGATACCCAGCTTCCGGGCCTCCCGCAGAGCAAGATATTCCTTTTTAGCATCGACCACGACCACGGCACCTGGTAAACGAGACATGTTCCGAACGCCTTGAAGATTAGCTTTTATCTTTCGCATCTCGCGTTTGAGCCTCGATGCCTGCTTTTTGCTCTCACTGTCAAGCGTTCCATCTTCGGCCATAGATTCCAGCTGCTCCAGCCTCTGCAATCGGGAGCGTATCGTTCTGAAGTTTGTAAGCATTCCCCCAAGCCATCGCTGGGAAACATAGTGCATTCCGCACTTCTCGGCGACAGCCTCAACCGCTTTTTGGGCCTGACGCTTTGTGCCCACAAAAACAGCGTCCTTGCCGGTGGAAACCACCTCGGCAAGAAGCTTTTTGGCAATCAGTAAACCCTTTAAGGTTTTTTTGACATCAATAATATGAATATTGCCGCGCTTTGCGAAAATAAATGGGGCCATTTTTGGATTCCATCGGCTCACGCCGTGACCAAAATGCACCCCTGCGTTAATCAGTTTCCGAGTCAGCTCTTTAGCCACAAAAAACCTCCAAATAATTTACAAAACCAAGTCTCATTTGCTACATACTAACGGATAAACAAAGAAAACTAAAGTAAATCATACAGTATGTCAAGAATTTATGCCAAGAATTTTTACCGGGTGTGGGCGAAATTTTCCGGTCCGCCTCAGGCGGATGACACTGTCATATTGTCGGATAACAATTTATTTACTTCGCGTGTATAGTTAAAGTGCTGGTTGTTTAGAGGCGTTGATTGCCGCTTCGGCGGTAATGACGGCACGAGAAAAAGCTTTATTCGCTGAAAAATGCAGACAAAGACCCAACATCCCCGCCTGCAATCATGGCGCGTACCCGCGAGAATTTTGAGATGGTTTTTAGGACTGGTAAAGAAATTAGGTTTCGTTTTTGGCTCCAGCGAGGACAAGGCTGGCAAGGAAGCAAAATGCAGGACTACTGGTTGGTAGTCCGAGTTTTGCTGAGGCCGCCAGCCGAAGCCGCAGCCAGCCAAAAATGGAAGATAATTTATTTACAAGTCCTTAATACCAGACGGTAATTATGATATTAGGCTCGGTCTTTTTGGCCTGGAGCTGGCCGGTAATGATGTTTGTTCGTTTTACCACAACATCCGGGTTTTCCCGGAGCCATTTGGTGATTTGCTCATCAAGAAAATTTATAGCGCCCGGGTGCAGTTTTGTAAAGAAGGTTTTTACGCCCGCGATTCGCTCGGTGGACACTACTTTTTCGGCCGGCTTCATCGTAACAGGCTTGGGGACCTCAATCTTCGGCGCTTCCACAGGGCTGCTGCCGCCTAAATCCAGGGGTGAATGTGAAACACCAGCTCCACCTGCACCGACACTATCAAAAGGAATCGGGTTATCAAGCGGGATGGGTTCGTTGAGGTTTTGGCCCCCAAGATTAGCGCTGTCAAAATTATCCATAGTTTCTCCCTTTCCTAAAAAAATGAATTCTGATAATGGCATCTGGATATGGTACGACTGGCCGCCAAATAAAAAAACGGCATGATGATTTAGCCGAATATCTCATTTGTTTTATTCGTTTAAGCCTTGTTAAGCTTCAGGTTTGTCGTTATCTTCTTCGGTCTTTACTTCTCTTCTTCTTTCTTTGCTCTTTCGGCTCCTTCTTTGGCCTTTTCGACGGCCTCTTCGGCGGCCTTGACCTTTGCCTCGGCTTCAGCTTTTACCCTGTTTAGTTCTGCTTCTGCTCTTTTGGCGTGTTCTTCGGCTTCTCTGACGACGTATCGGGACCGGGCTTTTTCTGCCTCGGCATCTCGGCGTATTCGTTCAACCTCCGAGGCTTCGAGCTGGCGCGCTTTTTCACCAGCCTCGAATCCGAATGGGTCCGCAATAATTTCGTCCAGGCCATCGGAGGTAGGCGTTCTATGTATTCTTTTGACCTTTTCGACCATTTCTTTGTTTGGTATGCCGCCCGTAGAGATGGTCGGAGTCAATATGAATATAGTCTCTACTACCCGCTCTTCAAAATCTCTGCCGGAGAACAGAAGGCCGAGGATGGGTATGTCTTTCAGGAACGGGACGCCGCGGGCGACATCACGCTTCTCGGTCTTTCTTATACCTCCTATTATCAGACTTTCGCCTTTTCTTATGCGGTTTTCTTCATTTTCGATTTCCTTCTTGGTAACGATGGGCAACTGCTTGACACCTTCGGGTGTCAATTTTGACCCGAGAAGGATCTTTGTTTCCAGGCCGATGTAGCCGTCCGCAAAAACATGGGGAGTGATTTCAAGCGAATCCACCACGTCAATGTATTCCGTTTCAGTTTGGGGAAGGTATGTATCCTGAACATGTATGTACTTAACTATCGATTGCAGCGGTACGTGCTGAGTTGATGAGATTCTTGCTGTTTTGCCATTGACGACCTCAAGCGTGGGGTTCATCAGAATTTTCAAATAACCCTTTGACTCCAGCAGGTCCACCATAGCCAGGAAGCGATCACTATTGCTCAAATATCCGATCTGAAGACCCATTTTGGTGCGGGCGAGGTCCCTGAGCGAAGCACCGGGAAATGCGGGCAGCACGGCTCCTTCCTCTACGAGTTCAGCAATACCCGTCCCGAAAGACTGGGCTGAACTTCCCGCCCTGATACCCTCACCGAATAGATTTTGAATTTCTAAAGTGGTTTCCCAGTCCAATGTCAAATCTGCATAAACCTCGGAAATAAGGCAATCAATTTTAACCTGAATGGGCGGCACATCGACCATTTCCAGCAATTCGAGTACCGCAGAGGCATCCTCCCTTGTTGGGCATCTTACTATCAACTGGTTGGTAGAAGGATTGCTGCTGACGGTGTAGTCCACTAATTTTTCTTCCTTGCCTTTTTTGTCGAAGAGCTTGGTTGCAAATTGATCGTGGACAATTTTTTTGAGCTCATCTGAGGTATGGTACATGCAAAAGTAGAATAGTTTGAACTCCGGCTCGCCGCCGACAATTTGCTCGATGATCTTGGGTGGTTCTTTGTATATCTCGGGGACAGAGATGTTTGGATCGGATATGGGCTCAATTCTGTTCAAATCACGGATGATGCTTTGCGACTGAAGGCTGGTGCTTTTCGCGCCAATAAAATCCCCACATCCTCCAACCAACAACACAACCGCTAAAGTCACACCCGCGATTAGCCATTGACTGCGGTTAACATTTTGGCCGCTGCTTGTCATAATTCTGTACCCGTCATTGTAATCCCGGACCCGACGAACAGTGTTTTTCACAATTCTATGCACCTCTGACCCAAGTATAGACGGCAATTTGCGGCATTATATCGCATATTTCCTTTATCGTCAAGTATATTCTGAAAGAATGAGTAAAAAATAATTTCTTGTTCTGAGCTTGCCCAAATTAAAAATTAGACTAAACTGCGTTTTTTTGCTATTTTTGAGGGAGTTATGGCAAGAAAAAAGCAGAAAGTCACTATTGGTTTTATAGCGTTAGGTTGCCCGAAGAACATGGTCGATAGCGAAAAGATGTTGGCGGAAATCGCTCAGGCCGGTTTCGTGATAACCTCCGAGCCTGATAATGCCGACGTCATTGTCATCAATACCTGCGGTTTTATTGCCCCGGCCAAAGCCGAATCACTTGAAGCAATAAAGCACGCTGTGGACAGAAAGTGCCGTGGTGACATAAAAAAAGTGATTGTGGCAGGCTGTCTTCCCCAAAGAGAAGGTCAGCAACTTTTTGGCCAGGTCGATGGCATTGATGCAGTTGTCGGTCTCGGTCAGCGAGATAACATCGCCCGGATAATCAAAAAAACTCTTTCTTGCAGACAGCCGACCGCATATCTGGACCGCTCACCACAAACAATCCATGACGACAGAGCCAGGTTACTTATTACACCGGGCCACTGGGCGTACCTGCGAATCAGCGAGGGTTGTAATCACCGCTGCTCATTCTGCACGATACCGGTAATCAGAGGCCGGTTCCGAAGCAAACCTCGGGAGCTTGTACTGGCCGAGGCGGCTGAATTGGTTTCGGCCGGTGCAGTCGAATTGATTATTATCGCTCAGGACAGCACATCCTACGGCCGAGATTTGAAAATCAGAAACGGTCTGGACGGCCTTGTCAGCGAGCTCGAAAAGATTGCCGGTTTGTCGTGGATTCGATTGATGTATCTATATCCGGCGGGAATTGACGATAAACTCATCGAAACCATCGCAGAGAGCGAAAAAATCGTTCACTATCTCGACATTCCAATCCAGCACGTAAACAGTAAAATCTTAAAGGCCATGCATCGGCCTGATACCAAAGACCAGCTCAGACGACTGATTGAGAAGCTGCGCTGCGCTATGCCGGACATCGCGATGCGGACAACAATAATAGTCGGCTTTCCGGGCGAGAGCGACCGGCAGTTCGCCGAGCTTCTGGATTTTGTCAAATGGGCCCAATTCGACGCATTAGGCTGCTTTAAGTTCTATGCCGAATCCGGCACCACAGCAGCCCAAATGCCCGGCCAGGTCCCTGAGAAGGTGAAACAGCAGCGCCTCGAAGAGCTGATGCTCAACCAGCAGAAAATCGCCTTTGCCAAAAACAAAAACAAATTCGGCAGCAAACTAACCTGTCTGGTTGATTCGGTTGATAGTAACAGACTCAGCCGGGGACGGTTTTACGGCCAGGCACCCGATATCGACAGCCTCTGTATCATAAAGAACTCTCAGGCCCAACCCGGTGAATTTATCAACGCCAAAGTCATTGGCACAAAAGATTATGATTTACTCGTTGAGCAGATTTAGTATTGAATCATAACGCCAACAAAGTTTAAACCGTTAGAAATTTTCTCTTTTTGGGCAATATTATTGCTTGAGATGGAATTTCTAACGGTGTAAACTTCTGGTTATGCTAAGGCTTATCCCGAATATTTTGACTTTTGGCCGGCTTGTTTTAACCATCGTCTTTCTGGTTATGATTCTCTATTCACCCCATGTCGCTAACAAGGCGGTGTTTCTGGATGTTGCATTTGTTCTGTTCGTAGTTGCCGGCCTGACCGATATCGTTGACGGTATAGCAGCTCGCAGGTTCAACGTTACCAGCAAATTCGGCCGAATGGTTGACCCGCTGGCGGACAAAGTTCTGGTCTGTGGCACTTTTATTTGCTTTGCAATAATCGGTGAGCCGAAGCTTTTTGGTTTCGGCCCCATGACGCTGGCGGCTATTCAGTGGTCGGTAGCTGGTATTTTAATCGCAAGAGAAGCTTACGTAACAGTATTGCGGCATATTGCAGAAGCCCGCGGCGTCAGCTTTGCCGCAACCATATCCGGCAAGGTCAAGATGTTCCTTCAGTCCTTTACCATCGGCACGGTGATTATAAAAATGGCTCACGTTCAGACGGTAACCTGGGGATATTGGTTCACTACCGTGACGTTTGTGATTATGCTGGCGGTTACAGTCATCTCAGGCCTGAGAGCAACTCAGCGAAGCTGCCGGAAGCAGGCGGTAACGCCTTCGGATACTTGATTATCAACCGGCTTTATGCTGAGCATCATCAATATTACGAGGAGAGAAAAATGAAATATCAATCGCAATACATTATGAAGGGGCTGGTTCTCTGCGGCGTGTTTTGTGTGATAGCAAGTGTGGTCTCAGCGGCAGCGGGACCCGGAGCCGATACGGGCCGGATTCGAGAGGAATTTATGCCGCCTGCCGGCGAAGGAAAAACCTGGAAGTTGGCCTGGAGTGATGAGTTCAACGGTACGAAGATTGACAGGTCCAAATGGGAAATCCTCGGCGACTGGAAACGGCGAGATGGTTACTGGGTTAAAGAGGATTCCTATCTTGACGGCAAAGGCAATCTCATAATCCGCACAAAAAAGGATGGAGACCGTTATACCAGCGGGGCAATGCGAACCAGAAACAGATTTGAGCATAAGTTCGGCTATTGGGTCTGTCGGTGCAAATTTCCCGAACAGGTGGGGCACTGGCCGGCGTTTTGGCTTCATGCAAACAGCGTTGGTAAAGTAGGAAACCAAGGCAGAGACGGCACAGAAATAGATATTATGGAGAAACCCTGGCTCGAAGATAAGATAACACAGAACCTGCACTGGGACGGCTACGGCGCCGCCCACAAAAACGCAGGAGGCAAGGTCAGCACGATACCGGGTATCAGCGAAGGTTTTCACACGTTCGGTCTGCACTGGAAACAGGATGAATACGTTTTCTACGTGGACGGTAAAGAAACCTGGCGCACAAGTGCAGGTGGTGTCTCACAAGTACCCCAGTTCATAAAACTTACCGAGGAAATTGGAAAGTGGGGTGGTGATATAACAAAGGCTAAGCTGCCTGACTATTTTGTGGCCGATTACGTGCGTGTATATGACGCGGTCGAGCAAAAGGGGACAGCGGGACAGAAAGAGTTGATTCGCAAAGCAGTCAACGTCAGACCTTCGGCGCGACAGCTTGCCTGGCAGCAGGGGGAGTTCATCTGCTTTATCCACTTTGGCGTTAACACGTTCACCGCTCGCGAATGGGGTACCGGCAAGGAGGACCCGAAAATCTTCAATCCCGAGAAGCTGGATACCGACCAGTGGTGTCGGATGATGAAGGCGGCGGGGATGACCCAGGCGATTCTGACGGTCAAGCATCACGATGGGTTCTGCCTGTGGCAGACGCGATATACTACGCACTCGGTCGGCTCGAGCCGATGGCGCGACGGCAGGGGCGATGTGCTGCGTGACCTGGTTGATTCGTGCAAAAAGTACGGGCTGAAGGTCGGCGTGTATTTATCCCCCGCAGACCTGTACCAAATCGAAAACCCGGACGGTCTGTACGGCAACCTGAGCAAATACTCCGAGCGAGTGATACCGCGCCCGGTGCCGGGCCGTCCCTTCCGAGACAAGCGAACCTTCAAATACGTCGTGGACGATTACAATGAGTATTTCCTGAACCAGTTGTTTGAGCTGCTGACCGAGTACGGCCCTATCCACGAGGTCTGGTTTGACGGCGCACACCCAAAACGCAAGGGCGGACAGAAATACACTTACGCTCAGTGGTATGAAATGATCCGCGAACTTGCGCCGGAGGCGGTAATATTCGGCAAAGGCCCCGACTTACGGTGGTGCGGTAATGAGGCCGGACGCACAAGAGCGGCCGAGTGGAGCGTCATCCCCATAAGTGCACCTGTGGACAAATTTGATTGGCCGGATATGACGGACCAGGACCTGGCGAGCCTGGGCAAACTTCAGGAGAGCCTCAGCCGCGGCGGATACCTGCACTGGTATCCGGCTGAGACCGACACATCCATCCGGCAAGGCTGGTTCTGGCGAGACGAAAAGCAGCGAGTCAAAACAACCGAGCATATCCTTGATATCTGGTATCGCTCTATCGGGGGCAATACCGTGCTTCTGCTGAACGTCCCTCCTAATCGCGATGGGCTGTTTGCTGAGCGCGACAGCAAGGTACTAACTGAAGTTGGGCGAATCCTCCGCGAAACATTCAAGACCAACCTGGCCGAGGGTGCAACTGCAACCGCCTCAGCCGGCCGCGGACCGGGCTTCGAGGCAGCCAACGCGCTCGACGGGAACACAATGACGTGCTGGATGCCGCCCGATTGGACCACGCAGGCCGAATTAGTGGTTACGCTGGACTCCAAAAAAACCTTCAACTGCGTGATGTTCCAGGAACAGATACGCGATTACGGCCAGCGAATTGCCGAGTTCGCCGTTGACGCCCATATCGATGGCAAATGGCAGCAAATAGCCGAGGGTCAGACAGCCGGCTACAAGCGAATCTGCCGCACGCCGAGCGTTACTGCGGACAAGGTGCGAATCAGGATTCTAAAGTCCCGCGTTTGTCCGACCGTTTCCAACTTCGCTCTATTCTATGCCCCGCCGATTCGGACGATTCTCCGTAACTGAGTGCGAATCAATAAATTCGTCCGTAATATCAAGGGGACTTAAACCTATTTCGTCGAAAATTTCCTTTTCCAGGCTATAGATTAACGGGTCAACCTTAGCTGTAATAACCTTACTTTGAGCTTCCGTGCCATAAAAGAGAGCATTTCTTTTATGGGCTTCGGTCAATCTTTCTTCCAATGGCACAATCTTATCGTGCATAACTCTCATATCTGCGTAATAGACTAATTTTTCTTCCCAGGTGTTCGGCTTTTCTTTCTTATTCAGTATGCCTATGTATCTGTGTTTTTTTATAGTTAAAGCGAGCACTGGGAACTTGTCTTTCAAAATGTCACAAGCGGCATACTCATGATGAGTTTCTTTATATTTTGCCCGCAATTGCTGCCATTTTGCTTTATCTTCGGCCGTGACGGGCTGTTCAAACCTGCTGAAATCCAATTCCTTAATATTGCAAATCCTTACAATATCGTGCAGTAAACAGGCCTTGTCCACAAGGTTGACATCTATCGCTATGCCTTTTTCCTTTAGTTTTTGCGCCAAAAAGACAGCTAACTTAGCCGCAGCCAAACTGTGCTTTACGATATGCGGCGGAACGTGATGCTCTTCTATTATGGCCAGGCACTCTTTATGTGTTGGAAGATTGTATTTTTTCATTACCTATGGCATCAATTATCAATTAAGCAATATTTCCCGGATTTCAGCATTCGGCCAAAGACCATACTCATTCTCGGCGGTTGGCACAAGAATTTTTACCGTTTTGCGAATAAACATTACTAACGCAATCAAATCTTTTACCAAAGATTGAGTTTGAATTGGGTTTGTTTTGACCAATTGTCCAATCGCTTATATTTTCATAATCCATTATTATTAGTGAGTTTATGTTCATTTGGGCCTTTCGGAAATTGGGTTTGTTTTGCATAAAAAGTGGCTGATTTGTAGAGGTTTCTCGACAGATGTAGAGGGCAGATGCTCGTATTGCGTATTGCGTATCGAGTATTGCGTATCTCATATCTCGTGGTACATTGTTCATAATTCGTGGTTTACGCCATACGACGGCGGATCTGCGACATTGGTTAATTTGGGCAAAATGGATAATATGAATAATTGACCCCTGTTATTCGGATAGGCTCATAGTATTTGGCTTCTTTTTACCGGAGGCGAAAAAAGTAGCCCCCGGCAGAAAAGCAAGTAAGCACACACTCCCCGGCAGAAGAGCCATGTAAGTACACACTCCCCTGCTGTGAGTCAGGGGGGTGGCTCCCGGGGATAAACTCGGATAAACTCGGGTAAACGCAGGGAGTAAAAAAACACTCCCTCTATAATTAGAGCTACCTGCGCTTTTGATACGAAAAAAGTCCTCGATTCTCGATTTGGGATTCTCGTAACTCGATGTCAACAATGCAGTTGAAAAATTTGATTTTTGTTCTGAGGTATCAGCGTTTTTGATTGAAAAAACGTGGATATTTTACCTATTTTAACGCCTACTAAGACACAAGACTCAAGACCAAAGACGAAACCTAATTTCTTTACCAGTCCTAAGGGTTTTCCGTTTCGCTCCAATATTGACTCCGCCAAAAGACGGCGTGATTCCGCCAGAAGACGGCGGATCTTCGCTTTGCTGCGACTTCGATATTTACGAACGATGCTTTTTGGCGTGTATCTGCTGATACGAAAACGTGCGGTTCTCCGCTATATCTATCGCCTACTGGCGGTTTATGTTTGCCTGCTGGCCCCTAAGGGACAAGCTAACATAGGCGTATTATAACATAATATCAAACAAAAGTCAAAAAAAAACGAAAAAAAGAATTCGCCGTGAAGAACGAAGAGAAACGAGCAAAGTCAACTGGTTTTGAGGGAAAAATCAGGATGTAGTGCAATATCTATCTTTTCCTAAAATGTCCAGTTTTCTTTTTCCATAAAACCCTCGAGGTTAATGCAGGGTATCCCAAAACGCTTGCAGACATTGGGGATTTTTGATGCGTTTTCTTTTAGCTTTTCCTGTGTAACTACCCAGCCACCTGAAATCTTTGCTTTAGCAATAACAAAAGGATCAGCGACCGGCTTCCCTTGAAGCCGCTCTTTTTTTCTGACCATCGCTTGGAAATGATCAATTTTAAAAATAGCCGCAACGAAATCAAACTCAGCAATGGTGGGGGTAAGGAAAAATTCTCGATGATTCTTAACCCATTCCGATAAACTGTCTTCCAAATCTTCGAGTTCTTTACCGACTTCACTTACAGAAATAATCTTTGCATTTGAAACAAGTTTGTCAAAATTTTGCCAAAGCGTCGGGAACCGCTCCGGATAATAGTGCCGAAACAAATCAATCAGGGTATTGCTATCGAATACATAGATCATACAGCCTTTCCTCCCCTGAACAATTGTAATTCCATTCCGGCAAGATTTTTAACTTTCACCCCGAGATAATTAGCCAGTTGATCGACAGAAATTTTCTTCTGTAAATAGCGACTGAAAGCCATATCTATATAATTCTCACCGAGATAAGCACCTTTAGTTTTATAGTAATTCCCACCAGGTCTTTTTATCTTTGAAACCCTTGCCCACTGTTCGACTAGTTTTTCATAATAAGATCGAGCAATTAAACGCCGGTCAAGAAACTTGCGTAATATCACTTCACGGCTGACGCAATATTGCTTTGCCATTTTTTGAATCAACGTTTCGTTGATAGACATTCCTGCAATTCTTTTGTTAAAATCATCATCAGGAACAAGAAAAGACCCCGCAAAGCGATTGCAAAGAATCTCGGTTTTTCGTGCATCTCCTTTTAATAAATGAATGTAATCATCCAGTCTTGTATCCACACCACCCGTGCCAAGTAAAAGGTGGGAGAGTTCGTGGAACAGGGTGAAAATCTGGCGAGTATGTGATTTGCTGTTATTTACATAAATAATTGGGAATTTTTTATCATATAGGCAGAATCCTGAAAAAGGGCTCTCCATCGATTCCCTACCTACTCTCTGGTTGAAAGTTTCCTTAAAAATAAAAACACCGTTGTGTTCAAAGGTATTCCTCCATGCCTTAAATGCAGCATCTGTTTTTTCCCAGACTCTTTGCGTGACAAGATTGACGCCAAGATATTCCCTGACCCTATCTGTCATTTCAGTAACAGAAGTGTTCGGATTAAAACTTAAATCATTTAGTATTTGATGTTTTGCTGGGTTCACACCATCGTTCAGTTCAGCGAGATTTATCTGCATTACTCTTGCCTGCCGAATCAAATAGTGTAATCTTGGTTCCATTAGTGAAATTTCAGATTTAGGTAGGGTACGAAATGATTGTTGGGGGGTTTCTTCTTGGGGAGGCTCGGGAAAAAAGAATAATGCTAATGGCCGATTATAGATCTCATAAGCAAGCCGTTCCAGTTGGGCATATGTTGGACTTGCCGTACCTTTTTCCCAAGATTTGATGGTTACAGGTGTTACCCGTTTTCGGTTAATCTTTTCGACAACGTCATCTATATCAAAACCAGCGGTTTCTCTGGCCCAGCGAAGTACCTCAGGATTGACAGGGATGCGTTCGCTCATATCGTTACCTTGATAATCTTCATTCTTTCGTTACCGAAGATACCCAGCACCGCCATAACGGCATTGCTGGGTTCGCCTTCGGAGGAATACCAATACTTGTCCTGAGTTCACTCGAAGGAATCAATCATCCTTCATCATTAATCAATTACAATGGCTGCGCCCTAGTTGCCAGCACTCGTTGTTAGCTGGTTTGAAATTATATCTATTGCTGCAAAGACTACAAGATTTAATCCTCACTAATCGAAATCAGTGTAAATCAGCGTCTAATTTTTCATAGTGTTTTTTGTGCCTTTTCACGGCCAAACAAATTCTCCCTGCGACATACACAATACGCATCACGCATTACGAAAAGAACCGCAATTCCCGCCTTCACCCCGTTAGATAATTCTTTACTATCTCATGGTGAGCCACGGGTCACGAGCGACGATATACTCTTCAAGATGTCCGCATCACGCATTTAGGGAAGTAAAATAACACAAAAGAAGGGGAAAAGCCAGGAAAAAAAGAGGAAAAAGAATATCGAATTCTCCACTGGCGAACCTTCGGTATCGAATCTGAATGTCCAATGTCGAAGTGAAGGCCTCTTAATTTATTATTGATTATTTACTCCGCCAAAAGACAGCGGATCTTCGATATTTATTATTGGGATTGAGATTGACAACGACAAAGTATCAACCTATGATACAAACGTTAATATCAGAGACCAGAAGGACGGCATAAGTTATGGC
>SDBU01004299.1_pt1 | contig 17562 bp, 14 predicted proteins | sample 2277071 | NCBI WGS metagenome assembly SDBU01 (sample SAMN10397929, study PRJNA504765) | marine sediment metagenome | isolation source: marine sediment core GS08_GC12, 126 cmbsf | place: Arctic Ocean: Gakkel Ridge, Loki's castle | collected 2008 | reverse complement strand
GGTTGAACCCTCATCTGTTGAGTATTGAATTGTTATTGGATCTGTTTTTAATCCTATGGCATCAGTAGCTTCCCACGTAACTTCATAAGTTGCTCCACCGGTTAAGAGATCTCCTCCATTTGGTTGCCCAACTGTTACACTCGGTACTGTTGTATCTATTATGATAGTATCGGTAACAGAACTACTCTCGTTAAGCGCATCATCCCTTACTTTGTAATAAACTTCTTGTGTCCCATCTCCTGCTGGCAAAGTATATTCAAAGGTAGCAGAGAAGCTCTGCCAGCTGGCTCCAGCAAAATTAGACTCATGACTGACTAACATCTGTGTTGGGCCGCCAGTCACACTGTTAGCTTCAACAGATACAGTTAAATCATTGCTGTAAGTTGTACTTCCAGTTGTTGTATCTTTTAACGTAATTGAAGCAACTTCAGGTGAACTGCTATCGATCGTAAAAACAGCATTGCTTTCGTCAGAACCTATCCAACCCGCTAGATCTTCGGCCAACACCTTTATCTTTGCTTCTGTTGTACTTACAGCCGGCACTGTCCAAATATATGAGCCATCGTTGGCTTGATTTGTTACCTCTTCAATCCATGTTGAACCTTCATCTGTTGAATATTGAATTGTTATTGGATTTGCAGCCAAGCCTATATCATCTGAGGCTTCCCAGGTTACTTCATAAGTTGAACCGCCAGCCATAATCTCTCCACCATTGGGCTGGCCAACAGTAACTGTTGGCGCATATGAATCAATCGTAAACTTGGCATCACTTTCATCTGTGCCGGCATTTTGGTTTATTGAATTATCTTTAACAGTTACCCTTACCATCGCCTCGGTGGTAGAAATATCAGACGGCAGCGTCCACGAATATGGCGAAGCTACAGCAGCGTCAGAAGTTATAAGGTTTGGATAAGTTACCCCCTCATCTGTTGAGCTCCAAATATAGAGTGAATTAGCCAAAATGCCTGACTCATCAGTAGCCGTAAAACTAATATCCTGGGTTGACCCGCCTTTCCAGATCTCGCCACCATCTGGAGCTTCAACTGTGACCAGCGGACCAGTTGAATCTGCCGGTTCAATGGCAAAGACTGCGTCGCTTTCATCAGAACCTACCCAGCCAACTAAATCTTCAGCTAGCACTTTCACTCGGGCTTCAGTGGTAACATTATCCGGGACAGTCCAAACATATACGCCATCATTGGCTTCCTCTGTTGAAACATCAATCCAATTTGCGCCTTCAGTTGTTGTATATTGAATTGTTATTGGATCTGCAACCAAACCAATTGTGTCACTGGCTTCCCAGGTAACTTCATAAGTTGTTCCCACCGTTAAGGTTTCCCCACCATCTGGCTGGCCAACAGTTACAGAAGGAACCGTTGTATCAATAATAATGCTATCGCTTACCGCACTACTTTCATTCGAAGCAACATCACGCACCTTATAATAAACTTCCTGTGTCCCATCCCCTGCCGGCAATGTATATTCAAAGGTAGCTGAGAAACTTTGCCAGGCCGCGTTCGTAAACGATGCTTCATGGCTAACCAGCATTTGTGTTGGATCGCCAGTCACACTATTAGCCTCAACTGAAATAGTTAAATCATTACTGTAAGTCGTACTTCCAGTTGTCGTGTCTTTGAGAGTAATTGAACCAACTTCAGGTGAACTACTGTCTATTGTAAAGTTAGCATTACTCCAATCAGTCCCTTCGTTAGTCGCTTGATCAACAGCTTCAATACTTACCCTACATTCTATAGACGTAATCAACGGAACTGTCCAGGAATAAGAGCTATCATTGGCTTCCTGTGTGATAAATATCCAGGCTGCTCCCTCATTAGTAGTAAACCAAATTGTAATCGGGGTCGAGCCAAAGCCGCTGTTGCCTTGATCCGTTGCCTCCCAGGTTATATCATGGACAGATCCGCCGCCCCAGACTTCCCCCCCATCAGGATCATAGACAGTAACCAACGGCGGCAAGCTGTCTGCTGAAGTTGCTTCAGCTGTTGCCGGTGAAGAGTAATTGGTACTACTGTCATATGAAAAAGCCGCGTATTGATAATTTTGGTCCCAAACAAGCCCTTCATGAGTTGTTACCCCGGCCTCACCCGTCCCTCCAGTTAAATTAACCAGTAAAATGCCATCTGTTTCATTAGTCGGGAAGCCTTCACCCGTTGTAAATCTGATCATTATGCCTTCGAAATCTGATTCATTTGTGTTTGTCCAGGTGAGTAAAATATCTCCATCAGCTTCTGAAGTAGCCGTAAAGTTTACGGGCGGTCCAGGTGGGTTAGCATCAAACGGCTGGTCAGTATCAAAAGCCGGGATATCGCTGCTGCCGTTGATATTCCAGATTTCTTCTGCTGTCCCGGTTGCTGTATAAAGTTCTGAAGTGCCATAATAAGTAGAAGTGGATGGGCTAGAACTATTCCAGGCCCTAACATAAATAATATCGCTGGCACTAACAGTAAACTGATCAGAAAATTTACCTTCATCAGGTGTAAAAGGAAAATTTTGTCCTATTTCTGATGTGCCAATAAGGGTATCCCCTCCAGTAGGATCTCCATTACTATCAGGGGGGTGATATACCCCTCCAGCAGCTTTTATCACCTGAACATAATCATACTGTACAAGATCAGTTCCAAGTTCATCTTCAATCCCCTCATTTGTTTTATCACCCGTGCTAATTTCAATAGAAAAAGCCTGCGTGCTGACAACAGATATAAATAAAAAAACAAAAAATAATATTTTGGCTAACTTCTTATTCATTATCCTCTAATTCTTTATCCAGCTTTTGTCCGATCTTAATTGCTGGCTCATTAATATCCCCATTTATATTCCAAATCTCATTTACAAAACCCTGGATCACATAGAGATCAGAATCACCAAAGTCCCCGTCCTTATTCCACACCCTCACATAAAACGTCTTTGACTTGTATACAGAGGCTTGAATATCAAACTTCCCCTCTTCCAGGTTAAAGGGAAAGTTATAACCGGTAAAGGTTTCACAAATTAATTTATCTCCACCAGAAGGCTTCCCCTCATTATCAGGCGAATGGCTTTCCCCACCATAAGCTGATATGATTTGGACAACAGATTTACTTCTTACCCATTTACCATTCTTATCAACAATCCCCTCATTAGTCCCGCTTCCGGTTGTTATTTCAAGGGAATAGCCAAATGCTATACCTTGCATGAATTTCAATACCAGAAGCATCAGAAATAACAATACATATTTTTTCATTTTAGATCTCAATACAATTTATTATAATCCCAGGTAAACCCACTATGCCCGCTCCTTATCTGAATGTAATAACCCTTGCCAGGCTCAAGAGTCATGGTGGTAGGGTTATTGCCTGTATACCATAAACCATTGTAAGTTGGACTAACATTATCCACTAACCAGGCAATATCATATTCGCCTTGAACCGCCACATTATAAGTCCAAATACGATCCGCACTAAAAGAATTGTTAGCACCAGTTGCCCCGCTTTCCCAAAGATTTGAATCATCAGATCCCTGGTCACCCAAAGCAACAGTAATAGGAAAACAAGTCCCTACCATGTTTAGCCCAACTGCAAGATTAATTGACCTATCTGTATCAGAAACCTGGCCAACAAACGTAATATACGTTGCAGAATGACCAGCCCGAATCTGGAGAAAAAACCCTTCATCTGCTTCAATTGACATTGTTGTGGGATTATTACCCGTATACCATTGCCCATCATAAGGAGGGCCAACCCCACCAACTAACCAGGCAATATCATATTCGCCCTGGACAGCTGGGTTATATTTCCATACACGATCTGCGCTAAAGGCATTGCTAGCTCCAGTAACCTGAGTCCCAATTACTTCCGTGAGGTCTGAAGAATTTGGAATTAAAGGCAACGACATCATAGTCAATCCAACAGACACAGCCGCATCAAACTTACCAACAGTTTCCGGCGCAAAACCTTCGCTAGATGAACCTGTTGTTGTAACCCGATAATATCTGGTCACCCCATCCTGCGCAGAAATAGCTGAAGACGTCCAGGGAGAGGTTACATTACCGGCTTCAATTGAAGCGCTGCTGGCTTCCGGGGTATTATAAAAAGCAGCTTCAAAAGTAGTTTCAATATAGTAAACATCAGCAGCCCCGCCCTCCCAGGTTAATGTTATATTACCAGAGCTATCATCCCTGGCAATATGCAAACCAGACAAGGCAGCCGCGCTAATACTGGCAGTTGCTGTGTCAGTAGCAGAAACTAAATCATCATCACCATAGAAAATTCCATTGGCACCGTAAAAGCCAGGACCGTCATCAACCTCTGTTGTAACAGTTACCCTGGCCGATCCTTGTCCCTCCAAGCTTGACGCAGTTAAAGCCAGGAAAAAGTAATAGGTTGCTTCCTCAGCACGATAAACAAAAGCCGGCACAGTAGTTGTCTCTGTTTCCTCATGCACACTATTCATATTGTCATCAACAATCAATTCAGCTGACCAGCCTTCAGGAGTGATATTGTCTAAGGTAAAAGTAAATTTATCCGTGCCATTGCCGCGATTCTCAATATAATGCGGAAAATAATAAGTCGCGTTAGTCTCAACTGTCCCAGCGCTATTTGTTGGCGTCATAGTGACACCATAGATCTGGGCAACTTCTGTATAGGTTACTTCTGAAGTGGCCGCGCCGCCTTCATGAAAAATTTCTGAATAGCCTTCGATGGTTGCGCCGCTTTGGGTAATGGCAAAAGAGGAGTGAGCGCAAAAAATCAACAAATAAAATACCAAAACAAACAAAAAATATATGTTGATTTTATACCGCATTATTTAACGTATTATAACAAATTTATACGGAAAAATCTCACTTAATCTCGACGGTATTTTCAGACACAACGCTGTCCGGACCGGCATAATAAAAACCGTTTTCTCCGACATAACTACCACCGTCATTTACCTGGCCAAACATCTTAAGGAAAGATTTGCCCAGTTTAGCCCCGGGCGGAGCGGTCAAGACAACAAACAGCGAAAGAGAAGCATCTTCCGCCAGCCTAATTTTATCCTGGTTAATTGGCGGCTCAAATGATTCGTGTTTACCATTAAAATTAGTATCCTTAATAAGGCTGGCCTTCCAACCAGGTGAGGTACCAACTAATTTGATCAAATACAAATCAGAGCCATTGCCAACATTGGTAATAACATGATGAAAAAAATAAGAGCGGTTTTTTCGCGAAGGACGGAACATGTTGGAACAATAATGCTTCAAACCGTGATTTTGATGGACTTCAACTACCTGCTCATTTGAATAACTGACACGGTTATCATGAGAAATAACAGCCCTGCCGCCTTTAATAATTGTGCCGACTTCTGTGCCAATAGCATCAACTGACTGAGGTAAAACAATAAACAAAAGAAGGAAAAAAAATACAAACATAAACCCTTTTCTCTCCCCTGACTTTATCAGAGGAGAGATTAACTCATAGGGCATAATTTATAATCAACTTACCTGATAACAACTCCCCAGGTAAGGGTCTTGTTGTCTTCTGTCGTCGCTACTGTGGCTTTTTCCCACTTTATGTATGTCGCGCCAAATTGCGAGTCTGTATTTTCCCACAGACTAGCATCTGGAAACACCTCTGCCCCTGTTGTCAATATTCCTATTAATATCCAGGAGCCTGCCTCATAAGTCATATCAGGCGACGCCTCAGTTGTATAACTTACTGTCCATCCTATTGCATCTCCAACAGCCGCCGTTATATCAACGTACGATGTATCATCGTTCTCGTTGACATGGCCCAGAGTCGCGTTGTTGGGTATCTTATCTATCAAAATAACATTTTTAGCCGACTCATTGCCTTCATTACTGTGTGTTATTGTGTATGTTATACATGATCCAGGCACCTTATCATGGATATCTGTTCCTGTGCCTGAATAGCCTGCTCCTGCTTTTGGCGCGTCTACTGTTGATGTCCGCGTCACTATCATTACCGGCTTAGAGATTGAATACGTTGACACTGAAATTACTTCACTTGTTCCGCCATAAGTTAGCCCATTAGCGCCTGTGTATTGCCCTACTGGTTCAGCTGTCGTTTTTGCTGTTGTCGTGATAACTACCTCATCATCTGGCGCTCCTCCCCCTGCACCTTCTGATGTAGGCGCTGTTACCTCATGGTAAAATCCAAATTCACCATCTTCAGCTATATCCTCTGATGTTGTGTAGGTCGTTGTCCCACCATCTACTAATTGCACTATTAAAGCATCCCCATCACTCTCCCTGATATTGACCGTCCATGTCCCCGCACCATCATTTGAAAAATCAGCTTCCAGTGTTATTGTGTATGTGTCTGAGTCGTTATTACCCTCAGGGGTTATATATGTTTCCCTGGTTACCAGTTGCCCTACCCCTAGCGATTGACTCCCTATAGCCGCCATTGAAAAACCATAGACCGGCAAAACTGTCACTTCTATGTCATCTGCCGGATTGACTGTTGGTTTGGGATTGGCATTTGTATCTGTATACTCCAAACTAGCGCTTGTTGACTCCGCTGTTATCACTGTCCCCTGCTTCGTATCCCCTGGATTACCTGTTGCTGTATACGTAATCGCCTCAGCCAAACCTGCCATCAACATCATCAAGCCAGCTACCCCAACTATTATTGTGAAATATTTTATAGTTCTCATTAATTTCTCCATTTTATCTTATTGTTACTCCCCATTGCAGAGTTTTGGAATCCTCTCCCGTTGCAACTGAAGCCTTTTCCCACTTTATCCACTTGGCACCCGCTTCAGCAGAATCGCTCAACCAGGTATTGCTATTGCCAGGCCATGAACCTGTTCCAGTAGATGACAAAGCCCCGATTACCGTCCAGGCTGCCTCATAACTCGTATTAGGCGTTGCCTCAGTTGTATAACTTACAGTCCATGAACCACCACTGCCTGTTGCCACATCAATATTTACATTGGTCGTATCCCCGCTGGTATTAACGTGAGCCATGTTTGTATCAGGTGGGATCTTGTCAATAATAATTACACTCTCAGCGGAAGCATTGCCCTCATTTGAGAGGGTCATAATAAATGTAATGATTGAACCAGGCACAGCTTCCTTTGTCCCGCCTGTATAGGTTTTAGGCGCATCAACTTCATAAGTGCGATATAAAGTAAGGATTGGAGCAGAAGTAGTATCTCTTACTTCACCAAAAACCTCGCTTGTACCACCATAAGTGTATGCATTGCCGCCTGTGTATCCAGTGTTTAGTGCAACCGGAGTAGAGCTTGTCTCAAAAGTTGTTAAAATAGTAATGGATGAACCATTGGGCGCACCAGCTACTTCGCTGGTAACTAAAACATCGTAATGAAAATTAAGACTACTATTATTTTCTAAAGTTACACCTTCTATTGTGACTAAATCAACTGTTAAAGTTTTATGATAAGTTCCATCCTTATATACCTGCACTTTCCAATCTGAAGCACCAGCCTCCTCAGTATAATAACTTGTATAACTGAAATTAGTATCGTCATTATTAGCTTCACTGGTTACATAATAAGCCTCATGCGTTACAAAATCACCCGGGGTCACTATATAATCAGAAGGCGCGGACCACATAGAAAACCCGTACTCAGCTCCAACCGTGTAAACAATATCTGACGCATCATTAGTAATCAGTCCCGTGCCTTGAGAATCGTCGTAAAATATATCAACATCATCCCCCTCGGCTGTAATCAATGTCCCGCTGGCAGAATCTGTTGGATTACCGGTAGTAACATACGCCTGCTGAGCCACAGCCACCCCGCTCATTAACACTATTAATATGAACCCAAGTATTATATTTCTCATTTTACCTCTCACTATTTATATTTTGCCTTCCATCCAGTTCTTCGCCTGAGTGTTTACCGGAGTTACCTTGCCGCTTGTCCCCACGACATTCCAGACCCATTTTGGGTTCCAAACATATTTCATTGAGACAGTGCCTACTTTTTGGTCTTTTTCCGCTTCAATCTCTAAAGTTATTGTGCCATCTTGCTTATTTTCAACCCACTTCGTCTTTAACAGCTTGGCGCCCAGCTTTTCTTTTAAAAACTTTGGTATGTCAGCCGCTGATAAACCAGTAGTGTTCTGGATCTCTTGAACTACCCGCAGGCGGCCTGACTGCGCTGTCATGGAAAAGAATATTAAAGCGGCCCCGGTTATAACCACAATTAAAACAATTATTAAGAGGCCGAGCTTCTTATTTTTCATTTAGAAAACCTCCACTTCCATTAATTGGACAAAATCCCAGTTGGCATGCTTGGCATAATACGGGCTGTTTTTTTCTACCAGGACCTGCACGTACCTGGCCCGCGCACCCTTAGCTGTAATATTTACCACTCTCATTGGATCACCCGCGTCTGACCGGGCAAACGCTCCCTGGCCCGCGTCTAACTTACTGCTTATCTCTTTCCAGTTAACATTGTCATTGCTGACTCTGATTTTAAAACTTTCTGGATACGCCAGCGCTCGCCAGTATGACACGATTGAATCTATGCGGTAACTTTGACCCAGGTCAATTGTTACTTCCTGCCTGCCTTTCCTGATCGACCCTGACGTTGCCATGCCTTTAAAATACCCTGTTATGCCATCTACAGTACGATTTAATACGTTTGTGCTCTTATCCACTAAATTATCCCGCGGCGGTAAGTTGCTAAACGTTCCGCTTACCTTTTTCCTTAACGCCAGGTTTGTCCCGGCTGGCTTCAGGTTCTTTACGCTTGACTCAACCACATTACCATTGGCATCCCATGCTTTGACCTGATAAAAGTAGGTCTTGCCGCTTACCAGGCTGCTTAACTTGGCGCTGCTCACTACTCCTGATTCCAGGTTGGCTGCAACCCTGTCTAGCTTAGATGGGTCTGTCCCATACCTTACTTCTCCCCTGGCTGCCCCAATCGATGTTTTATACATTATTATTGCTGACTTATTACCTACTACATAAGGACGCACTTCTTTTAGAGTGAACTTCAAGTCTTTTGCCGCAAGCACCACTACTTCAGCTATCTGAACATTAGCCGAATTAGCTTGATCGCCCATTGGTATATATACCTGCACGTAGCGTGTTGGTATAAGATACCTTGCGGTTGATATTATCTGTGAAACCGTGCGGCTGGCTGGGTCCATCTCACCTTCAGCAGCGTTTATGCCTGAAAACTCGGTTACCCATTGTTTTTTATCCCTTGAAACCCTGATGCTGTAGTTTTCTGCCAGGGCCTCTGAATCCCAATCAATTTTAACAGAACCCACATAAATATCAGCCCCTAAATCTATGGTAAAAAACTGCGGACTATCAGCCAACTTGCCTGAAACCGCGCTCGTAGACAAGGAACCATCAACCGCCTTGGCTGCCTGCTGGAACGTGCCTACTGGTGTTTTGCCCAAGGCGTAGTTGTAATTGTCTACCGCCCCAACCAACCCAACTAAACTTAAAACTAAGACTAACCCGATTATTGTTATTCTTTTCACGTCTTTCTCCCTTATATTCCTATTATAACATTAAGATCAATTATGCCGTTTACCTGCCTGCTATTTGGCACAGGCTCAATAACCCCGGGAATAAGAAACCTTACTTTACTGATGTTTTCCGCTTTTATAATCTTTTTTACCCATTCATTAGCAACTCTATCAAAATAAGAAACATCCGCCTGCTTGCCTTGTTTCACAATCGGCCTGCCGGCAATAATGGTCCCGCTTGGTATGTCATAACCAATCATGACATTTTTAGCATCACTAAAACCATCGTTAGAATAAACAATTGAATAAGTTAAAATATCTCCCGGCGCCGCGAATGTTTTGATCCGTCCGGTCTTAATGCTTCTGGCTGTCATGGGTTTATCCCTTAACGTAGTAATCTTTACACTGGAATTAATATTCATCAATGGAGCGCCAGCTCCGGCGCTGGCCACGCTTTCTTCGCCGCCCGCGTCAACTGCCTTAACAATGTATTCAAAACTTTTCCCTTTAGCGGCTGCCTTATCTTCGAACACCAACTTCGCGAGCAAAGAATTATTTATTTTTTTAAATCCACCGCCGGCAGCATCAGCCCTGTAGATATTATAACCAGCCGCCCCGCTCACAGCGCTCCAGCTAATTAACACAGAATCTTTTTGGGGATTGGCTTTGGCGCCCAAATGGGTTGGGGCAGAAAGGGCAAAGGTAGCGGTAGCAAAGAGGAGGACACTTAATATAACAGAAACCATTTTATTTTTTATCATGTTCATATTTTAGCTCCATTCTTGATTTTGTCAAGCGTTATTTTTATTTTACCTGATGATCGCTCCCCAGGTAAGTGTCTTGTTGTCTTCTGTCGTCGCTACTGTGGGTTTTTCCCATTTTACGTATGTTGCGTTGAATTGATTACTAGTGTTGAAATACAACACGCCAGAGCCAGGATATCTTTCTGCTCCACCAGCCAGCATCCCAATCTGCGTCCAATCCCCTGTGTCCCCATACTCTGTTGTTGGACTTGAATCCGTTGAATATGATATTGTCCAGCCTGCGGCAGCACCCTGACTGGCTGTTATAATTACATATGATGTATCGCTATCTTCATTAAAATGTCCCAGGGTTGTATTGTTTGGCAACTTGTTTACCAAAATTACATCGTAAGCTGACTCATTGCCAGTATTGCTGTAATCAATTGTATATGTTATACAGGATCCTGGCACAGCATCATGACTATCCCCTGCATACCCCACCGCTGATTTTGGTGCGTCTACTGTTGATGTCCGCGTCACTACCATTACCGGCTTAGAGATTGAATACGTTGACACTGAAATTACTTCACTTGTTCCGCCATAAGTTAACCCATTAGCGCCTGTGTATTGACCTACCGGCTCGCTGTCTGTTGTTGCTGTTGTCGTGATAACCACCTGATCCCCTGGTTGTCCTCCCCCTGCCCCCTCTGATGTCAGCGCGGTTATTTCATGGTAAAATCCAAAGTCACCATCTTCGGCTACTGGCTCAACTGTTGTAAATGTGCTTCCTGCCCCTGGAGTCAATATTGCTATCAAATTATTAGTGTCGTCTTCCCGAATATTGACTGTCCATATCCCTGCTCCATCATTGTCAAAATTACAGACAAATTTTATCGCGTACTGATCTGAGTCAAAGTTACCTTCGTTGGTTACCCAGCCTTCCCTGGTTACCATCTGACCTACGCCTAGTACCTGACTCCCTATATCTGCCATGGAAAAACCATAAACAGGCAATACTGTTACCTGTATGTCAACAGCTGGGTTGACTGTTGGTTTTGAGTTGGCATTGATATCTGTGTAATCTATTGATATCTGTGTAATCTAATGTTGCATTAGTTGCCTCTGCTGTTATCACTGTCCCTGACAAAGTGTCTCCTGGATTACCTGTTGCTGTAAATGTCGCGGCCTCAGTCGCCCCTGCCATTAACATCATCAAGCCGGCTACCCCAACTATTATTGTGAAATATTTTATAACTCTTATTAATTTCTCCATTTTATCTTATTGTTACTCCCCATTGCAGAGTTTTCCCGTCCTCATCAGTTGCCACCTGCGCTTTTTCCCACTTGACCCACTCAGCAAATGCCTCCGCAGAATCAGACAACCAGGTATTGCCACCACCCGGAAAATCACCTGAACCGTCTGACGCCAATGTCCCTATTGTCGTCCACCCGGTTGTTACTCCCCAAGACTTATCCGGCGATTCCAGGGTTGAATAACTGATTGTCCAGGATTCACCTGAGCCTGTGGCAACATCAATAAAAACATAATCCGTATCACCGCTCGTATTAACGTGGGCCAGATCTGTATTAGTTGGTATACGATCAACAATAATTACACTCTCAGCTGAAGCATTACCATCATTTGAATAAGTCATAATAAAGCTGATGATCGAACCAGGCACAGCTTCTTTTGTCCCGGCTGAATAGGTTTTTGGAGAATCAACTTCATAGGTGCGAGTTAAAGTAAGTAATGGAGCGGATGTGCTGTCCTGCAATACATCTGATTCTTTACTTGAGCCGCCATAAGTATAAGCATTGCCTCCTGTGTACTGGCCAACAGGCGTTGAGGTTGTTTCAAAGGTTGTGGAAATAAGAATATAGGAACCATTGGGCGCGCCGGCAACTTCGCTTGTAACTAAGACATCGAAATGAATATAATGCTGATTATTATCATTTAAAGCTGGTGATTCTGTAGTACTTTCACCTGATGTTAATGTGGTTTTTAAAGCCCCATCTTCAAACAAGCGCACGCGCCAATCTGAGGCTTCATCATAGTGATTATAAATAGATGAATAACTAAAATTAGTATCATTGGCATTCCCTTCATTAGTTACATAATAAGCTTCATGCGTAACGAAGTCCCCTGGTGTTACCGTAAAATCAGAAGGCGCGGATAACATGGAAAAGCCATATTCCGCAGTTACAGTGTGCTCAATATTTGAAGCATCATAGGTGCTTAAACTGGTACCCTGCGAGTCCTGGTAAAATATATCAGTATTAGTCCCCTCTGCTGTAATCAAGGTCCCGCTGGCAGAATCTGTTGGGTTCCCTGTTGCTACATAGGCTTGTTGAGCCATAGCCACCCCAGCCGTTAAAAACACTAACAACAAACCAAACAATAATTTTTTTATCATTTATTTTCCTTTATATTCTGCCCTGCATCCAATTTTTTGCCTGGGAATTGACCGGCCTTATTTTTTCCCCTTGTCCACTAACATGCCATACCCATGTTGGACTATATTTATAAGCAATAGTTACTGTATCAATTTGTTCTTTTTGCTTGACTACTATCTCCAAAGCAACTGTCCCATTGTTTTTGTCTTCGCGCCACTTTGTCTTTACAATCTTCGCCCCAAGGCGTTGCTTTAAAAAATTTGGTATATCGCAAGCCTTAAGTCCTATTGAATTCTTTTGATTTTTAACTATCTCCATCTTATCCGAATTTCCTCCAAACAATTTTGCCTTTATATCGCTCCAAAAGTCCGCCTCAGCTGTACCTGTATATAATAATGTTAGTAATAATAATAAGGAAATCAGTCTCATCTGGCATAAACCTCCACTTCCATTAATTGGACAAAATCCCAGTTAGCGTGCTTGGCATAGTATGGGCTGTCTTTTTCAACCAAAACCTGCACATACCTGGCCCGGGCTCCGCCTGTTGCCACATTTACTACCCTCATTGGATCACCCGCGTCTGACCGGGCAAATGCCCCCTGTCCCGCGTCCAGTTTACTGCTTATTTCTTTCCAGTTAACATTGTCATTGCTCACTCTTATCTTAAAACTTTCTGGATACGCCAGCGCTCGCCAGTATGACACGATTGAATCTATCCGGTAACTCTGCCCCAGGTCAATGGTTACTTCCTGCCTGCCTTTCCTGATTGACCCTGACGTTGCCATGCCTTTGAAATACCCGGTCATCCCATCCACTGCCCGATTTAATACATTTGTGCTCTTATCCACTAAATTATCCCGAGGCGGCAAATTGGTAAATGTGCCGCTTACTTTTTTCTTTAAGGCTAAATTTGTCCCGGCTGGCTTCAGGTTCTTTACGTTTGACTCAACTATATTGCCATTGGCGTCCCATGCCTTGACCTGATAAAAATACGTCTTCCCGCCTATCAGGCTGCTTAACCTGGCGCTGCTCACTACCCCTGACTCTAAATTGGCTGCTACCCTATCCAATTTTGCCGGGTCTGTCCCATACCTCACCTCTCCCGCGGCCGCGCCAATTGATGTCTTATACATTATAATAGCGGACTTATTCCCTACCACATAAGGCTTGACCTCTTTTAAGGTGAACTTTAGATTTTGAGCAGCTAAGACTTCTATGTTTGCTATTTTTACATTGGCCGCGTTAGCCTGGTCCCCTATTGGAATATATATCTGAACATATCTGGTTGGCATCAGGTACCTGGTTGTTGATATTATCTGTGAAACTGTCCGGCTGGCTGGATCCATTTCACCTTCTGCCGCGTTTAACCCTGAAAATTCTGTTACCCATTGTTTCTTATCCCGAGATACCCTGATGCTGTAATTCTCTGGCAAGGCATCTGGGTCCCAGTATATCTTGACTGAACCCACATACATACTTACGCCTAAGTCTATAGTGAAAAACTGCGGGCTTTCGGCAATTTTGCCGGAACTGGCGCTCGTGGCCAGTGATCCATCAACTGCATTTGCCATGTTCTTAAATGTGCCTACCGGTGTTTTGCCTAACGCGTAGTTGTAATTGTCTACTGCACGGGCCAACCCAACTAAACTGAAAACTAAGACTAACCCGATTATTGTTATTCTTTTCACGGTTTTCTCCCTTATAATTCGATCACAACGTTAAGATTAATTATCCCGCTCACATCGCGCCTTGATTTGCCTGGTTCAATTTCACCGGGGATAACAAACTTGACCTGGCTGATATTTTCTGCCCTATTAATTTTTTTTATCCATTTTTTTTGTTCTTTATCAAAATAACTTATTTGCGGCTGCCTGCCTTCTGCTACCATTGGCCGCCCGGCAATCACTGTGCCGGTTGGAATTTTATAATTGATAGCTACATTTTTTGCAGAGCTATAACCAACATTCTTATATGAAATACTATAGGTAATAATGTCGCCCGCAGCGGCAAATGTTTTGATGCGTCCGGTTTTAATACTTCTGGCTGTCAGGGGCTTGTCCCTCAACGTGGTTACCGCAACTGTGGAGAAAACATCCATCAACGGCGCGCCAACCCCAAAAGTGCCGGCGCCTTCAACTCCGTCAGCATCTACTGACTTAACAATATATTCATAATCTCCGCCCCTGGCAACTTTCTTATCTTCATAGGTTAATTTGGCTACCGGTGATTTATTAAGCGGGACGTAATCTTTTTCCCCAATCGTTTTGCGATAAACGTTATAGCCGCCGGACCCGCTCACCGCGCTCCAGCTGATTAAAACAGAATCCTTGACAATGTTGGCTTTGGCGGAAACATGGCTGGGGGCGTTGATTGCGTGGGAGATAGCTGTGAGGAAGAAAACCAAGAAAACAGTTGCCAATATCTTATTTTTCATTTTTTATTGGGCCCTTTTTATTTTTTTAAGCAACTTTTTCTTTCTGCGCGAATCTTAGATTGTATGCCAACTTTTGTCAAGCGCTTTTTTCTCTTGCCACAAACGGAAAATGTTTCGGTATTTCCAACCAACATTGATTTGCGATTTCCCCCATCCTCGAAAATTCCATTTTCCCATCCACAATCCGGCCAAAATAACATTCTCTGTTTTTTGCACAAATCGTAACAAAATAATGCCCTTCCGATGAATAATCCTCCCGCGAAGCGGGACAATATTTCAATCGGGTGGATTCAACCCGGTATTTATTTTTAAATACTGACATTTCAATTTATCCATCCAAATCCCCTAATCTAGTCTTACCTGATACCCAATCAACCTAACCACCAATCCACCTTTCCAACTAATAAATCCTCTTCACATGAAACGTTGATCCTGTTTCAAAATTTACAGCGCTTGCACCCTGGGCATCAATTTCCGCATAAATTGACTGACCACTACTAACCGTACCAACCCAGGTTACCCCCCTGAATACCGGATCTACTGAAGTATGAGCATAGGATTGAACTGTATTTTTTTCTGATCCATCGGCATATATTGAAAGATTAACAGACTGGCTTCCTGCTGAATATATAGTTGCATAAAGAACAATCTCATATACACCGGTTTGGTTTACATCAAACTCCTTATTTGTGTTATCCCATGTTACACTGCTCGTATTCGTGTTTAATGATGCGCCAGCTCCGAAATTAAATGCCTCTGAGGTAGATGTTCCATCAGTAGTCAATTCAGCATAACCATACGGCTGGCCGCTGTAGCCGCCCTCTGAAGAAACACCCTTGCCACCTTCAAACCATCCAGCCCAACCATCTGATGAATCTTGTAAAGCTTTAATTGCATAGGTTGTACCAGAAGCATTATCTGCAATGGCATAGACGCCTACACCACCAGTACTTAAAGTTCGAAAATACCCAGCATAGTTTGCCCCACTTGATTGTGGGGCATAGCCATAAACTCCACGGCCATTTACACTATCAGCTCGAAAATATCCACCATATGTTGTCCCACTTGCATTTTTGGCATAGCCATAAACACCCCGGCCGCTAGAAGTTTCAGACTGAAAATAACCGCCATAGGACGTACCAGCTCCTGAATTTGAGGCATAGCCATAAACCGCTCTGCCGCCTGTGCTTCCAGTTAAAAAATACCCGCCATAATTTGCGCCAGTAGTATGATTTGCATTCCCATAAACAGCCCGGCCAGCAGAAGTTCTAGACAGAAAATACCCGCCATAAGCCTCACCAGTACCAGTACTACTTGCATAGCCATAAACTCCACGGCCGTCTGTACTGGTATCTCTTCCGTAAACACCCCAGTTATCATATCCTAAATATCCATATCCAGTGCTAGCACTGTCCTTCCCGTATACTCCCGCAACTGAGCCATAGCCAGTAATTCCATAATTTCCGTCTCCAACCTGGGCATATCCAGAGCCACCACCTATAAAAAATCCCCCATAGGTCGATCCTTCTGCTGATATCCCTATTGCCGCCCCTCCAACTATGATATCAGTATCAAAATACGCTGTCCCGTCTACCTCTAATTCTCCTCCAACAATCAAGTCATCATTCGTGCCTAAGTCGTGCGAGCCTGTTATAGTTGCGTCGCCAATTATCGTGCGATACTCACCTTCTTTAGGTATCAATCTTATATTTCCCTGCCTGCCAGTAGTTATATCAAGCCCTGTCGAATAGTCATTTCCTTCAATCGTGCTGCAAGAAATAAGTATCGGGTTTTTAGAATCTACTTCTACTGTCGCATTATCAGATTTTAACAACACCACGCTAGCAGAAATTTCTATTACGTTACCCCCAACGGCATCACCGATAAAAATAGATGGCTCACCTCCGCCCGGCTGGCCACCTGCTAATAGAAAATCAGGCGTGCCATTATATGAAGGTATTCTAATGCCCCGGAAAGGAGCTCCCAGTCCATAAATATCACCCTCGAAAAATTGCACGGCTGCTTCAGTAGTGGTCGCGCCGTTATAAAGGGAAAAAATATATGCCGCTCCTTGTGCCAAAAGATTATTCGTTCTAAAAGCAAACCCTTCGGTCGTAGTAGTATCTGCTACGTTTGAGCGAAAAATTCCTGCATCCATCGTCAGCGTCCCTGTCATGGTATCGCCGGCCTTCAGCACATAACCAGCGCTATTGGTAAGAACCCCGGTTAAATTTGACCCATCACCATAATATGCCCCAGCTCCCTCAATTGAAATATCTCCCGTACTTACTACCCCAGCAATATTTACCGGACTTGCGCCTTCAATTGTGCCCGTTACTTTCAAATCACCAACAACTGTCGTGGCTCCAAATGAGGCTGTTCCGGTTGTATCGATAGCCTGCGATCCAAAATCAGGGTCTATCTTTGTTCCAACTATGGCAGCTGCAACAGCAATATCAGCATTTACAATTGTCTCGTCTGAAATCTTGGCTGTGGTTATTGCTTCATCAGTAACCGTGGGGTTAGGATAAGTGCCAGTT
>SDBU01004298.1_pt1 | contig 17562 bp, 19 predicted proteins | sample 2277071 | NCBI WGS metagenome assembly SDBU01 (sample SAMN10397929, study PRJNA504765) | marine sediment metagenome | isolation source: marine sediment core GS08_GC12, 126 cmbsf | place: Arctic Ocean: Gakkel Ridge, Loki's castle | collected 2008 | reverse complement strand
GCACTGGAGTGGATGGCAGAAGACCTGGTAAGAAACTACGGAATTGATACTGGGGTTGAGGTGGAAGGTACTGAGCGGAGCTTGACTGAAGAGGTTCAGCTAGTGCTGTTCCGTATTGCTCAAGAGGCATTAAGCAATATTTCCCAGCTAAAGGTAGGCTCAATGGCAAACCATCCCATAAGTACCGGGGCACAACCGGCGAGCATGCCTTGTGGGAAAACACATGTCCATCTCTTCCGCCAGACTACAGCGGCTATAGTGCCGATTATATCAAATAGAAAGCAGAGCGGGTGCAGTTGCCAGGCTAGAGCTAAGCCAACAATAACCAAGCCTATAGTCAAGGGTAATACCTTTTGCGGCGGGTAAATGCGTTTTGAGGGCAAGGCTCTGTGCTTGGTGCGTTGCATCTTGGCATCAACATCACGGTCTAGATAATTGGTTAGCCCGTTAGCCCCGGCACTGGCTAATAAAATCGTCAGGGCAATAAGGAGCAATTTTAGTGGTAAGTGTCCGTCACCAGCTATGATAGCCGCACAGATACCGATAAAGGTTAATAGGACACTCTGGCGTGGCTTTAATACCTCAACATAGTTTTTAGGTGCTCTCACAAACGATTTATCAATTATGTGCATAGCTATATAGCCATTCCTTTCCTCTCCACCGAGAACCTAGGTCATAGAAAAACCCTTGACTTTTTTAGAAACTTTCAGAGGATAAGCTTACCAAATGGCTCTAAGGGATGCTGCTCTTTTGCCAATATTCAGGGTCATGGAGTGTTACCACTATGTCAGCCATTTGCTTGATTCTTAGAATGCTATCATAGGCATCAAAGACATTAACATGTATTCCAGGAGTAATTACGGGTAGGCTAACTGAAGAGGGTGGTTCAAAGTTATCTCGGACAGTGCAAAGACCAGAAATAATGGCAATGCCCTGGGTAGTCTTGATGGTTACTGATTGTCCGCCTGGAGTATGACCTGGGGTGCTGATTACAGATACTTCGTCAGAAATTTTGGTATCTCCACTTACTACCTCAAAGTTAAGCCTATCAAAGAGCTCCCTATCGAATGACTCACCGACCGAAGGATGCGGATTTTGAGCAAACTCAAGCTCATCCCTTTGTATTAAAAACCTAGCCTTAGGGAACCGAGACGCTTGAGCCACATGATCGCAGTGAAGATGGGTAAGAATGATAAGGTCAATATCACCGAAGCTTAGTCCCAGTTTGCTCAGACCGGAGTCAAGTGTTTGGATTTCCTTGGTCGGTATTCCTCTGACCTTTAACATATAGTCAATATCACCGCCAGCATCTACCAGAATTTTCTCCCTTGCTCCTTCAATATACCAAACATAATCAACCAGAGTAAGTTGCTGACCAAAGTTAAGACGATAAGTCATACTAGATTTGTCTATTTTGCAGTGGTAAAGTGGTATTGGGTGAATAATACAATTAGCCATCGTTACCTCCTTAGGATTAATGTGCCTCCTCCAGGTAACCTTGCAAAATGAGCGCCGCGGCGATGGCATCATACCTGGCTTTTTCCCTAGGTTTTTTGCGATTAACGGCGTGCCTCAGACGCTTAGCCGATACTGTTGTCAAACGCTCATCCCTAAACTCTACAGGAACTTCGGTATGCTTGCATAGCTTCTGGGTAAAGGCTTTTACCTTCTCAGCTTGCTTACCTATACTACCATCCATAGAGCGTGGCAGACCGACAATAATTTGCTTAACCTGTTTCTGACTAATAATATTGGTAATAGCCTCTATATCCGCCCTCTCATCGCTACAGTCGATAATAGTAAACGGACTAGCTAGTATGCCCTCAGGGTCGCTGAGAGCCACCCCAATCCGCTTATCCCCAATATCAAGACCTAGGCTACGCGTTATACTCACCTCCAGATTTTATATCAGGCTTTTCACTAACCGAAGAGCTTCGTCTAATTTATCTTTATACTTGCCACCTGCCTGGGCAAATTGGGCTTTACCACCACCACTGCCCCCGGTCACCCTAGCCACCTGTTTTATTATTTTGCCAGCATCATAACCCTTAGCTACCAAATCTGGGGTTACTGCGGCTATAAAAGCAGGCTTGTCTTCATAAACTGTACCCAGAACTACCACCGCACTTTTTAGTTTCTCCCTGAGTAGGTCACTCATCTCCCGTAAAGCCTCCAATCGAGAAGGAGGCACCCTGGCTGCCAATACGGTTACCCCGTTAACTACTTCTGCCTGACCTAGTAAAGACTCAGCTCTAATCCTGGCTAGCTCGCTCTCTAGAGCTTGAACCCGCTTGTGCTCTTGGTCTCGTTCGGTAATAAGGCTATCCACCTTATCCAGAGTATTCTCCACTTCAGTGGCCAGTCTACCGGCGATCTCAGTCAAACTAGAAAGCCGCCGCTCAATAAATGCCTCAGCCCCTCTACCGGTAACGGCCTCGATACGGCGCAATCCAGCACCTATGCTACTCTCGCTGATAATATGAAGGAAGCCTATCTCCCCGGTTGAAGCGACATGGGTGCCACCACATAGCTCAGTACTAATTGGTGGCTTACCGATTTTAAGCACACGAACCACATCGCCATACTTTTCATCAAACAGGGCTATAGCCCCCTCCTCTATAGCTTTCTTATACGGAATCTCCTCATCATATACCACCAGATTTTGGCGAATTTTGTCGTTAGCAATATGGTTTACTTCCTGTATTTCATTTTCGGTCATTGCTATCAGGTGAGAGAAGTCAAACCTAAATCGGTCTGGGGTTACCAGTGAGCCCCTCTGCTGAACATGCTCACCCAATACCTGACGGAGAGCCGTCTGAAGTAAATGGGTGGCAGTGTGATTGCGGGCAATATCAAATCGCCGTTCCCTATCCACCTCAACTTCCACTACCTCCCCTACGGTTAAGCTACCCTCGGTAACACGTCCCTGATGAACAATAGTACCAGGACCACCAGCCAGAGGCCGAACAGTATTGGTAACGGAAAACTGCCCCGACGAGCTTCTTATCTCACCGGTATCACCTACCTGCCCTCCCATCTCCCCATAGAAAGGGGTATCGCTCAGAATTAGCTCTGCTTCCTCCCCCTCTTTTATCTCGTTTGTAGATTTAGAGTCAACCAGCATGTGCACAATAGATGACTCACATTTCAAGTTCTGGTAGCCAACAAATGTTGTTTCCTGGATGCCAAGCCACTCAGGTAACCCTGGCATCTGCTTTAGAGTTTTGTAGAAGGCGGCCCTGGCTCTCTCCCGCTGTTTCTCCATTTCCTTCTCAAAGCCCTCCATATCCACCGAAAGACCATGACCGGCAGCAATCTCTTTCGTAAGCTCCACAGGAAAGCCATAGGTGTCATATAGCCTGAAAGCATCCTTACCAGAAATATTGTCCTTGCTTTTACTAGCTGCTTCCTCCATAATTCCATCCAGTAATTCCAGACCGGTGCTGAGCGTCTCGCTGAATCTGGCTTCCTCAAGCTCAATTACCTTAAGAATGAAATCTTGCCTTTGCCCTATTTCAGGGTAAATATGCCCAAGCTGAGAAACAACTACGGTTGCTACCTCAGAGATAAAAGGGTTATGTAAACCTAATTTTCTGCCAAAGAGTACGGCACGGCGCAGCAGCCGGCGTAACACGTAGCCCCGCCCTTCGTTGCTGGGCATCACCCCATCAGCTATAAGAAAAGTAATTCCCCGACCATGCTCAACTATTACCCGCATGGAATTATCAGTAATATCATCAGCACCATATTTGATTCCGGCCAGCTCAGCTATTCGTTCCAGCAGAGGAACAAAGAAGTCAGTTTCGTAGACAGAGGTTTTACCTTGCATTACGGCTGCGGTTCTCTCTAACCCCATACCGGTATCAATATCAGGTTTTGGCAATAGAGCACGGTGTCCTTCTTTATCCTGATTATATTGAGCAAATACCAGGTTCCAAATCTCAGAAAAACGACCGCAATTACAGCCCGGGGCACAAGAAGGCTGCTTACAGCCAACTTCCTCGCCAAAGTCATAGAGGATTTCACTACATGGCCCACACGGCCCAGAATCACCGGCTGGTCCCCAGAAGTTATCCTCCTCACCGAATCTTAATATTCTCTCCTCAGGAACGCCTATCTGCCGCCAGTAGTGAAAAGACTCCTCATCATCAAGGAAGATGGTTATCCACAAACGCGAGGGGCTAAGACTTAAGCTCTGGGTAACAAATTCCCACGCCCAGCTAATAGCCTCCTGCTTAAAGTAATCACCAACACTAAAATTGCCCAGCATCTCAAAAAAGGTAAGATGGCTAGAGTCACCTACCGATTCAATATCAGTGGTGCGAAAGCACTTCTGACATGATGCCAGACGAAGACTGGGCGGTACAGCTTTGCCTAAGAAGTAGGGTTTAATTTGCACCATTCCCGCAGTGGTAAGCAGCAAAGTAGGGTCACCTTGAGGTATCAAAGAGGAGCTGGGAATAACTTTATGACCCTTACTCTCAAAGAAGCTCAAAAATGCCGCCCGAATTTCATCACTGGTCACTCGTTGCTCTCCATTCAATAGCAGTAATTATTCACCTGTAATTTTAGTGGTAATTCATACTAGCTGTCAATGAGCAGGGTTTACCAAGATGCAGCTTGAAGAGGTAAAGCCCCTCCACAATCTCACTCCCTTTTGGGAATCGCCAAGGAGAGTAAAAGAATGGGTAGAACTACTAAATAATATGCCTATACCGTTAACTCCTAAAGAGCTTCAACCACCACTACATATAGTGTGTGCCTGATAGCTTGGGTTATTGAGTCTAATTAAAGGACAGGAGGCAACATGGAAGAGACAAGTAATCAGGCTTTGCTTTCAGGATACTTTGGGGTAGTGCCCGAAAATATGGCTATACCTATCGCTCTGTTTTTATCGAGAGCCGAAGCAAAAAAGTACGCAGATGGCGCAATTGTCAGGAAATACCCAAATGCCTCTTTATTTCTTGAAGCATTGAGCCAAGATTCAGGCAATCCATGACACCAATGACACCACCACAGCTAGAACATTGGATAAACGTGAGAATATATGTTGACCCCTTTGGTGTTGCCTGTATCATCTCAAATGAATTACCACCACACTTGACGCAGGTTGAATTTGCCATAATTACACCTCCAATAATTTGATGTGGGGTAGGGCGGTGAGAAACTAACTCCTTTTTAAGCTCGGCAGCCAACTCCTTTCAAGTTGCCCTACCCCAGTCACACTTTAGCCACAAATAGGACAGATGTCAATTCATTAAGCACCTACTACATATAGTGGCATAGATAGGATTTTAGGAGTTAACAAGATAGGCATACTAAATAAAATGGGTTGTTAAATCTCACCAAAGGCAGATAAAGGAAGGAGGCCTTACCAATAATGGCTAAGAGACTGGAAGATGTATTCGGGATTATATACTTGATGCAGGGTGGGGAAGGGGTGATAATCCCGATTACAGTCAGCGCTCCGCACGGGACGGCAAGGAATTTGGGTGTGTCTGTAGTAACACCCAACCTTGATTTACCGAGCACCCTAGCCACTGGATTGTACTACTTTGTAAACTTTTGTCAAGAGTTAAATAACAGTTGTGGAAGTGGTAGAATAGGGGTATGGTGGGATGGCTCAAGGCGATATTATCTGCATTGCAGCTTATCATCTACTCACTCAAATATTCAGAGTCAATGTGGGGGTGGGTACAAATGATTGTGTCGCTGCTGCTACTCTTTGGTATCATAGCTAGTGGATTCCTAATCCCCAATAGTAAATGGATTCTAACTACAATACTTCCGCCATCACTTGTTCTCTTAATCTTCTGGGCATTAGTTCGCTCCCAAAAGCATATTCTCGACATAGAGGCTCCAATAGACGCTATTGTACAAGAATTGGAGAGTAAAATAATCCATGTGGGTTTTGTGGGTAAGGGGTTTTCTATGCTGGAAATATTTGATGCTCTAAGAGACCGCTTTGCTCTCGGTTTGCCATATCCTCAAGTGCATAGCGTTCTTGTGAGTAAACTCAACAGGAGTGCAGCTTGGGGAATTCATAGCTCAGACATCCTCGCTACATTTACGACTCTAGGACTCATTCATTCGTCTTCGATTGACCCTAGTTATTCGGTTCTGTTAGATTACCAATATACAATCCCTAATTATATTTATCAACTTACAGATAAAGGTAACTTGCTAGCTCGCAAGCTCATGAGCCAGAAACCAAAGATTGGTAAGGAAAATTCTCCGCCTGAATAAGTTTTAGGAGTGTATCCCTGAATAGATACGGATTAACACGGTTATTAAACCGCCATTCTAGTTCGTCTAGGTAGGAATCAAGATGTTTGGTAGAGACTTTATGATAAGAACCGATGACAGAACGCTTAAAGAGACTCCATACTACTTCTCCCCAGTTCTACTATAAAAGCTAAAACCCTGATTCTTTGGCTACCAGCTCTCGATGCCAATCAGAACTACCGAACATAGCCTGTGCCATCATAGCCCTCTTATAATAGAGGTGCATATCGTGATCCAGAGTGAAGCCAATACCACCATGTATCTGGTGCCCCATCCGTGTTACTCTGTAGGCGGCATCACTAACCCATGCCTTGGCTACAGAGACTTCACGAGCGCAGCTAAGCCCCTCACTGAGTACCCATGCTGCCTCATAGGTGATATCTCTCGATGAACTCACATCGGTCGCCATGTCGGCCAGATAAAACTGGATTGCCTCCTGAGTGGCAAGGGGGCGATCAAATTGTATCCTCTCTTTGGTATAATCTACACACATCTCCATAACTGCCTGAGCTCCCCCCACCAGATAGGCACAAATCCCTATCGCGGCTCTCCGCAGCACCTTCTCCATGACCGGCCAACCCTTGTCCAGTTCCCCAATGATATTCTCCTTGGGAACCCTGACATTACCGAAAATAACCTCACACTGCTTGTCGCCAGCCATGGTCTTAAGAAGATTAATGGTAATCCCCGGACTCTTGGCATCTACCAGAAAGAGGCTGACCCCATCCTCGGGCGCCACTCCCTCTTTTGTTCTAGCAACGCAAATTATATAGTCGGCAATATTGGCATCGTGAACGAAGAGTTTAGTGCCATTGATTAGGTAGTCACCCTTATCGGGAACCGCCTTAGCAGTAATGCAGGCAGCATCATATCTAGCACTGGGCTCAGTAAGGGCCACGGTCATGAATAAGTCACCGCTGGAGGTCCGGGACAAAAGCTCCTTTTTCTGCTCTTCATTTCCCGCCTCCAAGATAGTATAGCCAGCGAATACCACAGTCGAGAAGAAGGGGCCGAGGAGACAAGTACGCCCCATCTCCTCAATAAGAATCATCAAATCAAGGTAGCTCATCCCCATTCCACCATACTCATCAGGAAAAGCTATACCCATCCACCCCATCTCAGCCATCTTTCGCCAGAGGTCCGGGGTATAGCCCTTCTCATCCTCAGCCATCTCCTTAATCAACTCCTTAGGACACTCAGTGGCCAAAAAGTCGCGTGCCATTGTTCTCAGCATCTCCTGCTCTTCACTTAAACCTAAGTCCATCTCCTGCTCCTATCTTACTTATAATTTAATCTGCCTCCACGGTTCAGAAATATCCCCCCCTCACTCAAATCCAGGATAGTCTGCAACACCGCTCATCCCTCAGCGCGGGCCCCTGGGAAGTCCCAAACCTCTAACGGCCATGATATACTTCTGAATCTCGGTAGTACCGCCGGCAATGGTCTGACCCAGGTTATACATTGACTTATATTCAATCTCGCCCTTGAGCCGTACCCATTTCGACTCCTTGTGCAGGGGACCGTAGAGCCCCAGGATATCCATCCCCACCTTAGCCAAGCGAACATCCAGTTCAGTGCCGAAGGCCTTGTTCATAGGCCCCTCCAGAGGAGTGTGCATACCCTTTGACTGCATCCAGCCTACACGACAACACATCATCCTATAAACCTCGACCTCCACTGCCATCTCTGCCAGCTTATTCCTTATGGTGGGGTCACTAGCCAGTGGCTCACCGTTGAACTTTGTCTCTTTACAGAACTGTATCAAATCATCAAGGGTTCGACGGCAGCCCGCCGCCTGGCCAACCCCTGAATGCTCAACCTCCAGGAGGGTGTTTACCACAGTCCACCCATTGTTCTCCCCCCCAATCAGGTTCTCCGCAGGCACCCTGACATCACTAAAGAAGACCTCATTGAAATCGTGGGAACCGAACATATTGAGCAAAGGGCGAACCTCCACACCGGGGGTCTTCATATCTAGCACGAAGTAGCTAATGCCGCGAGTATTGGAAACATCCGGATTCGTTCTGGCTACTAAGTATATCCAGTCGGCGTGATGGGCAAGGGTAGTCCAAACCTTCTGTCCATTGAGAATGTAGTCATCCCCCTTCCTCACTGCCCTAGTCCGAATGGAAGCTAAATCAGAACCAGCCTCAGGCTCAGAAAGACCCTCGCACCACACAACCTCAGCCCTAGCAATTGGTACGAGGTACTTTTTCTTCTGTTCCTCGCTCCCGTGAACCATAAGAGTGGGGCCGACAAAGTTTATCCCATGCCGATGTCCCCCCGTGGGCAATTCAGCGTTACCAATCTCATCATTGAATATAAATTGCTCTATAATACTAGCGCCGCCACCACCGTATTCCTTAGGCCAATGAAAAGTAAGCCATCCCTTGTCCGCCAGCTTCTTGGTGAGCTCCATACAAACGCCTTCCCTTCCCCACCACTCCCCAGATTTCTCATATTCTTCCTTAAATTCTTCAGTGCACTCCCTCTCCAGGAACTCACGAACTTCACGCCTAAACTTCTCCTCTTCCTCAGTAAAACGAAAATCCATCTCTTCACCATCCTTCTTGGTTTATTCGTCCTTAAAATCTAAAAGGCAACCGAATTTCTTGAGGATAATAACAAGCACCGTTACCCACCACCCCAGACACATCCACCCGCTATCGTACTCACCTATACTATCAGAAACATAATCATAACAGGCGTATGGTTACCTGTCAACGCAACTGTTCTTGCCCTTTTACTCAATCTTCGTTGGTGGCTTCAAAGGGGGTATCAAATGATACTCCCTAGCATACTGTTTGCAGGTGGTGGTAAAATACCACGACGAGCTACACCGCCAACACCATCACTTTTACAGGTTAGAATAAAGAAACATTAGGAGGATATAATATGAATAAAAGGATTCACACGAGTGACAAATTTGAGGTTATTGATAGAAAATCTCCATATTTTGGTAAAACAGTTATATTCATTGAACCAAGACCTCAACATATAGAAATGATTAACCGTAGTGGCAAAGCGATTAGTTCAAAAGAAGAATACCACTACATCTTCAAGCTAGAAAATACAGAAAGCACAGTAGAATTTACTTTAACCCAGCTTAGACAAATATAACTGAGTTAGTGGGTTATTGCAGATAGAGTAATACCAGATATTTGGAGGGCTTGACAGAAAATAGTCACGAGAATAAGCTTAAGAAGAACAAGGGGGAAATTAAATATACTTTGGGAGTAACTATGACAAAACAAAGAAATAAGAATATGAAAAAGGATAAGGTTATGTTAGCCCAACATGTTCTAGAAATCCGACATGAAGCTTCAGGAACTTTCTTGGATGTAAGAGGTTTTGTGGCCGATTATATTAAAAAGAGTGGTCACTTTCTTCACTGGAAAATCGATTCGAACATCGTAAGTTTCCGTGACGGACCTGACAAAGTAAAAAGAGATGGAGCTTTTGCAGGTTATAAAAGTGCAGGGTACTTTGTAAATAATCCTGAAACACGCAATTACTTTGTGGACAAAGCGTCGTCCTATTGGAAGGCATTAATCCAGAACGGGCACTATGAATTACCGAAAGCAACTAGGTTCGGATGTAGAACCCTTGTTTTCATTCCAACAAATATTACTTTTGAGAAGCTTAACGAAATTATCTTTAATGCTTTCTATACCGGTAAAGCTCAAGCTTTTATAGGTGGAAAAGAAACAGACCTGCAATTCATTTTTCATTTAACCGAAGAGCAATTCCAAGTTAGATTGTCTGGAGGTCCTCTTCATGAAAAAGAAGCCGTGAATTTAATGAATTTCGAATCCAGCCATTTTGAAAAATGCGGTATGTTCTTAGATATCGATTATTACAAAACCAAAGACATCGGTCAAACATCAGTTACCAAGCTTCTTAATAAAGCTATTGAATTATCGTGGAAAAAGATAGAGAAGATAGCCAATTCTTTGGAGCTCTAGTCGATGACAATCATACGACGAATTACCACTACAATAGATGAAATCGACGACAATACGAAGTTCCCTACTGAACCTACAGAACGTGCTGATACTGGGACTTCAATCGGCTCTCCTGAACCTACAAATGAAGAAGTGTTCGACAGCCATTCCCCCTATGATAGCAGAACTAACCAGCCAACTATTGGACGGACCATCGCTGATTTAATAATTGAACTTAAGAATGATTACCGTGCAATGGCAGTGGCATTAACAGTAGTGTCATTCCTAATATTTATAACTAAAATAGACTGCATCGAATCCTTTATATATCCTCTTCTTGCTGCTCTTCTACTCAATATTATATGGTTTGGGGCTACTCCACTTGTGAATTTTTCAAAATGGCTCAAGAAGAAAAGATAACCCGAAACAACTAAGATTGAGTAGAACCACTATTGCCGGGGGAGAATGTCAGGGTATAGTACTCTTCCCAGCCTAATTTTGCTCAAGCGCAAAGATAGCAGCCCCGAGCACTCCAGCATCATCACCAAGCTGAGCAGGAACTATACGCACTGCCCGAGCTGACAGTGAGAAGGCTCTTTCCCTTACTACCTGCCTAACCGGATTGAGTAAAAGGTCTCCCATTTTTGCCATCCCACCACCAATAATAGCCATTTCCGGGTTAAAGATATTGACCAGGTTTACCATACCTACCCCCAGATAGGTTGCTGCCTTTGAAATAAGCTCCAAGGCTAGAGAATCTCCACCCTGAGCTGCCAATGATACCTCTTCGGCAGTGATATTCTCTATCTTACCCTCTACAATCTCGGTGAGAGAAGACCTTTCCCCTTGATTAATACGCCTTATTGCTTCTTTAGCTACTGCCGTTCCTGAGACCAGTGTTTCCAAGCAGCCAATGTTGCCGCAGTTACACTTTGGTCCATTAACATCAATGGTCATATGCCCTACCTCTCCAGCACTACCACACAGACCAGAGTATAACCTGCCGTTAATGATAATGCCACCACCGATACCAGTACCCACTGCGAGGTAAATAAGATTATTTACCCCCTTCCCGGCACCAAAGCGGTGTTCACCTAAGGTAGCGGCACTGGCATCATTGAGCAGGAAGGTATTAACCCCATATTTTTCCCTTACAATATCTCTCAACGGGATATCATTCCAGCCGGGAAGGTTTGGGGATAAGGTTACTAGACCCCTCTCATAGTCTATAGCTCCCGCGGCAGCAAGGCTTATGCTGCCTGGTTTAGATGAGTCTATATTCTTTAGGCTAAGGAGGCGGTCTATAGCCGAAAGTACCCTGTTGATTACCGACTGTGGTCCCTCACCAGCTAAGGTGAGGCAGTATTCCCTGGCTATCATCTGACCTTTATTAGAAATAATAGCGGTAATTATCTTGGTACCACCCAGGTCTATAGCTAAAACCGGCAGTCCTTGTTCTCTAATCCCCTTCATGCTAAATACTGTGTCCTGTGTCGCTGGGCTAGTTCAGCAATCAGAATAGTGAGGGCAAGCTCACCTTCATATTTCCCTGTCTTAATAGAGAGGTCGGCTTCTAAAAGTTTGTGATATACTTCCTTAAGCCTCTCCAAGGGATACATATTAGCTTGCCCTAATGTCTTCCTCAAGACAAATTCTGAGGCTAAACCCAACCTATTCTGAATCTCTAATTCTGGTCTTCCCTGACTCCTTAGCTCCTTTGCTCTAACTATCATCCGAACTTGCCGGGATAGCATAACCAGAAGATAGGCGGGGGCAGCTCCCCTTTGTAATAACTGCTGGAGTGATTGTTCAGCTACACCAGCTTTGAACTCAAGGATAGCATCAACCATAGCAAAAACATTAGCCTGTTGGTCATAGCTCACCACCATCCTAACATCCTCTTCCTCAATGCGGCGACCCGAAGCAAATAGGACTAGCTTATTAATTTCACTAGTCATAACCCATAAATCACCGCCTACAAGTTTAGCCAGCAAGTCTACTGACTGAGGGGCTATACTACCACCTTCCTCCTTCACACGCCTTTGAATCCACTGAAGCAACTTAGTACCTCTCAGCAAAGGAAAAGACCTCACCTCTGCCTTGTTCGAAAGCTCCCTGAACAGGGGGTTTTTGCTTGTTATTCTGCCTTCTATTAATACCAATATTGTGCTCTCCGGGAGCTTACTAACATAGGCGTCCCATGATTTATACTCATCTTGTTGTTTAGTTGCACGTGTGACTTTCTTACGGGAGCTGGCTCTGACCCCGGGTCCAAAGCGCTCCAGTAGCCCCTTGATGATGACCAGGCGTCTCTCGGCTAAAAAGGGCACTGTCTCACAAACGGTTCTTAGTTGGTCTAATGTCACTTGTTGACTATCAAATGTAGTGGTGTTAGCTGTTAAAATTGTCTCGTCACCTATACTTCTTTTTATCTCCTCAAGTGACTGGCGAAGAGAAAATTCATCCTCACCCAATAATATATACAACAATGTCTACCTCTCCCATTTATAGGTCTCCCCATTTTATCACACCGAAGATTTATCTAGTAATTTCCACTTAAAAAAGGTAAAATAAATATAACAATACCTTTCCGGTTGGTACTGCCGGGGGTATGAGGAGAGATATAATGTCAGAACAAGCTGATGAACTAACGAAGCTAATTGCTATTGCCGCTGACATGAAACTCCCTGCTGAGTTGAGGACTAAAGCTATTGAGCAGCTCGGCAATATAGCTACCCATGAAGCACTTCTTGCCTTACTAGAACTAGCCGCCAATGAAGGGTTAATTACCAAGGAAAGAGACCTTGCCCTTAAGAAAGCCAGAGGAATAATAAAGTCAGGTCATTAATAATTCCAGCTTATTAAAAAGGCATGCGGTCAGGCTAATGAGTGTTAATATTGGCATCATAGGGTTAGCTAAAAGCGGTAAGACGACCATTTTCAATGCTCTAACCAAAGGTAAGGCTGATACAACAAGCTACATCCAGGAAGGCTTAGCCCCGCATATCGGGATAGCTAAGATACCAGAGCTCCGCCTTGAAATATTGGCCGATATGCTTCACCCCAAGAGGACAGTCCCCGCTGAGGCGACATACATTGATATAGGTGCTTCAGTCAAGAGTCTGGTTAAGGACACGGCTATAAGTGGTCAATTGCTGAACCAGCTTTCTAATGTAGATGCCCTTATTACTGTAGTCCGAGCCTTCACCAATGAAAGCATCCCCCATATTGAAGGCAGTGTAGATATAGAGCGGGATATTTCCACCATGAATTTGGAACTTGCCTTTTCTGACTTAGCGTCACTGGAGAGAAGACTGGAGAAGATAGAGATATCTTTGAAAGGAGCTAAACAGCCTGAGCGTCAAGGTCTTCTCCACGAGCAAGAGATGGTAACGAAGATTAAGGCTGATTTAGAAAAAGAGGCGCCCATTCGGGAGTTGAGTCTGACTACCGAGGAAGCCAGGACTATTGCCAACTACCAGTTTCTTACTGCCAAGCCGTTACTGATAGTGGTCAATACCGGGGAAGACCAGCTACCTCAAGCAGCATCCCTGGAAGCTGAACTGAACTCGCATTATTCCCGACCAAAATGTCGTATTCTTACCCTCTGTGGCGAGTTAGAAATGGAGCTGGCGCAACTAGATGATAGCGCTGCCGAAGAACTGCGCGCTGAGTTCGGTCTGAAGGAGCCCGGGCTTGACCGCATTATCAAGCTATCCTACGAATTATTAGGGCTAATCTCGTTTTTCACTATAGCTTCAGGTGAAGTTAAAGCCTGGTCTATTCAAAGTGGCACCAATGCTCTTAAAGCCGCTGGTAAAATCCACTCCGACATGGAAAGGGGCTTCATCCGGGCAGAGGTAATCAGTTATGACGACCTGGTGAAATGTGGCAGTCTACCCGAAGCTCGCAAGAGAGGGCTTCTCCGACTGGAGGGCAAGAACTACATAGTCAGTGATGGCGATGTAATTACTTTCCTGTTTAATGTGTAGCGGGTGAATCAACTGTGATGAAGCAATATGCTGTCATCAGCAACTGTTACCCCTCTGCCTTGGGGCTCGTCTCAGCACCACCTTTTCCTGGGGTTCGGGATTGTCTTATAACCTTCATGCGTAGCACCTTATTCTCTTCCTCAGCACTTTTCTTCAGTTCTTGGGATGCCTGACTAAGGCTTATGATGGCACTGGTGTAGCTGAAGCTCTAATACTGCCTGCGCCTCCGCAACAGCACCACCAGCAAGATAGCCATACCGATGATGATTACTCCAGCGCCAATGCTAATTATGAGCAGCAAGTTGAATGGTGCAGTTGGTGGTGCCTCCCTTGTCCACGGCTCTACATCCAGGCCGGCCTTCTCCATCGACTCGACAGCCTCCTCTACCTCTTTCTCCTCCATCTCAAAGGTAAAACTTTTCTCAGCACTACCGGTGGCGAAGGCTACCGGGTAAGCGCCTTCTGGTGCCCCTGGCACCGGGCGGGCCACAGACTCATAGCTCAGAAGCGCACGCACTGAGTACTGCCCTGGAGGCAGCAATGTCTTGGTATCAATGATATAGGTGACCTTGCCCCAGGACAGCAGACACGGTATGGAGATGGGAAGGGAGCCGAGGAGCTTCCCGGCATCATCGGTTACCTCCAGCGTTCCCTCAACCTTTATCGGCACATTGCCTGTATTGTGCAGCTCAACATCAAGTCCTACACTCGTGCCGTGCCATACCTGATTTATTGAAGGGATGGCTAAGCCAGCCTCTCGGGGACCGGGGATAAACACCCTTACTCTGGCTGCTACCCGGGATATAAAAGTGACCAGCACTGTGGGTTTTTCCGACTCAGAGCCAGAAATCTCGGCTTCGGTTACGGATGGCGCCTTCTCCTGGGCTAGAATCCCCGCCTGATACTGGCCGGGCCTGGCATCCGGCGGCACCCTCAAGGTGAAGGGGATTATCTTTCTCTCCTTTGCGCCGAGGCGGACTTCGGTGGCGGAAAGAGTGAGCCACCCCCCCACTCTATTGCCGGCTTCCTCCCCCAGTTCGCAAAAGCTCACACAACCATGAGGGGAGTTAAAGGCATCAGCGGCATAGACCACCAGCTCCACAGCCTCGTCACCATTATTAACAACCACCACCTCTGCCTGAGCCGTCTCGCCCGGTTCCAGCACATAGATAAGCCGCTCTTCCCCTCCCTTCTCAGGATTGGGACCGACGTAGATGCCCCCAGCGGCACTGGTCACCGGGGCTAGCAGCAGAAAAGCAACAGCACAGAGTAGAAGGATAACCACTATTCTGTGTGGAGCATTGGCTCTAAACTGTGAATAGCGACCATACATAAAAACCTTCCCTAGCTGGTATCATTTCTATTTTTTTAACAAATACAAGCTGGGTAGGGGGTATAACCCCCTACCCGTGAAACAGCCATAACTGGCTTTACCTTGCATTACAAACCAGGGCTATGTTGGACTATCGAATGCAGTGGTGATATTCAGGGTAACCTGGTATGTCCCGTAATAGGCTGCGGCTGGAAACTGTAAAGTGAAGTAGGGCTGGATTTGGTATGTCCCCATACCGGTATCCTGTATGGCGGACACGAGTATCTGGTCATTGATGGTTAGGTACGCTGCAGTGCCCTCATTCACCACACCCCCAGTGCCCTTGAGCTCATCTACTGGGCCGCTGGTACCCTCGTCATCGACTATCGTAGCGCTGACTGTCGGGTCGACTAGCATTGCCATTGTGCACTTGTCATGGGCAAGTGAGCTGTCAAAGGTCAGGTTATCGGAATCACCCGCATCATGCGTTGTCTGGTTCTCAAATGTGCTGGAGGCTAGCTTTACCTGAACACTCCAACCACTCCCGTCACCGCTCTCGTCAGTTAGTAGCCAGTAAGTTGATGGCTGCTCATTTGAAAGTGTTATGTTGTCACCAGCGAGTTCGGTTTCATTGAAGGTAATGTAGCTACTATTCAGGGCCATTGTGGGGGTGCCCAACGTCAGTGTTACATTGCCGCTTACGTCGCCAGCAAGGGCTACTGACGGTACCAGCATAGGCGCGAGCACGAACAGCATAGCTACTACCACACCGATTGACAGTAATTTTTTAAGTCCTTTCATTTTTCACCTCCTTTCTTTTTGGATTTTTGTCCTGCTTTCTTAGAACTCATTACTCTTAAAGATGTCACCTCCTTCCCCCATTTTGTTATTAGAGGGGGGGATGCCAACTGTCTATATCTTGTCAGAAAATATGCCAATCGTCAATATGGCATTCGTACTAGTGTGTACTAGTACGAAATTACTAGTTTCAGTCTACAGAGGTTAACTCACAACCACGTCACAAAATAGGCCTAAACTATCACAAAAAAAATCACAGATTTTAAGGAGACTTTAACAGTATTTTTATGGCTAATAAATGCCAGCAGCTTAGAATGGAAGTGTGGAGATGAAAAACTTGAGTAAAGAGAGTATGAGTCAGGAATGAGGATCTTATTGATATTACTGGTCTGCCTCTTAACCTTATTCGCACCGATAGAGTTGACCAGGGTAATAATTAACTGGGGCTTATCTGGTCGGTTAATATTTGAAGTATGCTTTATGTGGTTCTTATATGCCCTAGCTATATTTATATTCTCAGTTGTAGTGGTTCGGAAACATGCGTAAAGAACAGGCACAGATGCGACTGCTCTTGGCTGTCCTACTTCGGCAACCGGGAGATAGTGTAACAATTGTCCCATAAGAAGTCGCCAAAGTATATTGATTGTAGACTTATCTATGTCGACTTGCCAATACCCAGAGGGATAAAATTGATAAATAATCTTTTAATTATGCTAAAATAAGCTGTCATTTTGGAGCTTTGTAAATGATTCCTATTAAACTACAAATGCACAATTTTATGTGCTACCGGGATAATGTGCCACCACTCCTTTTTGATGGTATCCACACCGCCTGCATTTCCGGTGATAACGGCAACGGTAAGTCGGCTCTGATTGATGCTATGACCTGGGCACTGTGGGGGCGAACCAGAGCCAAAAGCGATGACGACCTCATTTACGACGACCAGAAGGTAACCGAAATGGAGGTGGAGTTCGACTTTGCCGTGGGACAACAACCATACCGTATCATACGCAAGCACTCCAAGCCCAAACGACGGCGGGCATCAGGACAGACTATCCTGGAATTTCAGATAGCTGCCGGGAACGGCTTCAGGCCGATTACGGGCAATAATGTGACCCAGACACAGCAGAAAATTATCGATGTTCTACATATGGACTATTCTACTTTCATTAACAGTGCCTTTCTGCTCCAGGGTCACGCTGATGAGTTCGCTATCAAGCGCCCGGTCGAG
>SDBU01004296.1_pt1 | contig 17571 bp, 7 predicted proteins | sample 2277071 | NCBI WGS metagenome assembly SDBU01 (sample SAMN10397929, study PRJNA504765) | marine sediment metagenome | isolation source: marine sediment core GS08_GC12, 126 cmbsf | place: Arctic Ocean: Gakkel Ridge, Loki's castle | collected 2008 | reverse complement strand
CCGCCCCGTTCGACGGTGCTCACGGCCCTGAGCCTGTCGAAGGGCTCGGCGGAGGAACCGCAACCGGGGGCGGTTGCGCCACAGCGACTTACGATCGGCGGGAATTTAGGACTTCCGCCCACTATACACTTCTTCAACGGACTGCTAAGCGTTCCAACGCCGTCTCGCGCGCTGGAAGAAGGCACTAATGTCAACTCGGCGATGCGGTCTCGCATCAGCACGTCACCCTCCGCTAGGTCCGCGGCATTGTATCAAAGGGTGAACGGGCGCGCTGCATTACCTTGTCCCCGTTCTGAATGTGACCTTCACCACTGCGTCCGCCGTTAGTCGGTCGATCCGGTATGACGTGACAGCGCCGAGCGACTCACCGTTCACGCTGACATCAGCCACGGCATAGCCCTCGTCGGGGGTAATGGCGAACTCCTGCTCCATGCCGTGATAGACCTGGAACTCGCCGGCCGGGTAGATGGTCCCGCGAGGTCCAGCCTCAGCCGTGACCGTGTGCTGTAGGGATTCCAGATAGAACTGCTCGGGCTGCATGTAACCTGGGAACATGACCCGCCAGCCGTGCAGAATGTGATCGGGGCAATTGCGAAGGCGATTGGAGACAATCGCCAGGGAATGCTGCCGGTACAAGCCGATCATATAGCACTCGTTCGACCACTGCCACAGGATGTTTCTTCCCAGCTCAAGCTGGCGCTGATCATCCCCGACAGTGTGTACGAGCTCGTAGTACCAGTCGATCAACCTCTGAAACTCCGGAGTGGGGGGGACCCCCGACCTCCCGTCGGTCTGGACATAACGTCCGTACTGGGGGGCCGAGAAGGATATATCCTTGATCGGCACGTACAGCGCCGGCTGGAGGACCCAGTGCAGACCGGCTTGACCCAGGAAAATGAAGTCGAAGTTGCCGTTCCGTCCGCGCATATAGCCGATGTTGGTCGGTTCCGACTTGATCACGAATTCCAGTCCTGCTTCACGCCAGTAGTCAACCACGAGTTGCTCCAACTCCAACCCTCCCGCTGTTCCCGCCGTCACGCAATAGAGAATCTCACGAAACCGCCTTCCGTCGGGATAGCGTCGCATACCGTCCGGCCCACGCTTGAGACCGACCTCGTCAAGGAGCTGGTTGGCCAGTTCCGGGTCGTATTGAATGTGCTGCTTGTCCATGCCGCGAACGAAGTAGCGGTCCTTCGGGTAGCCAACGCCGTTTATTGGTTCCCCCAGACCCTCTGTGATCAATTCCACCACCTCTTCCCGGTTGACGGCTACTGAGAGGGCAATGCGGAACCGACGATCGGTTATGTACGGCCGCACGCGTTCATTCTGCGTGGAGAGATTAAACCTGATCCCCATGTTGGCGCCCGGTCCGGGATCTCCCAGCACGCGGTAGCGGACAATCCCTCCCTTTTTTCGGTTCTCCGGCGACATGAACAGCGTGTACTTCGACGGATCGATGTGTCGCCCCTGCATGTCGACTCCGCCGGTGCAGGCGATAAGGTTCAATACCTCCGCGCTATCCACTACGCGAAAGGATATTCGATCCATGTAGGGCAACTGATTCCCGGCCGTATCCACCTTCCAGTAATACGGATTCCGTTCGACGATGTACATCATGGCCGGCGGCCCAATCTTGAGCTTCCAGGGCGCCATCGTGGGACGCTCCGTATTCTCGCCGAGCCTTGTTTTGCCCAAGTAAAGCTGGGTCCAGTGATCATGGCCCTCCTCGGCCGCCATCTCGTCGAGCTTCGCTAAATCGACGTATTTGATGTGGAACTGCTTCATGTAGTGCTTCGGTCCGTAGATGTAGTGCCCACGGTAGCAGAGCTTGTCCAGAAAGATGCCGTTGGGCTTGTCAAATTCGAAAACCACAACGTGCGGGTCGGGAGCCGAGACGCTGAGTGTAGAGTCCTTGGGCGCCAACCTCAGATAGCTGCCCCCCAGCGCCTCGTTGCTCGCAACATCCTCAAAGTAGAACATCACGTCCTCTGAAGTGAAAGGATGTCCGTCCGACCACTTGAGCCCCTTTCTCAAGTAGAGGATGTATCGGCGACCCCCATCCTCGATCTTCCACGCTTTTGCCAGGCCGGGCGTAGGGCGCACGCCGTTGCGGTCCCAGCGCACCAGGGGCTCGTAGCCGAGGCGATTGCCCATCAGGCTGTCGTCCGGTGTGATCGCCAGGCGGCGCCACGTGCCGCCGTATTTCCCGATCTCGCGGACCGGTTCGACCACCAACGGCTCCTCGGGAAGGCGCTCCTCCACCGGCGGCAGCTCCCCCGCGGCAACCAGCTTGCGGAGCATCGGGGCTTCCTGGTACGACCCGGCGGCCGCGGACGCGACAATCAGCAGGAGCAGGAGGGCGGCACTCAGCATTCCGACGCGGTCTCGCGCGCTGGAAGAAGGCACTGATGTCAACTCGGCGGTGCGATCTCGCATCAGCACGTCACCCTCCACTGGGTCCGCGCTATTGTATCAAAGGCCCAAGAGACGCGCTGCATCACGTTGTCCCCGCTCTGAAAGTGACCTTCACCACCAGGTCTGCCGTCACGCGGTCGATCTGATACGACGTGACAGCACCCATTGATTCGCCGTTCACGCTGACATCAGCCACGGCATAGCCCTCGTCGGGGGTAATGGTGAACTCCTGCTCCATGCCGTGGTAGACCTTGAACTCGCCGGCCGGGTAGATGCTCCCGCGAGGTCCCGCCTCAGCCGTGACCGTGTGCTGTAGGGATTCCAGATAGAACTGCTCGGGCTGCATGTAACCGGGGAACTGCACCCGCCAGCCGTGCAGAATGTGGTCGGGGCAATTGCGAAAACGATTGGAGACGATCGCCAGGGCATGGCGGCGGAAAAGGCCGATCATGTAGCAATCGTTCGACCATTGCCACAGTATGTTCCTTCCCAACTCAAGTTGGCGCTGATCATCGCCGAAGGTGTGCGCGAGTTCGTAGTACCAGTCGATCAGCCTCTGAAACTCCGGGGTGGGAGGAACCCCCGACTTCCCCTCAGTGTAGACGTAGCGTCCGTAGTGGGGCGCAAAACAGGCTAGAGTATTGAGGGGCACGTACAGCGACGGCTGGAGAATCCAATGCAGACCCGCCTGCCCCTCGAAAAAGAAGTCGGTGGTGCCGTTCTGCGCGCGCATCCGGCCGATCTGGGTCGGTTCCGCCTTGATCACGAATTTCAGTCCCACTTCACGCCAGTAGTCAACCACGAGCTGCTGCAGCTCCAGCTCGCCCGCTGTTCCCGCCGTCACGCAATAGAGAATCTCGTGAAACGGCCTTCCGTCAGGATAACGTCGCATTCCGTCTGGGCCGCGCCGCAGCCCGATTTCATCCAGAAGCCGGCGGGCCTTGTCCGGATCGTATTCAGCGTGCTGCGTATCCATGCCTTCAACGAAGTAGCGGTCTTTCGGGTAGCCCACCCCGTTTATGGGGTCCCCCAAACCGCCCGTGATCAGCTCGATTACCTCTTCACGGTCGATGGCCACTGAGAGGGCGATACGGAACCGGCGGTCCGTCATGTAGGGACGCAAACGCTCATTCTGCGTGGAGAGATTGAGGGTAATCCCCACGTTGCCGCCGGGTCCGGGATCCCCCAGCACGCGGTAGCGGACAATCCCTCCCTTTTTTCGATTCTCGGGCGACATGAACAGCGTGTACTTCGACTCGTCGATGTGTCGTCCCTGCATGTCCACTCCGCCGGTGCAGACAATAAAATTCAATACCTCCGCGCTGTCCACCACACGAAATGATATCCGGTCGATGTAGGGCAACTGGTTGCCCGCCGTATCCACCTTCCAGTAGTACGGGTTTCGTTCGACGATGTACATCATGGCCGGGGGCCCAATCTTGAGCTTCCAGGCACTCATCGTGGGGCACTCCGGATTGTCGGAAGGACTTCCCTTGCTCAGGTAAAGCTGTGTCCAGTGATTATAGCCCTCCGCCGCCGTCATCTCGTCCAGCTTCGCTTCATCGGCGTATTTGATGTGGAACTGCTTCACGTAATGCTTCGGTCTGTAGATGAAGTGCCCCAGGTAGCAAAGCATTTCCAGAAAGATGCCGTTCGGCTTGTCGAATTCGAAAACCACAACATACGGGTCCGGAGCTGAAACGGTGTATGTCGTGTCCTTGGGCGCGAGAGCGAGAAGCCCGCCCAACTCCTCGTTGGTCGCGACATCCTCATACCAGAACATTATGTCCTCGGAAGTGAACGGACCTCCGTCGGACCACTTGAGCCCCTTTCTCAAGTAGAGGATGTATCGCCGGCCCCCGTCCTCGATCTTCCACTCTTTTGCCAAGCCGGGCGTGGGGCGCAAGCCGCTCCGATCCCACCGGATCAGGGGCTCGTAGCCGAGCCGATTGTTCATAAGGCTGTCGTCTGGAGTAATGGCCAGGCGGCGCCACGTGCCGCCGTATTTCCCGACCTCGCGGAGCGGTTCGACCACCAAGGGCTCTTCGGGAAGGCGCTCCTCCACGGGCGGCAGCTCACCCGCGGCAACCAGCTTCCGGAGCATCGGCGCTTCCTGGTATGACCCGGCGGCCGTGGACATGGCAATCACCGACATCAGGACGGCAGCGCCCAGCGCTCGAACGCCGCCTCGCTCCCTGGAGGAAAGGATTGCAGTCAACTCGGCGATGCAATCTTGTATCAGCATGTCGCCCTTAGTGTAGTGTCCGATTATTCCTTTTACCAATGATGCTCGAACGGAAGGAATCGGAAGATCGCCGCGTCCGCCTGCGGCAGACTCGCGATGACCGTTTCTTTGAATTAAGCTGTCATTGCGAGGAGTCCGCCGTGACGGACGACGGAGCAATCTTCCTGTTTCAGTCGTTGTGGGCGAGGTATCACGCGCCTCATTATGTAAAGGAGTGTTAGGTACAGTACGTTAGTTCGTCCTCGGTCTGAACCTGACCTTCACTGCCACGTCTGATGTCACCCGGTCAATACGATGCGACGCGACGGGGCCGACCGATTTGCCGTTTACGCTCACATCAGCCACGCTCCAGCCCTCGTCGGGGGTGATGGCGAACTCCTGCTCCATGCCGTGATAGACCTGGAATTCGCCGGCCGGGTAGATGCTCCCGCGAGGTCCCGCCTCAGCCGTGACCGTGTGCTGTAGGGACTCCAGATAGAACTGCTCGGGCTGCATGTAACCGGGGAACTGCACCCGCCAGCCGTGCAGAATGTGGTCGGGGCAGTTTCGAAACCGATTGGAGACGATGGCCAGGGTATAGTCCCGGTAAAGGCCGATCATGTAGCACTCGTTCGACCACTGCCACAGGATGTTCCTGCCCAACTCGAGCTGACGCTCATCATCACCGACGATGTGTACGAGTTCGTAGTACCAGTCGATGAGCCTCTGAAACTCCGGGGTGGGAGGAACGCCCGACTTCCCCTCGGTCTGGACATAGCGTCCGTACTGGGGGGCAGAGTAGGATACATCCTTGAGGGGCACATAGTACTCCGCCTGGAGGATCCAATGCAGACCCACCTGGCCCGAGAACCAGAAGTCGAAGTTGCCGTTGCGTGCGCGCATCCGGCTGACGTCGGTCGGCTCCGACTTGATCACGAATTGCAGCCCCACCTCGCGCCAGTAGTCGGCCACGAGCTGCTCCAACTGCAGTTCTCCCGCTGTCCCCGCAGTCACGCAAAAGAGAATCTCGCGAAACGGCCTTCCGTCAGGATAGCGTCGCATCCCGTCCGGCCCCCGCTTGAGTCCGACCTCGTCAAGGAGTCGGTTGGCCAGGACCGGGTCGTATTGAGTGTGCTGCTTGTCCATGCCTTCAACGAAGTAGCGGTCCAACGGATAGCCAAGGCCGTTTATGGGGTCCGCCAAGCCGTCCGTGATCAGTTCGATCACTTCTTCCCGGTCGATGGCCACCGACAGGGCAACACGGAACCGTCGATCGGTTACGTACGGACGGAGGCGCTCATTCTGCGTGGAGAGATTGAACCTGATCCCCACGTTGGAGCCGGGTCCCGGATCCCCCAGCACCCGGTACTGGACAATCCCTCCTCTTTTTCGGTTTTCCGGTGACATGAAGAGGGTGTACTTCGATGGATCAATGTGCCGCCCCTGCATGTCGACCCCGCCCGTGCAGGCAATGAAATTCGCTACCTCGATGCTATCGACCACACGAAAGGATATCCGGTCGATGTAGGGCAACTGGTTCCCCTCCGTATCTACCTTCCAGTAGTACGGATTCCGTTCGACGATGTACATCGTGGCCGGCGGCCCAATCTTGATCTTCCAGGGACGGATCGTGGGAAGTTCCGGGTTGATTCCCAGATCTGCCTTGTCCAGGTACAACTGGCTCCAGTGATTATACCCCTCTTCGGCCATTGCCTTGTCGAGCTTCGCTCGATCGGCGTACTTGATATGGAACTGCTTCATGTAATGCTTCGGAGCGTAGAGCCAGTGCCCCCGATAGCAAAGCTTCTCCAGAAAAATGCCGTTCGGCTTGTCAAATTCGAAAACCACAACATACGGGTCGGGAGCTGAGACAGTGCTTGTCGTGTCCTTGGGCGCCATCCGGACGCCCCTGATATGCACGCTGGCTACCAACTCGTCATAAGTCACGACGTCCTCAAACCAGAATAAGATGTCCTCGGAAGTAAAAGGATACCCGTCGGACCACTTGATCCCTTTTCTCAAGTGGAGGATGTATCTGCGGCCCCCGTCCTCGATATCCCACGCTTTTGCCACGCCGGGCGTGGGGAACCTGCCAGTGCGGTCCCAGCGCACCAGGGGTTCGTAGCCGAGGCGATGGGTCATCAGGCTGTCGTCTGGGTAGATGGCCAGGCGGCGCCACGTGCCGCCGTACTTGCCGACCTCGCGGAGAGGCTCGATCACGGCCGGCTCCTCCGGCAGCCGTTCAGCTACGGGAGGGAGTTTTCCGGCCTCCACCAGCTCCCGGAGCATCGGCGCTTCCTGGTACGACTCGGCGGCCGCGGATGCGGCAATAATCGAGGTCAGAAGGATTAGCGTCAACTTGGCGATGCAATCTCGCATCGGCATGTCACCTTTACGCCTTGATTGCACGTCGATTACAGACGGCCGAAGAGAAACGTCCTCATTGCGTTGTCCCCGGTCCGAACCGGACCTTCACCACCACGTCTGCCGTGACGCGGTCAATCCGGTGCGAGGTGACGGCGCCGATCGATTTGCCGTTCACGCTCACATCAGTCACAGTGTAGCCCTCGTCGGGGGTAATGGCGAACTCCTGCTCCGTGCCGTGATAGACCTGGAACTCACCGGAAGGATAGACCGTGCCGTGTGGGCCGGCTTCCGCGCGGACGGCGTGCTGTTCCGACTCCAGATAGAACTGCTCGGGCCGCAGGTAGCCGGGGTACTGAACCCGCCAGCAGCCGACGAGCGTGTGCGCGGGAAAGTTGCGAAACCGAGGGGAGAGGATGACCAGAGCATACATCCGGTACAGGCCGATCATGTAACAGTCATTGGACCACTGCCACAGGATATTCCTTCCCAGTTCGAGCTTGCGCTCCGGGTCGCCGACGGTGTGCAGAAGCTCGTTGTACCAGTCGAGCAGCCTCTGCAACTCCGGAGAGGGAGGGACGCCTGACTTTCCCTCGTTCTGGATGTATCTTCCATACAAGGGGGCGAAAGAGCTTCTCTGCTCGGTAGGCACGTAGAGGTACGACTGGAGAATCCAATGCAGGCCCGCTTGGCCCGAGAACGAGAACTCGGTCTCGCCGTTCCGGACACGCATTCGGCTGAGCTGGATCGGGTCCGCGTGGATCACAAACTCCAGCCCTGCCTCGCGCCAGTAATCGGTGATGAGTTGCTGCAGCTGCAATTCACCCCCGGTTCCGGCCGTCGAGCAATAGAGAATCTCACGAAACGGCGTTCCGTCGGGATAGCGCCGCATTCCATCCCGCCCGCGCGTGAGCCCGACTTCATCCAGGAGTCGGTTGGCCAGGTCCGGGTCGTACTGGGTGTGCTGCTTGTCCATGCCGGGAACGAAAAACGGATCCGACGGGAACCCCACGCCGTTGATGATGTCGCCCAGACCACCCGTGATCAGTTCGAGCATCTCCTCTCGGTTGATGGCGACCGAGAGGGCGATGCGGAATCGCCGATCGGTGATGTACGGGCGCGCGCGCTGATTCTGCGTCGAGTGATTGAGGATGACCCCTACGTTGCCGCCGGGGGCCGGGTCCGTCTGCACGCGATAGCGAACGATGCCTCCTCTCTTCCGATTCTCCGGCGACATGAAAAACGTGTAGTTTCCGGGGTCAATGTGGCGGGCCTGCATGTCCACGCTGCCGGTGGCAAGAAGGAGATTCAGGATGTCGGTGTTATTCATCACGCGGTAGGATATGCGGTCTATGTAAGGCAATTGGTTCCCCGCGGTATCCACCTTCCAGTAGTACGGGTTCCGTTCGACAAGCCACGTCTTCGCGGGGGGGCCCACCTTCAATTGCCAGGCGCGGATGGTGGGACATTCCGGGTTGTCGTTCAGATCGCTCTTGTGCAGGTATAGCTCGCTCCAATGTTTGTATCTTCCCTCGGCCATGAGTTTCTTCAGGCTCGCCGAGTCAGCGTATTTGGCGTGGAACTGTTTCAGGTAGTGCTTGGGGTGATAGATGACGTGCCCGCGGTAGCAGAGCTTCTCCAGGAGGATCCCGTTGGGCTCGTCAAACTGGAAGACCACGACATACGGATCCGGCGCCGTTACTCTGAGTTTCATGCCCTGCGGCATGAACATTTCCCCGCGCGCTCCCAACTCGGTCCCAACCATCTGTTCGCTCACGTCTTCGAACCAAAATACGATATCCTCAGACGTGAAGGGGTGTCCGTCCGACCATTTGAGTCCTTTTCTCAGGTTGAGGACGTATCGGCGACCCCCATCCTCCACCCGCCAGTCCTTCGCCGCGCCGGGCGCAGGGTGCGTTCCCGTCGGATCCCAGCGCACCAGGGGATCGTACCCAAAGCGATAGGTCATCAGGTCGGCGATGACGTCGTACGGATAGATGGCCAGACGCCGCCAGGTGCCGCCGTACTTGCCCACCTCGTGGTACGGCTCCACCACGAGCGGCTCCTCGGGCAGGCGCTCCTCCACCGGGGGCAGCTCGCCCGCCTTTACGAGTTTTCGGAGCATGGGCGCTTCCTGGTATGACTCGGCGGCTGCGGAGGTAGCAATCACCAGGATCAAGATGACCGCCAGCGTTCGAACGCAGTCTTGCGCCCTGGAAGAAAGGATTGCTGTCAGCTCGGCCATGGGACCTCGCATCAGCACGTTGCCCCCCACTGGGTCCGCAGCATTATATCAAAGGTCGAGCAGACCCGCCGCATTACGTCGCCCCCGCTCTGAATGTGACCTTGATCACCGCGTTCTCCCTGACCCGGTCAATCCGGAATGACGTGACGGCGCCGATCGATTTGCCGTTCACGCTCACATCAGTCACAGTGTAGCCCTCGTCGGGGGTAATGGCGAACTCCTGCTCCATGCCGTGATAGACCTGGAACTCGCCGGAAGGATAGACGCTGCCGTGGGGGCCGGCTTCCACGCGGACTGCGTGCTGCTCCGATTCAAGATAGAACTGCTCGGGTTGCATGTAACCCGGGCACTTGACCCGCCAGCCATGAAGCACGTGGTCGGGGGAATTGCGGAACCGATTGGAGACGATGGTCAGGTCATGGCGCCTGTAAAGGCCGATCATGTAGCACTCGTTCGACCACTGCCACAGTATGTTTCTTCCCAGCTCGAGCTGACGCTCGTCATCATCAAAGGTGTGGACCAGCTCGCGGTACCAGTCTATCAACCTTTGGAACTCCGCAGTGGGGGGAACGCCCGATTTCCCCTCGGTCTGGATATAGCGTCCGTACAGGGGGGCGGCGGTGCACAAATCCTTGAGGGGCACGTACAGAGACGGCTGGAGAATCCAGTGCATTCCGGCCTGGCCCATGAAAATGAAGTCGAAGTTGCCGTTGCGTGCTCGCATGTAGGCGATCTGGGTCGGGTCCGGCTTGAGCACGAATTCCAGACCCACCTCACGCCAATAGTCAACCACGAGCTGCTCCAACAGCAGCTCGCCCGCTGTCCCGGCTGTCACGCAAAAGAGAATTTCGCGAAACGGGCGGCCGTCGGGATAGCGTCGCATCCCGTCCGGCCCCCGCTTGAGCCCGACCTCGTCCAAAAGTCGGTTGGCTAGATCCGGATCGTATTGAATGTGCTGCTTGTCCACGCCGGGGACGAAGTAGCGGTCCAATGGGAACCCGACGCCGTTTATCAGGTCCCCCAAGCCGCCCGTGATCAGTTCCACCACCTCTTCCCTGTCGATGGCCACTGAGAGGGCTATACGGAACCGTCGATCTGATATGTACGGACGGACGCGCTCGTTCTGCGTGGAGAGATTGAACTTCATTCCCACGTTGGCGCCGGCTGCAGCATCCGCCAACACCCGATACTGGACAATCCCATTTCTCTTTCGGTTTTCCGGCGACATGAACAACGTGTATTTGGCCGCATCGATGTGTCGCGCCTGCATGTCAACTCCCCCCGTGGCGGCCACGAGATTCAACACCTCCCGGCTGTCCACCACGCGGAAGGATATCCGGTCAATGTAAGGCAACTGATTGCCTGCCGTATCCACTTTCCAGTAGTACGGGTTGCGCTCGACGATATACATCATGGCCGGCGGCCCGATCTTGAGCTTCCAGGGATTGATCGTGGGTTGGTCTGGGTTGTCGGCCAGGCTTCCCTTGCTCAAGTAGAGCTGAGACCAGTGATCAAACCCCCCCTCGGCCGCCATCTTGTCCAGTTCTGCTGGGTCGGCGTATTTGATATGGAACTGCTTCATGTAATGCTTAGGTTGGTACATGCCCTGCTGGTAGCAAAGCTTCTCCAGAAAGATGCCGTTCGGCTTGTCGAACTCGAAGATCACAACGTCCGGGCCGGGAGCCGACACAGTAATCTTCGTGTCTTTGGGCGCTATCGAGAAATACCTGCCGCCCAACTCCATGTTAACCACAACATCCTCAAGGTAGAACATTATGTCTTCGGAAGTGAAAGGCTGTCCGTCCGACCACTTGATCCCTTTTCTCAGGTAAAGGGTCCATCTGCGTCCTCCGTCTTCGGCCTTCCAGGCCTTTGCCACGCCGGGCGTTGGGCGCAAGCCGCTTTTGTCCCAACGGACCAGAGGCTCGTAACCAAGGCGGTTGTTCATAAGGCTGTCGTCCGGAGTGATGGCCAGGCGGCGCCACGTGCCGCCGTGTTTGCCGATCTCGTGGAGCGGTTGCACCACCAGGGGCTCTTCGGGAAGGCGCTCCTCCACGGGCGGCAGCTCGCCCGCGGCAACCAGCTTCCGGAGCATCGGCGCTTCCTGATAGGTTTGATCCGCTGCGGAAGCGATGAGCAGGGCGGTGCAGAACCAGGTAACGTGAACGACAGAAGCTAACTGTGTCATGATCAAGACCGTCCGGTCAGGCGCCGGGTAAAGACTGTCAGATTCTGGGGGCGATATGGATTGGAATATACCGGATAGTCTTGTTTGCTGTAAAGCGCCTCGGACAGGGGTTTCCCCATGCGACGTGGGCCGAACAGGGACATCAAGCGGCCTGCGACGAGCCCCGCGACAAAGCCCGGGCCTTGAGCACAGTCGAACGGATCAGCCGAGTCGGAGTTTCGCCAACAGGCCGTTGAAGAAACGCACAGTGGCCGGAAATCCGAAGTTCCCGCCGATCGTAGGGGCGCACGGCCGTGCGCCCGTACTCGCTGTGGCGCAACCGCCCCCGGTTGCGGTTCCTCGCCGAGGGCCTGCCTGTGCGGAGCACGCAGACAGGCGGCGGAGCCACACTTCTTCAACGGCCTGCTAAGAGGGAAGGGCTTCATATCGCCGGAAGTCCGCGGTCAGAGGTATCTGCCGATCAACCTCAGTCGTCTCTTTTGCCTCGCAAGACCGTCCTGCTTCAGCAGGACCACAGACTCCTGCCCCGGAGACTCAGCGGGAGATGCTCTGGCGTTCGCGAACGGACGCGCATCAGCGGTCCTCCGAAGCCTCGTGCGAAGGAGGATCGGCTGAATGCGCGGGTTCGACCTCCAACAAGGCCGGGATGCGAATCGGAAGACCTATGATGCTCTTGATGGTCGGGTCCTTCTGCGCTAAGTCGGGGTCGGGCTCAAACACGATAAAGCCTTCGTGATGCCCGATCGGAAAGTCAGTAATGTTTCCAGCTGAAAAGTCTTCTATGGTGATCTCGGCAGGTCCTTTCTTCACAATCACGATTGAGAGCCACTCGTCCCCTTCTGCGGGAGGGTTACCCCGTGCCGGATCACCACGGGGAGGAGCGGAGAGCCGTCGTCGCCATCCTTTGCCCTGAAACCACAACCTTGACACCAGTGGTGCTCGCAGTCGCGGTAACTTGATGACGGAAGGAGTTAGCCGAAAAGTCCGCCGACTTGGCGGGTCGGCGCCCAAGAGCTGGATGGGCGGGGAGCTCGTAACCTGAAGTATGTCTTCCGCTACGCTTGAATCGGTTACAAGCTTGACTTCCTCGGCTTCCTGCTGTGGAACGAAATTAAGTGTGACTGGCACCTGGATTCTGCCCTCGATCCGCCTTAGACTGTCCTCCAAAGGGATCTGCACGGGAACGAGGCTCCTCCACAACGGCCGCCGCCACCTCCACGTCCAAGAATACGACCAAGCTTCGTATTCGTACTGGATTTCGATCCTTGTGTTCAATGTATGGGGGAATGAATCAGACGGCGTGATCGCCCAGTATTCCGTCCCCGGGATTAGACGGAGGACGTCCAGTTCCTCAGGAATGACCTTTAGGGCACGAACGCCCTTCCCTGTGGCAGAGCCCACAAGACTCAGTCGGGCTGCACCGGGCCGCGGCCGCTCAATCGTGCCCAGGGGCCTCTCCACCTTTACCCAGGCAGGTTCACCGGCTCGATAGGTGTCGCGTGTGACGATCTCCGGCTGGCCGAGGACCTGCAAAGCGTGCTTCACATGGCTATCAGATAGTTGACCTCGAGACAGCATGTCTACGAGCATATCTCGCGCCGGACCAGATGGCCTACGCTTGCAGGCGACAATGAGGCGTCTCACGTGTCGCTTATGACACCACTGCGGCACGAACCAGAGTCCCAGCGCAGAGCAGACGAGGATGACCGCGACAATACAAGTAGCTTTCCACCACCGTCCACGGAAGCGCCGAGGATTGTCACCCACACCCCCACTCTTCGCGCTTGTGCTCCGCTCCACGGATTCTCCAAGTCAAATACGTATCATGATATCCCCAAAATGGCACATCGTGATCCCGATCACGCATCCCGCCAGTGGGGTCGAACGAATTAAGAGTTTTTGCGACGCGAAGCCGGCGCCAAAACTTTGTTGAACTGAACCGCTGAGCGGGATGTTTTTTGGGGGATTTAGCCCCTGCTCGGTGTCGTGACCAGGGTATTATACGGCTTCTGAGGCAGGGGGCAAGGCGCGATCGGGAGCAACGAGGGCCCGCATGAAGTCGCCGGGGAAGGAATGGCATGGCGAGGATCGGCGAAAATGGGCGCGGTCTGGAGGCGTGGACGTAGCGATACCTTGTTCGGATAAGTGAGGGCACTGCCTCCTGCCAAACGCGCAATCGCGCTTCACAAGCCGCCCGCATAGGCCGGCTCGTGCCTGGGGGAAGCGGCCGCGCACAACACGCCCGTGCGCGGGTCAATGCTCGCGGCCAGCGTGTTCCCACCCGCCCAGTCGGCCAGGGTATGCACAACGTGGCCTCGTGAGGCGAGTTCGCTGCGAACCGCTTCCGGCACCCGCCCCTCGATGCGCAGCAATCCCGGTTCGGCGGACCTGGGATAGAAGGAACTGGGAAAATGCCCGCTCCAAAACGTCGGCGCCTCCACGGCCTGTTGGAGCGACATGCCGAACTCGATCACGTTCAGGAAGAACTGCAGCGCCCACTGATCCTGGCTGTCGCCGCCGGGACTGCCGAACGCCATGAAAGGCCCGCCGTCCTTCGCGGCCAACGTCGGCGTCAGCGTCGTTCTCGGGCGCTTGCCCGGCTCGATGCAATTCGGATGCCCTTGCTCCAGGGAGAACATCTGCCCGCGCGTGCCCAGCGGGAAGCCGAGCGCCGGGACGACAGGCGACGACATGAGCCATCCTCCGCTCTGCGTGACGGAGACCATGTTGCCGGCACTGTCGATGACGTCGAGCTTGGTCGTGTCGCCCTGCTCGCCACCTGCTGCGCGCCTGAACGCCTCGTTGACATCCACGATGCTCTCCGCCCTGATGGCCGGACGACCGCCCGGCCGGAGCTCCAGCGAGGCGCAGTCCGTGTCAACAAGCGCGGCACGTTCGGCGGCATAGTCCTTGGAGAGGAGACGATCCAGCGGAACATCCGCAAAATTGGGGTCTCCATAATAGAACTCGCGGTCTGCGTAGGCGAGCTTCATGCACTCGATCAGCGTGTGTACGTAATCAGTCGAATTATGCCCCATTGCGGCGAGATCGAAGTTCTCAAGCAGATTCAGCGACTGGAGCATCACCGGTCCCTGGGTCCAACTGCTGCACTTGTAGACCGTGACGCCGCGGTATGACGTCTGGACCGGTTCCTCGACGGCCACCCGGTATTGGTCGAAGTCTTCCATTGTGAGCAGGCCGGCATGGGGCTCGCCTGAGGCGTCCGTCACGGGATTGTTCCTGCAGAACTCGACGATGGTCTCGGCGATTTTGCCGCGATAGAACTCGTCGTATGCGGCGCGGAGTCCGTCTTCTCGGTTCCTGAATCGCTTCTCGGCAGCGACCAGGCGCGCGAATGTCGCAGCCCAAGCCGGTTGTCGCCAGACCGTTCCGATCGGCGGCGGGTCGCCGTCCGGCATGAACGTCTCGGCGGATGAGGGCCATTCATTCCTGAACCGCTCTGCGCGTTCGGCGATGCTGTCGTGCAGGGCGTCGTACATGGGAAACCCCGCGCGGGCGAGCTCGATGGCCGGGACGAGGACATCGGCGAGGCGCATCGTGCCGAAGCGCCGAAGCAGTTCAATATAGCAGCCCACAGTGGACGGAACGATTGACGGCAGGAAGCCGTCGCCTGGAATGACGTTCAGGCCATACTCGAGGAATCGCTGGAGCGTCGCTGCGGCCGGGGCCGTGCCGTGGCCGCTGATGGCGTAGACCTTCTTCTCCCGGGCGGAATAGACCAGGGTCGGCGCTTCGCCCGCGATGCCGTTCTGATGCGGGTGCGACACCGCAAGCGCAAAGCCCGTTGCCGCAGCCGCGTCCATGGCGTTGCCGCCCCGCCGAAGCACGTCCACGCCGATCTCAGTGGCCAAATAATGGCCTGACGAGACAACGCCGCGAGTGGACATGATCATAGGGCGCCCGCCGCTCGGACCGGTTGTTGTCTTTGGCATCTGGCCTCCTTGTTGCAGGGGTTGCCTTCGAGCCACTGAGAGAATTCTGACGGCCCGCGCCGTCCGGCCGAGCCGGACGCTCGATCGGGTCGGTCTCACCACGCAAGCGGCGTTTTCCGCGCGTCCTTGAGGTCGGCAATCTCCTCGCGGATGACCGTCCGTAAGCTGTATAGCACAGATAGGGGAGAGGCTCAACTGTTTCGGATGGCCGACGAAACATCATCATGCGGGAGCATTCGCCACGACTTGATTCTGGGCTGGAGAAGCGGCGGGAATTATGCGGTTGCGCACACGGGCCGGCCGCATGGCCGAGGCACGCGTGATTTTCGCCGGTGGCGCCCGTACTCGGTGTGGCGCCCGCCGCGGTCCGCCGAGGGCCTGCCTGTGCGGAGCACGCAGACAGGCGGCGGAGCCACACTTCTTCAACGGTCTCTCAGATGATCGGCGCGTCGGGCGCAGCGCTCCTCAGCCGCGGCCAATAGTCACAGAAGCCGGTCCGTCCGCGGAAACTCGACGGCTATGTGGCCGCTGGTTTTTTGCTTTCCGGATGAAACCGGACCGGGACTCGCGCGTCTAATGCAATGGTGCCGGCTTCCGGCGGCTATACATCGCCTTTTGTCGTGCTGCGCGCGAGTCGGCCTCTTGACGAATCAGGACCAGGCTGTAAACTGTGAGTTCGGCCCCCGGAAACGACATGTCGGGGATACACGCGATGGCCCGATCAGCCGTGACAAGCACGGGTTCTCCTGCAAGGAGCCCGGCGTTCCTTCTGCTGTCGTTCCTTCTCGTTTGCTGTCTGTGCGCGAGCTCCTTCGCAGCGATCGCCGGCGCCTCCGTCTCCGACGCAAGCTACCACGTTGCTGCGGGCGACCGCTTCGCCAGAGTGACCCTTGACCTGACCGTCGCGGCACGCGGAGAAGGCTGGCAGTCGATCCCCCTTATCCCAAGCTCCATTGCCCTGCGCGGGTTCGAAGTCGAAGGCGAACGCGGATACATCGAACGCGCGGACGGTCGCTACGTCGCACACCTGATGGGCGAGGGCCGGTACCATCTCAAGCTTCGCTTCATTCTTGATGTGGCGACACGCGGCGCAGAGCGGGCGATCCGCCTGCCATTGGTTCGAGCGTCCTCTGCCAGAGTCGAGATGGAACTGGACAAGCCGCAGTTCGCCGTGAAGGTCACTCCCGATCTGCCCGTTGAGATTACCCGGTCCGAGGCCGGCACACGTGCGACCATCTATCCAGGAGGCGGAGACGAGGTCGAGGTTCGCTGGCTGCCTGAGGAGTTGGAGCGTGAACGGACGGCCGTGTTTGAAGCGCAGGAGGAGAGCCTGCTCTCACTCAGCGCGGCCGCGGTCAGGCGAAATAGCACGTTTATGATCAGCGTCCTTCGCGGCGAGATAGACGCCGTCACCATCGGCATTCCGCCGGACGTGGACGTGCTGAGCGTGGAGGGCGTCCCCAAGGGCCTCTCTCCCCAGACGCTGAGCGAGCGAATCGGCGGCGAGATACTCGGCTCATCCTTGCGACTGCTGGACTCCTGGAGTATCGAAGGGGACGGAGCTCAGCGCAAGATCCACGTGCGTCTTGCCAAGCCGATGTCCGGAACGTTTCTCCTGCGCATCATGTCCGAGCAGGTCGCGTCCGGCGCAGATCAAGCTTTGAGCGTCAAGCCCTTTGAGATCCTTGGCGCGACCCGTCAGGCCGGTCACATGCTCGTTGCCGACGTGCCGTCATTCACCATACTGGACGCGGGCTCTGTGGGCGTTCGTCGTGCGGCGGTCGCCGCACCGCCCGTTATGCGCGAGGGAGACACTAGGGCTGCGGAAGAGAGAGGAGAAGGGAGAAAGGAGAAAGGAGAAGCTCAAGGGCGTGGCCGTTTTCTCACCTCCCCTTTCTCCTCTCCCCTTTCTGTAGCCGACGGCCACTATCCGGCGCCCGCACCCCAAGTAGCTCTGGCCTTCGAATATCATAAGCTTCCTTACGAGCTTAGGCTCCAGTTGACACAAGTGCGTCCGCGCATCACAGCGAAGAGCGCCAGCCATGTGCGTCTTCAGGCCGGCGTGGTCGAGCTGCTCACGCAAATCGAGTATGCCGTCGAGAACGCGCCTGTTGACCGATTTGGGATCGGTCTCGACGAGGGTCTGATCGTCCTCAGCGTTACGGGCGAAGGCGTTGAGGGC
>SDBU01004295.1_pt1 | contig 17575 bp, 15 predicted proteins | sample 2277071 | NCBI WGS metagenome assembly SDBU01 (sample SAMN10397929, study PRJNA504765) | marine sediment metagenome | isolation source: marine sediment core GS08_GC12, 126 cmbsf | place: Arctic Ocean: Gakkel Ridge, Loki's castle | collected 2008 | reverse complement strand
GGATAGGTAGTAATATGCCTTAAACGGCCAAGACCACTTGGCCCGGCGCCACTCGAGACCATCAGTGTTGACGGACGTCGGAATGCGAGCCAGCCAGGTCAGGAAAATCCCCGGGAAGTTGGCATTATTGAACCAGAAGACGTGACCGTACTGTCGCCGCTGTTTCAGCAGATACCAGCCCGTCTGCCATGCCGAGACAAACGTATCCAGCATCCGGTGACGGCTGCCGTGTACATAGACCAAATGTCGCCCCTGGTGTTCTCGTAGAGAGTGCTCATTGGTGGAGAGACGGCAGAAGACTTCGCAATCGTACTCGTTGTCAACGAAGCGCCGGGAAATCTCGTCGACGGCGGTTTCGAATCCACCGTAGTTAGCCGGCAAGCCACGAGTGCCACAGAAAGCGATGACCCCCCTTAGCCGTGAGCGCGAACACTTCTTTGGGTTGAGTGTGAGATTCTCTTTTGTCAACTGATTGCGTGCCATCGCTTCCATGCGCTTAGATTCACTTACATACATTCTGTCTATCGGCTGTTGAAGCAAATCATTTAGGCGTAGGGGGAAAGAGAGTTATTGGTATATTGCCATCATCTCAAAACAATGGAACGGGTACCCCATTGGCTGACAGGGGGTACATTATGGGGGAGGGTAGATAGGAGTATGGCTATGGAAGAAAGTACTTGTTGCCCGAAAAAGGATATCCCGGTTTGTCATTGCGGGCGGTCAAAAACTCATCCAGACACGCGATCAAAAGTACTGGATAGCTCACCTGGGTCCAGGGGTCATCTATCCTTCAAGCGATGATGATATTCGCCAAAGCCCAAGGTTCGGTACCCGCGGGTGCTGCAGGACATCACGAAACCGCACAATGATATCTTTATCAAATACCTGCAATTCACCCGCGCACTTGCGGTATAAAGGAGAAAACACCATAATTGAGTAATGATTTGACTTACGGTAAATATGACAACTGTGAATCTTCAATGAATCAGATGTTATCAGCCCCAACCAATATGCCACTTTTTTCTCATTTAGATAGGTAGCAATGCCTTGCTCCAGAACGTCGGAGTTGTACTGGTAATCATTAATGAGACCATCGTTAGGCAGTATCTGTTTGTCGGATATATATGCAATTGTTCCGGGCCAGTCATAGATAAACACCTTACTTCGTTCGGGCAGGTTTGTCCGTAACCAATCGGCCAATTCGACCTGCCATCGTTGGTCGGCATCCTTGCTATGAATATTAAATGGGTTTGTTCCTTGAATCGCATCCGGGTTATAATATCGCATCCAAGATCGAGATATGCCAAGTAATACCAAAACAAGTGAGAACATAATGACCATGTATGACCACCCCCGTTCTATTGATTGATGACGATGCATTCTCACTAGACCGGCAATTACCTCGGCATAAATACTCAGAGAAATTGACATGTTTATGACGCCCACCACGTAATACCAGGACCAATTAGTAGCATGTGATGTAAACAGTATTAAATATAGTGAATGTAATAGAACGCCGGAGGAAGTTATGAGCAATATGACGCGTCTCAACCCATTACAGTATTTTGTCGGCATCACCAGGAAGTTGAATATGGCAAATAGAACAACCACTTTGCCCAGAACGCTAAGACTATCGGTACGTCCGACAATAATTGGAAACGTGCTTTTTATGGCACCGCTAATTGGCACGATGTGACTATAGTACAAGTAGTTATAAGCCAAATAGGGCGAGACGACTAAAAGGTATGATATTATGAGGCTGAGTACTATTGTGCCGGTTCTCCAGGTCATGCAATTGCTTAATTTCCACCTGGCATGTTCTAAAACATAGAATAGAAAAAGCGGGCCTATCAAAAACAGATTATCAAGCCTGGCCAGAGTAGCCAGGCCCGCCAGTAGTCCAGTGACAATGGAATAATAAATAAGTCTGTCTTTTCTGTGAAAAGATAACAGACTAACCAGTAGTACCAGGAGTGTCATAAAACCATTGATATGAGCTTCCGATCCATAAAGACCGGTAAAGAAATAGATACTGAGGACAGGTATGGAAAGGTACCAGTATTTTAGCTGTAATTGTCTGGAAATCAAATAGACGAAGTAAAGGGAGCCCAACGCTAACGCCTGTTGCATTAGAAATATTATGTGAATGGCAATGCCTTTATCTCCCCCGGAGAGAACAAAACCGAATACGCAAAATAACATCCATAGCGGGTGGTAACCGTTGGTAGGAGTAATCTGATTGAGCGTACTGCCATTCCCTTCGTAGATGTTATGTGCAACCTGCAAATAGAAATATGAGTCGTCGGCGGGGAAGTTATAAGGTTTCAAATGGGGTGGCAGATTGAAGCAGATTATGACAATTATCGCAATAAGTACGATATATGTCCTCGGGATTCTTGCGGGGTACATTGATATTCCTAACTACCAATTATGTTGAAATACCCTTGTTAAGTCTTCTATTCTAATTCCCTAAACTAGAATATTTCGCAATGTGATTTCGCCGGATCTGATTCATCGAATTTACAGGTTTAGACCGTTATGCCTCCACTTGCACAACATCCCAGCTTTCCAAGCGCGGTCAAATAACGCTGCGCCGAATTGGCCCACGACCATTTTTCTGCCTGCTTACGGCCCCTGCGAGAGAGGACAGCAGCCTTGTCACTATCTGTCAGAACGCACTCCATAGCGTGGGCGATCTCCTCTTCGCTGGTCGGATCCACCAGCAGGCCAGCCTCGCCTACTACTTCCGGAATAGCCGTCGCATTTGACGTGATGACCGGCACACCGCAGGCCATAGCTTCCAGTGGCGGGATGCCGAAACCTTCGGCGAAAGACGGATAGACAAACATGGTCGCCGCCCGGTAGAAGTCGGCCAGTCGGTCATCAGGGACATCGGGAAGGAAACGGACGTAATCGGCGATGCCCAGTTTTATCGGGGCCGAGAGGATGTCCTCGAATCCAAAGTCGGTCTGACCGATTACCACCAGTGGACCGACGTCCTGGCAGCGTTGCCTGAGAATGGCATAGGCGCGAAACAGACCGAGATGATTTTTGCGGGGTTCCAGGCGACCGACGGTGAGCAGGAAGTTCCTGACTCCGAATTGCCGTGAAATCAGTTCTGATGATTCAGTATTCTTCTGGGGATGGAATTTCTTGAGATCCACCCCGTCCGGTACAATCTCGATGATATCCGGAGCCAGACCATATCGTTCCACCAATGCCCGGTGACTGTACTCGGATACCGTATGCACCTGTTTCGCTCTTTTTGCCGAATATTTCCCCAGCAGTCGATTTCTCAAGACCAGCGGTTTTTCAAAGAACTGCGGATGAGTTTCAAACAGGATGTCGTGAATAGTCAAGAGGTTGTCGCAGGGTATCATAAGAGGGGCGATATACGTACTGTGAAACAACCCCACCCCGTGCTGTTTGGCCAGCGGCCTCGTCTGGTATGTCAATCTTTTCCAGCGGGACATTGACCTGTATTCGACATGACGGACCGTGGAACCGAAAGGCGAACTTCCATTCCAGTGACCGAAAAAGAGATACTCGTTCGTGCTATCCAGCTTCAGAACTTCCCGGTAGAGATTCTCAAGATATGTTCTACTCCCCTGATACTTGCCCGAAAGAACGTGGCAGTCGACACCAATTCTCATTTCACTCTCTCCCCCTCGGGCGGGTTCGGGGCAGGCACCGCAGCGGTCTTCAACAGGTCGGCCTGGTACAGCTTGGCCAGGGCAAAGACAACGATAATGAACCAGAAAAGCTGCGTATTGAAATTGGCGTTGAACAGCACCGCCAGAAAGAACAGACCTGACAGCCAGAACCTCCGGCCGCTAATGGTCTTGATAACCCATCTTAATACAATCGCTGTGCCGACCAGGCCGTAATCGTACAGGAAACCCGGCACAAAACCTGCCTTAAGCACATCACCTTCAGGATGTACATGTGCATAGAAAGTGTCGGTCATAAATCTCGTCGAAGCCATCGCACCGTGTCCGAGATACCATTTGAAATCTGCCAGTTGAATCGAGTTGATGTATTCTATAGTCGGAGCAATGCGCAAAAAGAGACTGGAATCAATATCATTGAGGTCGAGGGTACTTTGAATCTGCCCGGTTACCAGGGCTTGTACAATCCGAACAAACCTGCTGCCGTGGTCCACCATCGTCTGAAAGTCCGCCATCACAGCCACCAGCAGCAAGGTTACCGGCAGCAGATAGAAGATCCGCCGGGGTAACTCACGGTAAGCTATCACCCCGGCTACTGCCGTCGCCAGGAGATAACCGTAGATGGAACTGAACGCGACCACCTGGTACAACACCAGCAAGCCATAAAACAATAACTGTTTTCGGGACCGCGCCCCCGGCAGATAATACCAGCCCAGAAAGGACACCAGGACTATAAAAGCGGCATAGGACGGCTCTGAAGAGAACCCGAAATATCTCACAACTCCGATGCGCTCATCGTACAATCGATGGAAGATATTGCCCATGAAATCGTCCGATAAGCCCGTCATCACCAGTACCTGAGAAATCACGACATTAGCGAAATAAAGAATGATTACAGTCCTGAGAGTGCGGCTGAATGTCTCGACCGGCAGGTAACGTCGGCAATTCATCAACACCAGGAAGGTCAAAAGAAAAATGCCCGAGTAGATTACCGATCTCAATTTGGCATCGTGCAGATTGATCAGAGAACTGAGACAGATATAGGCAGCGATCACCCAGACACCAAAGAGATTAAAGCGACCACGCCAGATAAACATATAGATCGCTACCAGCGGTACGGCCGCTACCGAAACCAGCAGGAATATCGAAACCGGTACCTCACCGATGGTCATGAGAATGACCGCCGTACAGGCCAGAGTCAGAATAAGAACCACGGCGATCGCTTTGATCATACCGTAACCTGCCTGATGGCAGCAGCGAGTGAACTGATGTTATCCGGGTGCATACAGCGACAATCGGAGAGAGGATCGGAGATGATGCCGGGGAAGCTGTGCTGCATCACGTAAGACTGAAGTTCGGCGGTATCGCCCGCTGCCTCGGGCTTGATATCATAGATGTTGCGCGCTTTCCGGAGATCCTCCAGTCCGACGTGACGACAATGCGGCGCCCGATTAAAGAAGGTCGGCGCCAGAGTGATAGCCGGTTTCCCCAGCAGGGCCGCCTCGTAAGCCACCGTTCCCGATACGGTGGCCACCAGTTGACTGCGACGGATGATCTCGTGTGAGTCTTCGTTTTCGCGGATGAAATAAAGGTTGGGCAATCGTGCCAACCGGCGGTAAAATCCCAGTCCGCGATCACCGACGGCGTTGCTGTGCTCCTTGACCAGCACCAGCCAGTCATCAGGCACGATCCGCCACAGGTTCCGGATGTTGGCCTGCTGGTCTTCGTAATAACGTCCGATCACATCAATCGAAGCCTCCGGTTGCTTGTGCAGAGCTACAAAGACAAACTTACGATCCCCGACCTCCGCCAGTGACAGACGTTTGACGAAGCGGTACAGTTCCCGGTTCACCTCTTCCCCGCCTCGCTTCAGCAGGCGAATCCAGCGACGCTTGATCAAGGTGGGGTCGTTTTTATCGATATTTTCGCCCGTCACAAACCGTTTTACTTTTTTAAGACGTTCCGGCAGTGATCGCGAATGCTGCAGCAACTGGTCGTTACCGGCCAGATAATCCGGCTTCTCGATTGCGATAGCTTTCTCCGACGTCGGCCACGGCTTCTCCCCCGGTACCGGCAACATCTTAGACTCACACTCATCAGTGAATAATGCGAAGCGACCGTTGGGGATACGGATTGTAGCCGGATTCAGGAAACGGCACCGCAACTCCTGACGCTGCTCTACAATACGGCGGATCAGCAGTTCGTGAGCCCAGGTCAATTCCCCGAAGACGAAATGTATGCTGTTGGTTTGTATGAAATCATATATCGGCTTTTGGATATGCAGCAGGTATTTCACACCCTCATCGGGAATATGCTCCAACGCCCGATCGCCGTAGACCAGTTCGTTGAGTTTAAACTCGCCAATCTTGTCGTTGGGAACGGCAATGTACTTCTTACTGAGGTATAACAAACGTTCGGAATCATATCGCTGCAGGAGGTATTGCCGCAGTTGTTGGTTCACCACGATCCAGTACACGGACCGGCCCGCCTCCTGCAACTGCCGTGCCACGGCATCGAACAGGAAGGTCTTGCTGTAGTTGGAAACGAAGCAGAGACTACTTCCTGACAAAGCGCCCTCCCTTGTGCTCTACAACGCCGTCTTCCTGCGCCAGTGAACGAGCATCCGACTTGCGCTGCAGGTTAGACGACACGTAAAAGCCGCTTTCGGAAATAGTTCGGGAGACAACGGTGCCGGCGCCGATTGAAACATTATCAACAATCGACACGCCCAGTAATATCATGCAGCGCGAACCTATGTAAACGTGATTCCCGATGGTTACCGGGGACTGCAAACGAACATGTTGCAGGTCGAAGCCGTGTGTCCACACTTCGGAACCAATGCCGCCGAAAGTGACATCATCACCGATGGTAACAGTGTCGGATACGTCGATTGAATGTTTGTGCGTGATGAAAGTCCCCGATCCGATGAACAAGTTCTGACTGTCGGCAAAAGGTGACTCGCCGGGACGGCTGCCGGTCACGGTGTTTTTGGACACCACCACCGATCCGGTTCCAAGCCGCAGTTCATTGACATACAGGATTTTGTTAAGCGTTCTTATCTCGCTGCCGGGTTGCATCTCCAGGTGACCAACGTTGAAGTAGTTGAGTTTACCGATAACGGCGCCCCGCAACCGGCAACTTCCCAGATAGAGATAGTTGCCGGGGTCGATCCGGCAATCGTATGATATGTCGTACTGCATAAGGATACGATAGAAAAATATCCACAGTTTGCTTAACGGCACGCAAGCTATGAAAACGAGTATAATGCTTTTCAATCTTCGCATATCCGACCATACTTAGACCACAGAAACCAAAGCACCATGGCCAGGTTGCAGACCATACCGGCCACCATCCCCAAAGAAATGGTATACAGCGGCACACCCGGGTTCAACAATAAAACAGCGACAAAAACTACCGAGGCAACCGCCGAAAACAGCAGGATGTAACGGTTCTTGTTCATCCGGTTGATATACAGTTCAAAGTAAGCCACATAGCACCAGGCCACGGTGTAGGCTACGATCAGATTGGTTATGGAGTTAATCTCAACGGTGAAGGATAGGTTCAGGACTGTGATTACGACCAGACCGGCAAACACTAACAGGACGCTGGCCGCCATCATGGCCGAGTAGAGCGCCAGCACCCGCCGGTTTATTCCTGCCTTTTGGTCGATGAATATGCGTTTAGAGAGATACCCGACCACGGAGGCGTGGGCCAACCAGATGATAATAGCCACCCGCTGCACAAAGGAAATCTGAAACATCTCTTCCGGGGAAAGGAAATTGCGGGCATAAACTTTGCCGTAGTTGCTGATAAACATGAACAGAAAGACGTTGAGAATGATCGGCCAGGCAAAAGCCAGTGACTGCTTCAGGTAACCAAGCAAACCGGCCAGATTTATCCGCGACCGCTGCGTAACATAATAGACAAAGGTTGCCGCCAGCAGTGCCGCTTGACCGGCGAACAGGTAAGCCAGATCGATACCAGCCAGCACATTTCCGGCCAGGATCAGCAGCAGTATCGTGATGGTGTTGACAGTAATGGAGTAGGCAAACACTTTGGCCGGCCGGTCGACCAGGCGATAGTAGACGACAAAGAAAACTAGAAAGCACGTGTAAATAGTACGGATAAATATGTACAGGTAAGTGAGCGTGACATCGAAACCGGCCAGAGCGGCAATCGCCAACAGGGCCATCCCGAGCAACTCATAAGCCGCCAGTTGCAGCAGGAACCAGCCCCTGACGTCCGCCACCAGCCGATCGCGGTCGGCTGCCTGTCGGTAGGCATAGAGAAAGTAGTTGCTGACGCCGAATTCAATCACCACTGCCGCCACAGCGGCGATGGAGTATATGTATTCGATTTCATTGTAGAGGGCTTTGTCCCTGAAGGCATAGAGTACCACCAGGGGAATGGCAAAGGTGAGGGACTTATCCAGGTAATTCAGCACGGTGTAGCTGATCAATCCGGACTGTGCGCGAACCAGATCGCCCAACCGTGTCATGCCGATGGGTCCTGAGACCGGTAGTGTGCCACCGCGCCGACCTGGTCACTCTGATATTCGAGTGTCTCGGCTTTGAAGAGGCAGAGAGTGGCCAGGGTGTAGATTTTCAGCAGGTACTCCTCGTCCCGGAGTACCCAACGACCGGGTTGCAAAAAGCGCTGCACCAGTTGCTGTTGATCATACCGGCGCAGAAATGATTCTTCACGGCGGAGATCACGACGGACAATATCCCCGATGATTCTTCCCAGGACTCCGTTGAACAGCAGGTACATACTGCTGGATACCGCTTTCTGCCGATAGAAGATATCGTCGTTCAGCCGATCCCGAAACGCCATGCGCAGCAGGTACTTGTTTATCAACACTCGATCCCGAGAATATCGGTCGCGGCCAAAGATCAGCCGCGTAGCCTGCCGAAAAGGTATCGCCGAAGAGAATTCTGCCAGTTGCGGATCATAGAAGGGCATGGCAATACAGGTTCCCCGCAGACGGGCCAGGTCCTGAAGGTAGCGGATGTCATCGGTATACTGCTGCTCCCATTTGAGCCTGACTATCTCGTTGTACAATTGGCGCTGTGTGCGAATGCTGTTGATATCAAGTGTGAAGTTATCCCGGGCAGCTTCATAGTAAGATCGCCGGAGACCGTCGGTTGGGAAATCTTCAGGGCAAACATGAAAGAAGTGCCTCAGGATGTAGGCCGGCACATTCAGGGCATCCACGGCACGACTGATGCCTCTCAGCCAGCGCCGGTTGGAACGGGCCAACGCTTCCGGTCTTACGGCCGACAGAACCCGATGCAGCCCCGACATTGCGGTCCGGCCGGAGGGTGATTGCCACAGCCCGAACATGTGAAAAGCCAGTTTGTCGACGGGGTTCAGGTCGGGTGTGTGCAGCCTGGTGTCCTGTCCGGCAAAGAAGGTCTGATGGACCGATGGTCGGCCCAGGTTGCCGAAAATCCACATCCCCACGTAGGGGTTGTTCATGGCCAAAACCCGGCTTCCAAAATCGGCGAAGTTGTTCTCGTCTTCGGGGTCAACCTCGACAATGTCACATTTGACACCCAGGTGATCGGCGATACTGCGGGCGTATACCGTCTCGTCTTCGCCGGTTCCCTTTACTCGGAAGGAAACGGCCCGCACTCGATCGGGCGCCACCTCGTGAAGCGCAATCAACATTACCGCCGAGTCCAGCCCGCCGGACAGGAGGACGACGTTGTCAGCGGCAGCTTGTCGTTCGTGAGCGGCTACGATGTTATCTCGCAGGAGCCGAACATTGTCTTTGAAAGAAAGCCCGTTGTCGGCATCGGCCAACTCCAGCCGCCGCTGTCGGCTGTCTGTGATCGTCAGGTGATCATCGATGGTCACGGTTTGACCGATCAGGATTTCCCGGATACCGTGGTAATATGTGAATCCGTCCCAGGTGTAATTGAGACAAAGCAGTTGATGGATAGTGTTGTCGTCAAATTCAGTGACGCCACTTTCGCGGGCCACCCGATGCATATTATTGCCCACACACAGGAAACCGGTGCGGTTGCCGTAGTAGCCGCTCTTAATCCCGGCCACGTCTCTCAACAAGGTGATCTTCCGGCCGGCTTTGTCCACCAGCACCGCGAAGTAAGTTACCAACGGCAACGACTTGACCTCGCGGCCATCGGCCAAATCTCTTGAAAGCTGCCGGACCAGCCTCTCGATAACTTTGCGCCGTGACTGATCAAGAGTCGTATCCAGAAGCAGAATCAACCGGTCATTTTCGTAGCAGTACTCAGTGTCGTCAACCTGATATTGAATACCGACGTCCCCGGTCCGGCACCAACGGTATCCTGTCCGCATGCGGACGTAATTTCTCTCAGCTACCAGCAGCATAGTCAGTGCCGTTTATTTCCCATCGGAGAGCAATTCCCAGTTCACTGGTGTTCCCCGTTTGATATCACGGGAAGCCTTCCTGCCCAGGAACACTTCAAAGTATTTAGTCGGCAGCCCCAATCCGGGTCGGATGGCGCGCAGGTTTTCAGGCGTGAACTCCTGCCCCGCTTTGACGTCGGCGACTATATAAAGTGAGCGTCGAAATTGTAGCGATTTCTTTTCCTTTTCGGTCCGGCCATAGCGGACCCGACCCAGCGCCTGCCAGGCGCGTTCGCATTCAAGCACCAGTTGCCGCATCTCCGGCGGCTCCAGCGAAAAAGCCGAATCGACGCCACCATCGGCTCGCGCCAGGGTAAAGTGTTTTTCAATGACCGTGGCGCCGAGAGCCACACTGGCCACGGCCACTCCGATACCCGCCGTGTGATCCGACAAGCCCACCTGTAACCCGAACAAGTCACGCAGGTGAGGAATGGTCAGGATGTTAGTGTTCTCCGGTGAAGCCGGGTAACTGGACGTACATTTCAGTAATATAATGTTCCGCCCTCCGGCCTCGCGGGCAGTGCGCACCGTCTCATCGAGTTCAGCCACCGTAGCCATACCGGTGGATATAATCATCGGTTTGCCGGTAGCTGCCACTTTGCGAATCAGCGGCAGATCGACGTTTTCAAATGAGGCGATCTTGTAGGCGGGAACGTTCAGATCTTCAAGGAAGTCAACCGCAGTGTCGTCAAAGGGGGTGCTGAAAACGATCAGACCGAGTTCTTGCCCGCGCTCGAATAACGGCTGGTGCCACTCCCACGGCGTATAGGCTTGGGCGTACAAATTGTAGAGTGACGTGCCCTGCCAGAGGCTGTCGGGGTCATCTATACGAAACTCCCTCTCATCCAGGTCAATCGTCATCGTGTCCGGCGTGTAAGTCTGTAGCTTGAGGGCATGAGCACCGGCTTTTGCGGCTGCCTCGACAATCTCAAGTGCTCTTTCTAATGACTGGTTGTGGTTGCCGGACATTTCGGCCACGATTAACGGTGGATGATCGACACCTATCGTTCTGTCGGCTATTACTATGTCTTTCATGTTTAACCTGCCATCATTAAATTATTAAACGTCGCCCGAGCATAAAAGCTTCGGCTGCCTTCACGCCGATGGTCGCTCCCCTCCAGCAAGCCAGGTGCTCTATGGCAGCGAGAGAACGAGCATGAGGCCAGGCACGCATCTCCGACTCATACATGGCCAGGGATTTAAGTTTCAGATCCAAAGTCCCTGAAATGTCTACAAACCAATCCGGCATAAAAGGGCTCCCGGACCCGGGTGGTTGCCACTCGGTACTGGAAGCAACCTCGAAAAACAAAAGCGTTCTTACCTGTTGATTGTCCGGCATGGGACGACAGGCAGTGACAACTGCTTCATGTGTACGCCGATGGTCAATGTTTAAATCGCCTGAATGGTGGGTATACACCACTTCCGGCTGAAATCGTTGAATAAGACCTTCTACCACCTTAACCACGTCCAGACGATCCAGTGAATCTATCCGATTGTCAGGCAAGTCGTGCAAAACGAGGGACTTGACTCCAAGCAGGTCGTTGGCCTTATGTGCGACACGTCCGAGCGCTGATAGCTCAGCCTGCCGGGCTTCGCGTTTACGCTGTTCATCGCGACTGGTAATCCCTTCGGCCATAATCACCACATGTACTTCATCTCCGTCCTTCACGTGCCGGGCCATGGTACCACCGCACCCGAGAACCTCGTCATCGGGATGAGCCGCGATCACCAGGATGGTTTTAATCATGGTCCACCTTGGTAATCACAATGTCTGCGATTATCTTGCCGGATTTAATAGCAGGTCGCTGAAATTCAAATCTGAACTTGTCGGTTTCCAGAAAGGCGCGAGGATAGCCATCGGCATCCAGCATGCGGATATGATCAAAGAGCTTCTCGAGACCGGTTATTCCCGTAATGTCGCTCTGTTCAGGCTTGCGGCGCCTGAACACAACCGTCTCCCCCTCCTGTTCGACCGGTTCCGGTTGCGTTTCAATAATCCGCACTATCATCTCTTCGACGATCTTTCCAGCCCGCAGGTATATTTCTTCAGCCGTTCCGTAGAGCGACAACGGTTGTTTCATATAGACCGGCCCGGCGTCCAGTTCCTTTACACACCGGAGAGCCGTGATCTTGGTGTCGTTGATTGAGCGCGAGATGAGGTTCTGAAGGGGGCTGCCACCGCGACCAAAGGGTAGATCAGTCATATGAAATATGACACACTCGAAGTTCTCAAACACATGCGGCGGGATAATGTATGACCAGTGTGGAAAAAACACGTAGCGCGGCTTGAGTTTATCAAGACATTCAAATGTCAATTCTGACTTATGAGTAATCAACACGACGTTCTCGTTCACCAACTGCTGAAGTCGCTGAGCCATCGGTTCATGCCACGCTCGACTAGTGGCCAGCACATATCCCATAAGTCATCCTCACCTGCTTCTTTGCAGTATTTCCTCTACCGCTGCCCTATGACTGTTGCGCCACTCATCCGCGAACAACCCAAACTGAATGACGTCAACATATCTGTCGTTTTTCAGGATGTGCTTTCTCAGATGTCCCTCCTCAACAAATCCCAGGCGCAAAAAGAATCCCCGACTCGCCCGGTTAAAATCAAGCACTTCGCCACAAACCTTGCGAAGTTTCGCATGCTCAAATATCCGGTTGAGGGACAAGTAACCCATGACCGTACCGCTGCCCAGGGGTGCGTCAGGATCGCCCAGATAGAACCCCCACATGCATTTGCCGTTTTCGCGGTCGATATCGGTAAAATAAACCAATCCGGTCGGCCTCTGTCGATATTCAAATAGCAGGTAGATCGCACTGTCATCCTGAGTAACGCAGTCAAACCAGGTACGATGCTCGCTTGGAGATATAATGTGATCGTTGTACATGTTGGCGCGGATACTGTCCGAGTTACGCCACCTCAGTATTTGTTCCCGATCCTGCTCCGTAAGTGTTCGCAGGCGGTAGTCCTCAACAGACGGCATGGGTGGCCTCCATCATGATCGCAACCGCCTCGTGCACCGTCTGCCCATCAACTCCAGCCATGACAGCGACCGCTTGTATACCCATGTTGCGGACCTCGTCCGGCCGGTGCAGAGCGTGTCGCAGGGCAGTCTCGATATCGGAAGCGGAGACATCTTCGTGCCAGCCAAGATTCCAGACCGCGCCTTCTCTAGCCAGCGCCCCGATTATCGGGCGCTGATTGTCAGCCACCGCGATAACGATACCGGGCAGGCCGAGAAAACACCGCTCCCAGGTGGTAGTTCCACCGGCGCCGATGGCCAGGTCAGCGTCAGCCATTAGCTGTGCCATGTTGTCTACCTGTTGATAAAACCTGATATTATCGTGTCCGGAATATTGCGCGGCGATCTCATCCCGATAACGGTTGCTGGTGCCAAGTACAACGTCGACTGAAATATCCGGACGTCCCAGCCTGGTGACGGCGTCGATTGCTTTGGCTGTTTCGTTCGTGGCGTCGGCACCTCCAAAGAAAATCAGCAGGCGTCTGACCCGGCCGTCTCTCTGCCTCAGATTTTCACGGGCAGAACCGAACTCCGGGCGCAGCAAGGCATACTGCGGGCCGAGCAGCAGGCGGCAGTCGTCCGAAACGAGTCCGTCGTAACGATGCTGGAAATCCTGGCACAGATTCTGATCCAGCAGCAGGTCACAATCATGTGACCGGTCGGCCAGATCGTCGATCACCATGATTTGATTCACCAGCGGACGCAGAACTCGTTCCCAGGTGTTATCCAGAGCGTAATGATCCACTATCAACCATGCCGCTTTCTCTTGTTCTCGCTGCATAAGGGCCTCTGTCTGACGGGCGTCCACCTCCTGAGTGACCCCCAGCCACTGCGAGTACTCGCCATCACCGATGTCCGGCTCCGACTCAGCGTGGGGTAAGCGTTGTACGGCATAACCCTGTTTCTCTACAAGATTACAAAGGTGCCCCGCGTGCTCGCGGCAGATAAATGTCACTTGAGTGCCCTCTTCCCGTAATAGATCGGCCAGCGTCAGGCATCTCATGACGTGCCCGGTGCCGATGCGGTGTGAAGCATCGACCCGAATTATCACCTCAGGATCAGCCATAATCGACACCTACGCCAACCTTTTGAACCCGGACACGGCCGGGCCACCTTTCAATGCCGCAGTCACTTCGTCTTGTTGGAGACGATGAGCCAATTCGTCAAAAGCGGAATCCATCGCCAGCAGGTAGGCTTTTACATGCTCCCCGGTATGAACGTACATCGAGTAAAACGAGGTAGAAGCCAGAAAACCATGTTCAAGCATAATTTGAACGAACAGCGCTTTCAACGCCGGAGCCTGTTCAGATTCAAAAGAGAAATGACTGAGTGGAGGAATACCTCCAACCTTAATTGACAGCCGATGTCTGTCGGCCAGAAGCCGCCATCCAACCTGAACTTGCCGACCAATGTCCATCAGGTGCTCGGCGGCGTTGAGACGGCGGTGCTTGTTTATCATGGCCAGGGCCGCTGTGGGGCCGATTCTCTCCGTCCAATTAGTGCTGCTGATGAACGTGCTCTGAGCCGCCTCCATCACCGCTGCCCGACCGATGATGGCTGCCATGGGGTAGCCGTTGCCCAACGCTTTGGAAAAGACGGCAACATCGGGGGTAATCCCCAACACCAGATGAGCCCCGCCGGAGTTCATCCGGAACCCGGCCGAGATTTCATCGATGACAAGTACGGCGCCGGTGTCGTCGGCCAGTTGTCTAACGCCGTCGAGAAACTCCGATTGAGGCTGGTCACTGCGTATCGGCTCCATGACTATCGCTGAAAGTTCGCGACCATGACGAGCGACAATCGTCTGAAGCTCGTCCAGGTGGTTGTAACGGAAGGGCAGAGCCGTTCCCGTCAGACCGGTCGGCACCCCGGCCGGCTCCAGACCCGACAGCAAATGCTCGCCGAGAGCGTTTTCGGTTCCCAGGTTGGCGGCCAGATACCAGTCGTGCCAGCCGTGATAGCCACAAAAGGCAATTTTGTCTCGTCCGGTGTGAGCCCGGGCGATACGCACGGCAACGGCCATCGCCTCTCCCCCGGTGCGGGCAAAACGGACCATCTCGGCCCAGGGATGAATAGTGCACAACAGTTCCGCCAGTAGGACATCCTCAGGGCAGTTTAACGAACTGCTACTCCCCCCGGCTATGGCCTGCATAACGGCGGCGTCAACGTCCGGATCGGCATAGCCGAGAACATTGGCCCCGATGCCGCCGATGCTCATATCGATATAGCGGTTGCCATCCAGGTCCCATACCTCGACGCCTTTAGCCCGACTGAAGTAACCGGGCCAGACACCGGGAGCGAACTGATCCGGTCGTTTGGACAGCAACTGGCTCAGTCCGGGTATCAGCTTCCGGGCTTTATCCTGCAGCGCCAGACTCTGCGGGCAGGTCGCCACTCGGTCGGATACACGACTCACTTGCCGGCCTCCAGTTTGTCCTGAGCCAGTGATTTCCGGTAACCCCGGTTACGCTGGTGTTCAGAGTTGAGGTCACTGTATTCCGGGTGTCGGTCCAGCAGTTTCAGAACATCGCGATAACCGAATTGCGGGTTGTCCCGGTAGAGAGCTTCGTAGATGAGCGTTATCAATTCAAAGTCCTCCGGTTCGTCGACCGTCCACCTGAGATGCGACAGGTCCTGCTCCGCTTTGACGCTGCCGATCCGGAATCGACGGGGTTGATTCCAGATAAAGGAAGTAACATGTTCTCGCTCTGATGGCAGGGTGGCCTCTTTCCAGGCAGTTTCCAGACAGCCGAAGCGTATAACTTCAACGTCCAGTCCATCGGGATAAGTCGACTCTATGGTGTTGCTGGTATAGTCGAAACCTCCCGCCAGGTGCTGGTGAATCACGGCGTCAATCACTTCCGGGTCCGTCAACGGGCAGTCCCCGGTCAGGCGTACGACGTGCTCGGGATTAAGTGCTCGCGCAGCTTGATAGAAACGGTCCAGCACGTCGTTGAGATCACCGAAGTAACTGGCTACGCCGATTTCTTCACACAGGGTGCCGAGTTGGGCGTCCTCCGGTTGATCGCTGGTAGCTACCAGCAGTTGGTCAATCTTCCGCACCAGCGCCAGTCTTTCCAGTTGCCGCCACAACATCGGCCGGCCCAGAATCGGCTTGAGAACCTTGCCCGGCAAACGGGTCGAAGACAGGCGAGCCTGCAGAATGCCCAGAATCATTGTTGCTCCTGCGACCGGGTCGGCGTCGCGTCCATCGGCCAGGCAGCCGGGTCAAGAAAACGCCGGTCGTTGTGTGCCCAACGGGAATAGTCGAGAGGTTGTCGGGGTCTGGTTGTCACCGCCTGGCAGATTTCGACCAATTCGGTCAGTGCCGCCACACCGACCAGCACGATATCGATCCACTGACACCCCAGGGCAAAATCGAGCGCTGCCGCAAGGCGGGAGATACCGTGCCGGGCCAGATCATCATGGAGTCCGGCCAGGTGATGGCGGATCGGCTTGAAGAAGTCACCCAGGTCGTCGATATCCATCAGCAGCAGCCCCTGGAGAAACACCGACCGGGCATGAATCTCAACACCGGCCTCTTTCAGACGCTTGAGATGTCCGCTCTGAATCAGGCGCTGGTTTAATATATTCACCGGCACCTGGACCAGGTCGGGAGTGAACAGACCCAGGACGGCGTCAATCTGTTCACCGGTGTATACTGAAACGCCCACCTTGTTGATGCAGCCGTCTTGCTTCAACTGCCGCAACGCCTCCAACAGTAACTCACCGCCCGGCAGCAACAAATCATCGGCGTGGTGCACCAGCAGGGCGTACAACTCTGACTGCCGTAGTTTCTCAAGTGATCGATAACAACTCTGCTTCAGAGACTGTTGATCCCGCCGTGAGACCGATGCTTTGCCAAGACAGGGAGTCTTGGTTACAATCCGGAGCCGGTGTGACGGCGGCAGAACTCTGCCCAGGATTGCTTCACAATCACCGTACCCGGGAGCGGTATCCAGAACCTCCATACCGTTTTCGACAGCATACTCCAGGATACGACCAACTTCAATTTCCGGCGTTCTACCCAGACGGTTTGATACTCCGTAATCGAGTCCGAACTGGACGGTACCGAGACCCATCCCGGCCATGGCCTGCCTCCGTGACATCAATAATTGTTTATCCTTCCCGCAGAGCCTTCTCAAGCTGCTGAACCACCCGCACCACGTCATTCTTGACAAGGTCCGGATACATGGGCAGGCTGAGGGCACGCGCGTAGTACTGTTCTGCCCGGGGAAAATCGCCCGGCCCGGTTCCGTAGCGGTGACGGTAGTAAGGTTGCAGATGAATCGGTATATAGTGCACCTGGGTGCCGATTGAAGCCTGGCGCAGTCTATTCATGACGACAGCTCGCGGGACGCCACAACGATCAAAATCGATCAGCACCACGAAAAGATGATAAGCGTGTTGCCTGCCCGGCAGCAGCGTCAGCGGTCGCACGAGAACGTTGTCGAAAGTCTCCGCCAGCAACCGGTAGTAGTCTTC
>SDBU01004294.1_pt1 | contig 17575 bp, 14 predicted proteins | sample 2277071 | NCBI WGS metagenome assembly SDBU01 (sample SAMN10397929, study PRJNA504765) | marine sediment metagenome | isolation source: marine sediment core GS08_GC12, 126 cmbsf | place: Arctic Ocean: Gakkel Ridge, Loki's castle | collected 2008 | reverse complement strand
AAAAGCCGAAGCCTTTTCCATATAGGGAAGGTCATATGCCGTTAGGGTCTCAGCAACAAGAACCTCGCCAGTCTTTATTTGCGCCATCAATAGAGAGTCCCTTTCGTGCACATTCCTTATTATTCCTGTCACCATCCCTGGCGATGCAGCAACTCCATCTAATATCTTACTTCCTTTAAGTTTCTCTATCCGCTCGTATCTTTTCTGCCTAGCTTCTTCTGCCTTCTTGTCCGTTTTCTTCTTTTTTGCTGACTTTGCTGCTGCCAGCATTTCAGGAGTGACAGGCTTCATCTTTGCCTCAAATTCAGCTATCAGCTTTTGAATATCCGTCTCTGCCATCTTTTTCTTCCTTGTCACAAAATTATTGGTGCATTACAGAAATGATACTTATTGCCTATAGACTCATAACTTTAGAAATTTCGCTTCACCCCTTTATTATACCGCAAATTATTCTCTATGGGAATATTATCAATGAGCATATCCTCTATTATTTTACTTGTGAAGAAGAGGAATATAGTAGGAATTCGTGTTCGACAAGCACGTAAGGCTGCTAATCCCCCGATTACGCAATCGGACTTAATAGCTCGGTTGCAGTTACTGGATACGAACATAGATCAATCTGGGTTATCAAAGATTGAGAATGGACAACGGCCGGTGTCAGATATTGAAATCATTGCTCTTGCTAAGGCACTAAAAGTAACCGAAGAGTGGTTATTAAAAGGAACAGAAAATTCCTCAGCCTAAGTAGTTTGTGTCGTAGGACTAAAAATCTTCCCTTGTAAATGCACTCTTCAGTAGACTATGTGTATAGTCTCCCTGTGATTTAATTTACTCCCCATCAAGGTTTGTGTTTATAATCGACTCTTTGCCGGTGCATTCATTACGATGTCTCTACTTGGTTGGAAGGCTTTTGACAAACCCAATCAAGAGGCGTAAACTCAAATCCCAACGTGCAGAATGTTATGAGGGAAAAATGACATGAAAGAGATATCTGGAATCGTAGCACGATTCGGTCAAATAGTATATGAAACTGAGGGTATTATTTCTGAGGCTATCTCCGCTGGCCGTGTTCCTGACGAACCATCCATAACAAATAGGTTCTTACAGGAATTGGAGAGTACCATTAACAGAACTAATCCAATTAAAGGCGTACAACTATTGGCAACAACTATGAGTTCTCTTGGTCGTAATACGCAGGAATCTCGCGTAGGTGCGGATTATCTTGCCGTAATCAATATTGATATACCAGGGATGACAATTTCAAAAGGGTTTTTGTGTCAAGCCAAAAGAGAAGGAAAGTCCGTCAATATAAATCGAGTAACTCCCAGACATATGAGTGTTGGCTTCAATAGTAGGACGGAGCTGCATCGACTTCAGCAACAGGTAACCAAGATGCTGAATGTTACTCCAGATAGTTTCGTATGCATCTATTCCTCTGATGGTTTTGCATTTGTGCCAGCTGTATCCGTATGTGGACTAAACTATAGTAATGATGGTAATCGAGTCTATGCCAAAAACACTAGGTCGTTCTTTAGCGAGTTTCTAATGTGCTTCATAGGAGACAAAGACCTCGGAGCAAAGGATGACGTCAGTTTGAATGTCCTTGCTGAAAAAACTAGGAGCCGTTTTGCTTTGATGATACAAATAAAACCTGCAGAGTTGAACACACATCCGATATATATTAAGTAATACCTGCTATGTTGCGATTTTGTATTTTCAATAACAAGAGAGCCACTTTTACACATCCAAGATCCAACCATGAACACGCAGATTCCGATAGACTATGGATATAGTCTACTGCTTGTATGCCTGACTGTGGATTAGATTTAGTTTCTCATTTGGGAAAATGATGGGAACTCATTCATCAAGCAACCGAATTCTCCAAAAGGGTTATGTGTTGTTACTATTTGATTAAGGGTATATAATCGGGGTAACTAAAAAGACTTCTTTTTGATTTTAATCCTCGAATAGCTAAGAGGCGATAGGATAGAAGAATGGACGATAAAAAAAATAATGATGATTCAATCTTTCTCCAGAATATTCAGAGAGGCAAACAAAAAGGTATAGTCCGCCTATCAGAAGACAACTCTAAAATTACGTATTTTTGCTCTCGTGAGTATACGACTAGCTTTAAGAATCCAGAGGAAAAAGTTCGAGCCTCATATTTTGTTGAGCTTGTTGAGGACTATAACTATCCGAAGGAAAACATAAACTTAGAGCATCCTGTTCCCAGACGAACCCCAGAAGACAGGGCGGATATTGTTGTCTTCGAAGATGCGGCTATTAAGAAGCCCTACCTGGTTGTGGAATGTAAGAAAGACGGAATTTCTGATGCGGAATTTAAGCAGGCGATAGAGCAAACATTTGGCAATGCTAATAGCCTCAGAGCTAAGTTCGCCTCTGTAGTAGCTGGTACTACAAGAACCGCTTTTGATATTGCTGGCTTCACTCCAGAAGAGCGAGAGAAAAACGTCATTTCAGATATACCACAAAGATATGGCCGAACTCCAAGATATCGTTTTATCAAGGGTGGCAAAGACAAAGAACTAAAAATAGTGCAAAAAGAAGACCTTATCAGGACGTTAGAAAAGGCACATGACACTGTATGGCAAGGTGGTAGACTAGCTCCAACCGCGGCTTTTGATGAAGTTTCAAAATTGCTCTTCTGTAAGCTACAGGATGAAAAGGAAAGCAGTATTACCAAAAAGGGGGAGCCTTATAAATTCCAAATTGGCACATATGAAACTGCTGATGAAGTGTTCAATAGAATAAACAGCATCTATCAGGCAGCGAAGCAAAAGGATTCCGAAGTATTCAAGGACGATATAAGGCTAGAGCCGAAGATTGTTTATTCTGTTGTCGAGCATTTACAAAGTGTAAACTTTAACAAGACAGACCTGGACACTAAGGGCGTTGCCTTTGAGCGTTTTATGGAAGATTTCTTCAGGGGCAAAATGGGGCAGTTCTTTACCCCTCGTGAACTGATTCGCTTCAGCGTCAAAATGCTAAACCCGCAGACAAATGAGATTCTACTTGACCCTGCTTGTGGTAGTGGTGGCTTCCTACTTAATGCTATGGACGTAGTAAGAGAGGAAGCAGAGCATGAACATGATGACCCACTTGATGCTTATCGTGTATGGCATGATTTTGCGAAAGAAAACCTCTACGGGATAGACATCAATGACCAGATTGCAAGAGTCTGTAAAATGAATATGATTCTGCATGATGACGGACATACTAACATCATTAGTGTTGATACACTTACTGACGTGCAGAATATTAACCGAATCCATAGGAAGTTCGCCGAGAATATATTCGACCTGATTTTAACTAATCCACCTTTCGGAGCAGTTGTAAAACAAGCTGAAAATCCATACCTGCAACGCTACACTTTGGGCAAAGACAGGAAAACGCAGAAGACAGAGATATTGTTTATTGAACGGTGCCTGGAATTCCTTAGACCTAGCACCGGAAGAATGGGGATAGTCTTACCTGACGGCATCCTAACAAACAGTTCCTTGCAGTATGTAAGGAATTTCATAATGGAGCGTACCCAGATACTGGCGGTGGTGTCACTCCCACAGTTTGCTTTTACCCATTTTGGCGCAGGTGTAAAGAGTTCTATTGTATTCCTGCGCAAGAAAGCCGAGGGGGAGGAGATGGAGAACTACCCAATATTCATGGCGATTGCAGAGCACATTGGTTACGATGCTACTGGCAGGAAGATACCACAAAATGATTTGGATAGAATTACAGAAGAATATCGTAAATTCGTGAGTACACCTACCGGATACCAAGGTTGTTAGTATGGAATGCTTCGTTACGTATCTAGAATGTATTGAGGGCAGAATCGATCCTCACTATTACAAACCGTCATTTATCAAGCTTGCTGATGAACTCAATCAAAAGAATACGGTCAAGATTACTGATATTGCGAATGTGATTTGTGGACCTTTCGGTTCTAGTATCACTTCGAAAGATTACGTAGACGAAGGCGTTCCCCTAATTCGTATATCAAATATCTATGAGGATTCGCTAGTTTATGATGACTTAGTGTTTATCAGCAACAAGAAAGCGGAGAGTTTGAATTCATATAGGGTAAAGGGGAACGATTTAATCATTTCACAAAGAGGAACTTTAGGTTTAGCTGCGAAAGTTGATTCCTATTTTAATGGAGCGATAATCAGTGCTAACTTCATAGCAATAAAAGACATTAAGAAAATACAACCTGACTATTTATTAACTTTTCTTTCCTCCGATCTCGGTAAGAAACAATTGACCAGGCAAATAAGCGGTCAAGTTCAAGCTAAAATTACTACGGATGATGTTAAACGAATCCAAGTCCCTGTCCTACCAATAGAACTGCAAAATCAAGTCATTGCAACAATACAATCAGCACATAAAGTAAAGAGACAAAAAGAAGCTGAAGCTCAACAGCTGCTAGATTCCACTGATGATTATGTGCTTGGTGAACTAGGGATTAATATTGACTTCAAACCTAAATTAACATTCGCAACTTATTCAAACCAAGTTAAGGATAGATTAGACCCATTGTATCACTGTCAGGACGTTTACTATTTCTTGAGTGATTACAAGGGTAATACAACGAAACTAGGCGACCATATCGAATATGCTCAGAGCGGTTTTGCGGCAGGATACAGCAACCAGGATATAGAAGGCAATGGCATTTTACAAATAAGGCCGACTAATATTAGCGATGACAGGCTTTTGATTTTTAATAGGAATATCTACGTTAATCAGGAAGTTGCGGAGAAGCAGCCAGATGATTTATTGGTAAAAGGTGAAATCCTTTTCAATAACACGAATAGCCAGAAGCTTGTAGGTAAATCAGTGATATTTAACCTTGATGGACGGTATTTCTGCTCAAATCATATAACCAGAATCAAGGTGAAAGACACTGCTCTACTTGCTGATTACCTTACGGCAATCCTGAACCTATATCAGAGGAAAGGACTATTTTTCAGGATCTGCACGAATTGGAACAACCAATCCGGTGTTAATGTTGGACTCTTAAAGACTATTAAAATACCGCTCCCTACTCTGGAAGTACAAAAAAAAATATCATCTGAGATTCAGTCGAGGATGAATCAAGCCGAAGGACTTCAGAAACAGGCAAAGGCTGCCGTTGAGAAAGCAAAAGCTGGAATTGAACACCTGATTTTGGGGTAAAAAGAACACAAAAAATGACACAAGTTTCGTATCAGGTTGTAGCTAGTAAAAATTGCGACTTAGAGACTGAGTTATTGATGATTTATAAGGAATCGCTTGAGGATACATATGCTGAGGTTGGCGAAGAGCGTTTGGAGTCTAACGTTCAAATCAAGTACTTAAAGACGATAGGGAGTAATGAAAAGGTTATCGCTGGATTCTACTTCCTACTAGATGAAGAGATAAACAACAAAGAAAGTATTATTAAAAGGATAAACGATAGGTTAATAAGCAATGAATATGTTGAGGTAGTTTTTAAATTTGAAGATACTGACCTATTCCCTCGTTTGAGCATGCTTTATAGCGACCTCTTTGAAATTGAAATGAAGCTCCGAGAGGCAATTACTTTCATATATATCGATACGTATGGTAGTGATTATTATGACTTATTGAAGGAGACTGATATCATCCCTCAGTTTGAAGGGAGAAGCAACCTTCGTAAGGACACCGAGCAAAGGAAACAGTTTCTTAGTAATCGACTGGAAAACGAGTTCTTTCATATTCTGTTTAGCCAATATAGCAAACTCCATGAACTTAAACCTCTAAAAATGGAAGATCTGACTAATTCTATTAAAGTATCTAAGAACTTCGAGGAATTTAAAAAACGCGTTACTACTAGAGGCGTAATAAAGGAAAAATATCTTGACTTCATTAGCAGTATTAGAATAGACATGGAAATGCTTGAGAAGGTGAGAAATTGTGTTGCTCATAATAGAACACCTAGTGATGATGATTTGGAAAACTTCAATAGAGTAAAAGAAGAACTATTAAGGAAAGTTGATGATTTTCTCTCGAATCTGAGACGCAGTGAATAACTGATTAGTCCTTCTCCTGGAGGAAATAATATGGCAGAAGAAACTATATGGGGCATACACGCTGGAAGTGAAGGTGAAGCGGACAGCCTGTTCATCAAGAACAAAGTTATCGCCATAGGCTGGCATCATGTTGGGGACCTGACTCAGTACAAAGACAGGGAAACTTATAAGAATGTATTACAGCAAACTTATAAAGATATGCCTGTCGGAGCAGTGAGAAATACTGGAGGCATATTCCAACGTTTCGTTTACGAAATGCAGATAGGCGATTTGGTGATTTACCCTTCCAAAAGAAGTAAACAGATTTATATTGGTGAAGTAAAATCAGAATATAAATATAGACCTGATTCAACCAAAGAATTCATAAACCAAAGAGATGTCGAGTGGAAAGCTAATTATCCTCGGACACGTTTTTCTCAACAAGCACTGTATGAGATTGGTTCCGCCCTCTCGCTGTTTCAAGTCAAGAATTACGCTGATGAATTTCTGGCTGCATTGGAAGGTAAACCTGAATCCGAAGAATCCGCAGTAGGTGAAGAAACGGAAGAGGTAGCCACAATAGCAGAAGATGTTGAAACGCAAACAAAAGATTTTGTATTAAAGCAGATTAGCAAGTATTACAAAGGTGTAGCTCTTGAAGTTTTTATCGTTCATCTGCTGGAGAAAATGGGTTATCATGCCAGGCAGACTTTTAAGAACAATCCGAGTGTAGATATAATTGCCCACAAAGATGAGTTTGGCTTTGAATCTCCGCTGATAAAATGCCAAGTTAAATCTGAGGGAGGAGCCATTAAACTTGAACCTGTTGAAAAGCTATGCTCCAGGGTTAAATCAAACGAATACGGCTTGTTTATAACTCTCTCCAGCTACAACGATAAGGTTTACAGATTCGCTGAGTCACAGCCTAACCTTCGGCTGATTAACGGATATGAACTTGTTGACATTATCCTTGAGCACTATGACGAACTGGATACCAAATACAAGAACACGATACCGTTGACCAAGGTGTTTCTGCCCAGCGTTACGAAGTAGCGATTAGGTCTAGAAACGATCCAGCCAATCCGCCATTGTTTCAGGGAGAGTTCGACTCTCCGAAGACCAGCAAGTTCGCTGTCAAAGTTATAAACTACTACGGCGATGAGGCACTTAAGGTGTACGAGTTAAAATAGGAGGTAATGATATGACGCCTCGGGCACTGCTTAATCTCTACGCGTACTATCCCCAAGTCATTCAAGAAATGGATACAGCGTTTACCAGCCACCGATTCATCCTCAAGCTGGCGCAGCGCTACCAAACCGAATATATTGAAGCCTTACACCATTACAGAGAAAATCCAACTTCCGAACACCCCACACCTTTTAAGATTGTCCACGGTTTTATCGCCAAACGCTTACTCTCTCACCCTGACCTTGTTACCCATATCGGCGAGGTGGATAGTAGCGAGGATATCTTCACTAATGAGAATAGATGTGCTAACTGGCAAAGGGTATAAGGGATAATGCCAATTATTTTATTATATTCCAATAGGGTTTGTTTCTGAGAGAAGCGGATGATTTCTACAAAAGACATGCCACCAATAAATCCTAAGCCCGCAATCGAACGCGACCCTCAGTATATAATCTTGTTCTCATCTGATGCGTTCTCGATAGAGAACTATAAGCCGATACTTGGGAGCGACGACCTTAACTTGTTACTAAAGCATACCCTCTCTAATAGTTACGGTTTTGATCCTGATCTAGTTCCTGCCATTCCCGCGCTTTTGTACTGTCTTTGTTTACCTCGAAATCGATTCGACTTTCAATCAACGCCATTATTTGCCCTCAAAACATCTCAGAATTTAGACATTACTCAGCATATCATTTTGATTCCCACCCCATATCCCAATAACATCCAGCGTTATATTGACTCAGCCGCCCCAACGATCTTGTTTTATCCAGATAATATTCTAGACGCAGCCAACACGCTATCCAAAGGTATCAAGACATTGATAGACATGCCATCGATATCCAGTTTAAATCCAAAGCTTCTATCTGATCACTGGCTTAGGCTGCATTCTCTGTTTGAGAAGAAAGTTAACAAGTTCGCAGACAACATTCCGATGATCAGCGAAAATCATATAAGGCCGTATATCCTACCGACCTTCTTTTTGATGAGACAATTCGCAAACACTAAAACCTTGAAGAAGCTATCCAACATTCAATCTAAAGAAGAGGCCTTCAGATATTATTTTCAAACACAAAGCGTTCTGTCCGCCGCCAGTGTTTTTAAAAACGAGGGAGTAGCTAACCCAACCCAAAATCAATTCAACGATGTAATATCGGAGGAACAAAAAAACTTCACTTGTCCTGTCGTTGTATGCCTACCAGGGGCATCGCCTAGAAGCTCTATTCGACTGCTCGATAAGCTTAATAACACCAAAATAACTGAACCAGTTGCCGACGATGCGGGAAAGTCAATCCTCTCGTTCTTAGCTACCCACAGGGCTATAGCTCGTGGCGGACACGCCATATTCGCGCGGGATTTAGAAGCTGAAGCTTTCAATGCCCTCTCTCAACTGGAGCAAATGTGGCGAGATGCAAGCCTACTTAAGCCGACCAAGATTGGCCAGATAATGGATGTAATTAGCAAACACGTCAAGATTGCTCTTGAAGAAGAAGATGAGATATCAATTCTACACGGTAGCTCACTAACAGCGTTTTCCGAGTTCCCAATCGGTTTGGCCACACTTGGAAATGATACATCTCCCTTAGCATGCAGAATGCCTATTGCCTATCGACCGCTAACACCCCTGACTCGAACACTCCAGTTTGAACTATCACGTCCATCCTTGAGGTATCTAGGAGACCGACTAAGGGTAGTCGTATTGGAATGTATTCCACAGTCTGATCGAGTCGGGAAATTATCTCGTTTTGGTTGGCAGTTCATGAAAGATGCCGTATCCAGAGACAAACAAATAAGCTGGGTATATATTGAAATCTCTTCGCTAAATGATCTCAAAAAAGCCTTAGAAGAGAATAAAACGGACATAGTCGTTATTAGTGCCCATGGGCATTATGATCTCAAAGGCAATTACAGTGGATTCATATGTGGAAACGACCTAGTTTTAGAACAAGAACTTGGGGATCTGCCGCCAGTTGTAATATTGAGCAGTTGTCAGATTTGGCCAAGAGGGTCCGGAACCATAAGCGTTGCGGATATATTGGTGCGACAAGGCGCAGTGGCAATTATAGGCACACTCATCCCAATTGACGTCCGCAAGAATGCTCTCCTTATGACGCGTTTTTTTATCAACGTGGCTGCGACATTACGTGGTGAGATGCCATTGAGGACCATTCAAGATGTCTGGCATTTTGTAACAACATCTAACGCAGTTAATGACATTCTGGATGGGAATAAGAAGCTGAAGGACTGGGCACACGAGGGGAATATGGAAACAAGTGTTGTCTTCGAGTTCGAACAAACTAAATCAATAGGGCGACTTAGAAAAGCACACATCTATAAAGACTCTGAACAAGTGCTCCTGGAAATAGCCCATGAACGCGGAGTTGAGAAGACCTTCGAGTCATGGATGAAATTCCCGGGATATGTTCCTGAATCAGTTTTTTACCCTGTTATTGGTTGGCCAGAGAGAATCGTTTTAAGCGATCCTCTTATGAAAAGAATGAACGAAGACTTGAAGAACAATAGCAGTTCCATGCTGAGAGGGCTTTCGATGGATTTTGACTCTCTTGGTTCGATGAAGGATGTTCCGAAATGACACTACGTAAATATTGGGTTGGCCTGACCCCCAAAAAAGGAGTCCAGTGACAATTTAAGTCTTAGGCAAGGCTAAACAAAACACAGCATTTGTGTTTCAGGGAGAGATCGATTCTGCTTGGTCTCCCCGTCCACAAGTATTCTAGTTTTATTAAGTTACAATTCAATTTTTGGGCTTGTTCACAATAAATATGATTGAGAGTCAGGTACTCCGAAAATCATGGACCTTGCCTGTTTCTAATTAAGCTAAATCTTGATTAGTATTACTATACTCAATCTAGATATAAACTTCTCTGATATATCGGATAGACTATGTCTATAGTCTCCTTATAGCCTGTAGAGTTTTTCGGTGAGGTTCAAATTCCGGTAACTCTAACTTAAGAAGTGGTATCTTTTTGGGAGGGCAGGCCACTTAAATATGAATTATTGACAATTTAATCATAAGTGTGGTATTATATAAAATAGCCCTTGGAGAGGGCTTTCGGTATTTATAGAAGGGTTGTCAACCTGATTTTTCAAGAGGTGTCACCCTGATTATTTAAAAACTGAATAATATTCGGCCGGTTCCAGCTACGAAAATGCCCTGAAAACCGGATAAATGTCAACCTGACTTTTAATCAGGGTGTCACAGGTTCGAGACCTGTACGGCCTACCACTTTTTGAAGCTAAAATACCCCCGCACCTTTAATAAAGAGCAGGGGTATTTCTATTTTAGCTAACGGATAGCTAACCAACGATTTCTTTCTCCTCTTTCTCTGAGTAGTCCTGATGTTTGGGAAGGACTATGTCATCAAAGCGGTTGGCGGCGGCCTGTTGCAAACCTGGAGCTACATGGCTGTAAGTGTCAAGAGTAATCTGTATGCTGGCATGCCCCAGCCTCTCCTGCACTATCTTGGGGTGAACGCCTTGCTTCAGCATTAACGAAGCGTGGGTATGCCGGGCATCATGCAGGCGAATACCCTTCAACCCGGCGCGGTTAGCTAACTTAGTCCAGGCATGACTTACTGAGTTGGGCAGTAGTGGGCTACCGTCTTCATGGCAGAATACCAGGACATCTTCTGTAAGTGTTGAGCCGATGTTCTGTCTTATTTGTTCCTGCCGTTCCCGGTGTTCCCCCAAAACAAGGGCAGTGGATGGCGAAAGGGATATTAGCCGGCGACCTTTCGCAGTCTTGGGTTGCGTGAAAACCCGGCTACCATCCTGAAGTTGGTGTAGTGCCCTTGTAATGGATAACTGGCATAATATCAAGTCTACATCACACCATCGCAAGGCCAGAAGCTCTGACCGCCTCATGCCGGTAAATAATGCTAAATAGAATAGGGTGTAATAGGGTGTGGACTTGGCGAACTCCAGAAATATATGAATATCGGACTCATTCATAGTGCTCATCTCACGGCGCTGTGCTTTTGGGGGTTCCACGGCATCTGTTGGATTACGCAACAGCATGCCCAGTTTTACTGCTGTCTGAAGAGACTTGTGCAGGGTAGCGTGGATATACCGTATAGTTCTATGGCTCAATCCGGTGGATAACCCCTTTGAATATACACTTTGGATGTGCTCTGGTTTTAACTGGGTTAGGGGTATTTTACCCAGAGAGGGAATCAAATGACAGCGTACGATAGACTCGTAACCCTCAGTTGTTCTGGGCGCCAGGCTGGCGCTGCAATAGTCTTCTAGCCACTTTCTTAGATATTCCGCAACGGTGGTTTTACCCGGTTTAATAAAAGTGCCGTTACCGAGCTGGTGCAGAAGTTCAGCGAGCCTCTTTTCTGCCTCTTTCTTGGTGCCTCTAACGGAAATCCACTGCTGCTTACGCTTGCCAGTAGCCGGGTCCATACCCAAATTAAGCACTAAGGTATAACTATCTTTATACCTCTTTACGATGTGACCTCTCATTATCTACCTCCTTTTAACCTGCCAAATAGTAACATTCACATTTTGGGCAGTAGCCATACATGCTGTCCCCGACCACGACTACCATTGTTTTTCTGCATTTCGGGCACGAAGCATTTTGTACTTGGACTTGTCTCCACCGTGGCGTCTTCCTTGCATTATTGGGCTTCTTTACTGCAAAGGTAAGAGTTGTTATTTCGCTGTTATTTGACCCTACCATGGCCTTACTCACTTTCTACTTATCGTATATTAGCTGCTCCGCAGTAGCCTAAATATTGGCCACCTCACGACGTTAGTTTTTTGGCATTGGGCAATGGGCACATTCCCTTTTCAGTAAAGCATGGCGTAGTTCAGAGGGAATGAGCATACCCTCAAGACGATTGAATTCAGCTTTCACCCCTTGAAAACTATTCCCTAACGACTCGAGTAGACCTCTAGCTTCATGGTTCCGAAAGAGCCACAATCCTATCTCTTGAGGCGTATGAGAGTTGGAACGATATGGGGGGAAGCTCTCCTCATTCTGAGACATGGATAGATACCGTAAACCCTCCTGAATGCCAGATTCAATTGAGCGGGCCTGTATACCATTATTCTTGGCGTGATTTTCGAGTTTCCTCCAATTATCTAGATACTCTGTTGTTGCATACTCCCATACTCCCACCTGTACCCAGATATCGGGCAAATGGGTTTTTAGATCCCTAACTATGGCTGTTGCCTCGCGTTGAAACATATGGTTCCTCAGTCTCCATTCAATGGAATCTGTAGAACTTACAGGCTTCTTGGTTTCAGCCAACAGGACCTTCAGGCTATTAATTAGGGCTAATTCGATACCTAGGCTTGCCAAGGGCCCGTCTATATTCCGCGGCCGTATGCAACGCTCCTCCAGAGATAGACCCGCAGTCAGTCTCAGTAACTCCCAGGCGGTTTTCTCTAACTTTTCCAAGTGCTCCCGTAATAATTCAGCACGAATTTCCCGCCGCAAGGCAGTTCCTTCATCAAGATAAGCCTGCCTGTTAAAATTTGTCACCACCCTACCTACGAGTCGACGTTCAAACCCTTCATCAGCTGCAATCTTACTATAACTATCGCCTCGCCGGCGTCTTTCACACCATCGATACGCAAGTTCGTCATTGACCTCAATTTGGTGTCTTCCCATACTCATAAACCTCCAATCTGTACATATATAATGACAATATAATGACTAATTGACAGTATTATAAACTACCGCACATAATTTATCAAGGCAATAAATTGTTGTAGGAGAAGGGAATGAAAGAAGAAAGGTTGACACTGACTATTGAGGAGACCGCCAGACTCTTGGGCATTGGAAGACAGCTGGCTTACGACCGTGTGAAGACGGGCGAAATTCCAGTTCTAAGAATTGGTCGGCGACTACTAGTGCCTCGCATTGCACTGGAGAAGATGCTCCAGGAACCGAAAACCATTAACCCGGACGTACCTGTAGACAGTGCGTGAAGGAGTGAAGCCGTGAATGGAAATAATCGAGTCGAGGCTTTCTTGGGAGTTCTGTTTAGAAACTGCAAGGGTTTCTTGGAAGTGCGTAACCTCAAGAAGAATCATGCATGCCAGCGGTTCTTCGCAGTACCTGGAGGAATTAGAGAGGCTGCCAAATATGCGATGGGAATGGAGGGGGACGTGATTTTCGGTGTGCTTCCGCGCACTCGAAAAGGCGGTAAGAAGGAGGACGTTGGCGAAGTATGTAATCTTTGGGTGGATGCTGATGCTGAAGGCCATCCCTGGAAGAACTTTCCGCTGCCACCCACAACAGTGGTCGCATCTGGCACGCCCGATAATTACCATGCCTATTGGGCCTTGACAGAGTCAATCTCTATCAGGGAAGCCCCTGTCTACCTCAAAGCTCTGGCCCTTGCATTAAATGCTGACACTAGTGCTACTGATATTGCTCGATGCCTACGGGTTCCAGGAACGATCAACACGAAACAAAACTCACCATGTGAGCTTCTCAACTTGGATGCCAGCCACAGATATGGAATAAAAGAAATGCGGAGCGGCATTACGATTGCTCTTATGGCACCCCTCTGGACTCAAGAACAGAGACAGACATTAGCTCTCTCATTAGCAGGATTCCTAGCCAAAACGGGAGCACCTGAGCCAGAGGTAGAAGAGCTATTTAACTCCTTAACTGTCTATATGAATGATGAAGAGGCCGGAATGCGCCTGCGAGCTCTTCTGGATTCATATCAAAAACTGGTAAAGGGCGAGCAAGTCTTAGGTTATAAGGGGCTAAAAGAACTTCTGCCGCGAGACGTACTCGCATCACTGGTAAGTCTTTGGGGTATGCCGGTGGAGGAAGACCATACCCTGCCTGTGATCCGGGTTAACGGCAAGTTTCTAAGGGAAATAACCGCACAATCAGTAGCTGCACTCAGTAAAACTAACGAGGAAAAACAAGAAATCTTCACGCGTGGGGGCGCACTCGTTCGCCTTCATCGAGATGAACACGGACTGGCGGTTCAGGCTTTTACGACAGCAGCGTTAAAGGGGGTACTCGACCGTGCTGGGGATTATATGGTTCAGAAGGACGGCGGTGAAAGGCCTGCCCGGCCACCTGATGACGTGGTTCAAGACATACTCAGCCTAAGCCAATTGCCTTTTCCCGAGCTCCGGGGAATAGCGTTATCTCCTGTCGTGGTAGCAGGAGGACGCTTGGTCTCGGCTGCAGGGTATGATCATGAGAGTGGTCTGTATCTCGATTTGAACGGACTGAATATCAGGGGAAGGATGCCATTGCGAGAAGCCGTGCAGTGGATTAACCAGGAATTATTGGGCGACTTTCCTTTTGTGGATGATGCCAGTCGTGCACACGGTCTCGCTCTCATTATCCAGCCCTTCGTGCGACACCTAATCGATGACCCAACCCCCTTGTATTTGATTGACGCTCCAAGCCAAGGCACGGGTAAAGGGCTGGAGGCTGAGGTTACCTCACAGGTCGCAATAGGCCAGCCTGCCGCGGTTATGACCCAGCCGCGAAATGAAGACGAAACTCGAAAACGAATAACAGCTCTACTTTTAGCAGGACACCCGCTCATCACTCTGGATAATGTTCACCAGTTACACTCCGATGCATTGTGTGCGGTTCTCACCTCCAGAGTCTGGGAAGACCGTATTTTAGGTCGGTCACAGATGGTTCGCCTCCGGAATTCAGCTACTTGGATGGTTACTGGAAACAATGTCGAGCTGTCTGCAGAGATGGCGAGGAGGGTTGTACTGATTCGGCTCGATGCTGGTGTGGAGAGGCCAGAGGAGAGAACCGATTTTCGACACCCCCAACTCTTGCGATGGGTTCGATCCCATCGTTCGGAATTGGTAACCGCTGCTCTTTCTATTGTGCAGGCGTGGCTCGATGCCGATATGCCTCCGGGAGAGGGGACGATGGGCAGGTTCGAAGAGTGGGTGAGGGTTCTGGGGGGCATCCTTCAGGTAGCCAATATTGATGGGTTCCTGAGCAACCGTCAGAGACTGCATGAGGATTCGGATCGAGAGAGTCAGGAGTGGAGTGCATTCTCTGCACTTTGGTGGGAGAGGTTTGGGAATAATCCGGTTACTGCTGGCGACCTCTTCGAGGTGCTCAAGGAACGGCGACTGCTGCTGGAAATCTTCGTAGGCCGGAGTACCCTGTCAGCCCAGCAACGTCTAGGTCATGCCTTGGCAAATCGCCGGGACCGCATATTCGGGACTTGGCGTATCCGTTCGGCAGGAAAAGCCGGAAACGGGAGTACTGCCTATCGGCTAGAGGAAAGCTCCCAAGGAACGGCGGCATCCAAAACCCCGAAAACCCCTGAAACCATGGAAGGCGAAGCTGAGGTAGAAGTCGGGGTTTCAGGGGTTTCAGGGGTTTCTCATGCGGTCGATGGTGCAGAAAATATGGAGGACGATGGATGGCAGGAAGTATAGCCGATATCATTGAGGAGGCTCAGAAATTAGGCGCCGAATTCCGAGTAGAAAATGAAAGGCGTCTGCTGGTGCGTCAGTTCTCTGCACTTCCAGAAGATATACAACAAGCACTGCGTTCTCACAAGGTGGAAGTGATAACTTACCTTTTAAAGGCACCGATAGTCTGGAAGGGAACTCCTGATGAATACCATAAGCTGCTAATGGTGAGGGAAGCTGAATTACTGCTAGCGGAAGCGCGGTTGACCGGTAACAAATATAACGATTGGTCTACCCATAACCTGATACGAGACCTGGAGATAAAGATAACTGACCTAAGAAGGTGGCTTAATGAGGCAATGAAATTTGACAACGGAGATGAAGAGTAAAGTGGAAGATAATGAGCATATTCCACTGCTACCACAAATATTACATTTACCCGATCCCAACAAGGGTAGTCTGCCTCCAGCTACATTGCTGAAGTACCTGAAATTCTTAATAGGTATCTACGAAGATGTTCCTGATTTATACCTGCCTAGTGATAAAGACCGGGAACTATTTCTGTCGGACGCTGAACGCGTAAAACTGGAAGCCTGTGAAAGTGAAATAAAAGGCTGGCTAGAAAAGTCTGATAAAAATAATACCATAGGCTTTTTTGGAGTTCACACCCACTCCACCCCGTTTGATGCCGTGTCGGACTTGAAAAAGCTCATTAAAAAAATCGTGGAGTGCAAGGTTGAGAAAGAGAAACGACGATCTGTATTAACGGCAATTAATCCACCAGTTGATGATGCGGAGAAGTATTTGTCAACCGAAGAACAAGAGCAATTTATCAAGAGCATTACCGGAGCCGTAAACGCTTACCTCAACACGAAAGAAGAAAAGATGAAATATTGTCCTGACATCTGGCTTGCCAACGCTCAGGCGCTGGATTACTGCCGCTGGATTTCAAATATAAATAAGAGGCGGAATAAGGAAGCCAGCCGAGAGAAAGCCCAAATAGAATATGACCAGCATATAGATAAGCTGAGTATCTCGGTGGGAAAGTATAAGCAGAAACTTATCTTAAACAAGAAGCCGACATTCAATTACCCCCAGTGGCTGAAAAAGTATAAACCCGGTTTTTGGTGCAATTTACCGCTACCTGTAAAATATCAATTTCAAATGTGGACGGACGAGCAAATCCTGAAAGACCTTCCAGAAATCCTTATCGATGTCACGAGATGGGATATCGAATTGCAGGCGCGAGTAATACCTGGAGCGGTTTATGAGTTAGTTAATGGCATCCCTTGCCTTACCTGGTATTTTGACACCGAGGTCCTGGTGACAGTCGACTTGGAACTCAAAAAATGTGTGATAAGAGAACGTCATCCTTATTACACTGCTGATGTTCAAGGTGAAGGCGAGAAGCTGGGGACCATCTACCTCGGACCTTTTGATTGGGATACATTCGGTAATTACACCACTCCAATAGCTTTGCTTACCATACTGGCACAGGAAGAACTGGAGTCACCAGGAATTTCGATTAGCGGACACGGGTTTGAACATACCACCTATGCTATTCAAGGATTCGAGGAGGAAGTGGTGGTCGATGATGACTTCCGCAGATTTATCAAGGATATTGCTAAGGACCAACCGTTGGCTGAGGCTTTATTGGCTAAAGGAATAATAGATGGGGACACGGCTAAGTTATTAGAAGATAAAGCTGCGCTACCGCTCCCGAAGGTGCCCGGTGCCGTACAGACCTTCAGTGACGACAGTGATGTCAAAGCAGTCCTTGAAGGTATGGGATACAAGAACGGGGATATTGATGAAGCGATGGGAAACACCCCTTTGTCCCCAGAAATGTCTCTTGAGGAAAAGGTAGAAGTAGTCCTGAAGTTTCTAGATAGTAATTCCCTATAGATATTCCGTATATATTAGCTACATTCTATCGGGTAATTAAGGTATAGATAGATAGATGGATAGGT